>Ga0302314_10001713_pt1 | contig 41012 bp, 30 predicted proteins | sample III_Palsa_N2_3_FD_200533 | JGI IMG/M metagenome (GOLD analysis project Ga0302314, IMG submission 200533) | Peat permafrost microbial communities from Stordalen Mire near Abisko, Sweden - III_Palsa_N2_3 | ecosystem: Environmental > Terrestrial > Soil > Palsa > Peat permafrost | place: Sweden... | reverse complement strand
CGTCGAGCGCCTTGCGGTCGAGTTCGCCTTCCCAGGCGGCGACGACGATGGTGGCGATCCCGTTGCCGCAGATATTGGTCAGGGCGCGGCATTCGCTCATGAATTTATCGATGGCGAAGACGATGGCCATGCCCGGCACCAGCGCCGGATTGACCGCCGCCAGGGTGGCGGCCAGGGTGATGAAGCCGGCCCCGGTGATGCCCGAGGCGCCCTTCGAGGTCAGCATCGCCACCCCGAGGATGGTCAGCTGCTGCTCCAGATCGAGATGCTGGCCCAGCGCCTGCGAGATGAAGATGGTCGCCAGCGTCATATAGATGTTGGTGCCGTCGAGATTGAAGGAATAGCCGGCCGGCACCACCAGACCGACCACCGGCTTGGCGCAGCCGGCGCGCTCCAGCTTGGCCATCAGGGCCGGCAAGGCGGGCTCCGAGGAAGAGGTGCCGAGCACGATCAGCAGCTCCTCCTTGATGTAGGCCAGATAGCGGAAGATGTTGAAGCCGGCCGCGCGGGAAATGAGGCCCAGCACGACGATGACGAACAGCGCCGAGGTCAGGTAGAAGGTGCCGACCAGCTGGGCCAGGCTGACCAGGGCGTGGGTGCCGTATTTGCCGATGGTGAAGGCCATGGCGCCGAACGCGCCGAACGGGGCGGCGCGCATCACGATATTGATGACCCCGAACACGGCCTGGGTGGTCTCGTCGATGAAGTCGCGGACCTTGGCGCCCTTCTGACCCAGGGCCATCAGCGCGAAGCCGAACAGGATCGAGAACAGCAGGATCTGCAGGATGTCGCCCTTGGCAAAGGCGCCGACCACGCTGTCGGGAATGATGTTGAGGAAGAAATCGACCGCCTTCATGTCGGTGGCGGCCTTGACATATTTGTCGACCGCGCCCGCATCCGCATGGCCCTGGAAGCCGGTGCCCGGCTCGATGATGTTGCCGATGATCAGGCCGACCACCAGGGCGAGACTCGAGACGACCTCGAAATAAAGGATGGCCTTGAGACCGACCCGGCCGACCTTCTTGGCGTCGGTGATGTGGGCGATGCCCGAGGTGACCGTACAGAAGATGATCGGCCCGATCACCATCTTGATCAGCTTGATGAAGCCCTGGCCGAGCGCGTCGAACCAGTCGTTGGTCGCGAAGGAAGGCCACACGCCGCCGATGACGGCGCCCAGCACGATGGCGAACAGAACCTGGACATAGAGGACGCGGTAGAAGGGTTTCTTCTCCGCGACCGCCGCGTGACTGGCGCCGGTAGTGCCCACCATGACTTTTCCTCCGATGACTTTTTGAATTTTCTGGAATAATGCCGAGCCCACGCTCCCCGCGCGGTCCCGGATCATGAAGCAAAGAGACGAAGCGATAATGTATCAAATCCCCGCTGGCGGGCAACGTCAGAACCCGCTCGCCACACTCCGGCATTCTTTGTTTATCGCGGTTTTCGCCTCTCTTCCGGTGATCGGGCTGGTCGCCGGCCCCTCTTACGCGCCGCTGCTGTTCGGGTTGGCCGGCCTCTCGGCGATCCTGGCCGGCGTGGAATATCGCCGCTGGCCGGCGCTCGACAGGCCGGTGGCGCTGATCGTGCTGCTTTTCGTGCTGCTGTGCGCCGTCGGGCTGCTCGATACCTTCTCGCCGCGCATCACCCAGCAGCGTCTGGGGCAGATGGCCGGCATCTCGATCGGCTGCGTGCTGCTGCTGGCCGTGCCGGTGGCGGAGCGCCAGGCCGACCGGCTGGTCTCCGTGCTGTTCTGGACCGTGGCACTCGGAGTGGCGATCCTCGGCGCCGACACCGCTTTCGACTATCCGCTGCAGCACGCCTTGGGTGGGGACGCGGTCAATATCGGCACCAAATATAATCGCGGCCTGATCGCGCTGGTGATCCTGGCCTGGCCGGCCGCGGCCAATCTGGCGGCGCGGGGCGCCCGCGGCAAGGCGCGGCTGACGATCGCTTTCGTGCTGCTGGCCAGCATCGTCGGCCTCAGCACCACCGGCCTCGTCGCCTTGCTGGCCGGCTTCTTCGTCTGGCTGGTGGCCCTCAAGGCGCCGCGCTTCGCGGCCATCGCGCTGGGGGCGGGGATGAGCCTGCTCGGCCTGGCCTTGCCTGTGCTTCTGCGCATCGCGTCGGGCCAGCGGGACCATCTCGGCTCGGTGGTCAAATCGTCGGGCATCCACCGGCTGGAGATCTGGGACTATATGTCGGCGCGCATCCTCGAACGGCCGCTGACCGGGTGGGGGCTGGGTGTCGCCAAGGTGGTGCCGATCCACGCCGACGAGCTGGCCACCTATCTCTATGCCGACGCCAGCGGCATCTATCCGCACAATCAATGGATCGAGCTGTGGCTTGAAACGGGTCTGCTCGGCGTGCTGCTGGCTCTGGCGTTGGTGCTGCTGGCGGTATGGCGCCTGCGGGGGCCCTGGCGCGCTTACGGCCTGGCCGCGGTCGCCGCCGCCTTGACCGGCTCGCTGCTCAATTTCGAGATCACCACCGACAGCTGGTGGGCGGCGCTGGCGGCGTCCGCGGTATTGTTCCGCTTGCTGCCGAAGGATCAGGCCGCGTGAATAGTTTCCTGGCCACGCTGGCTCATCCCGGTGTTTCGTTGCAGCAGCCTTTCGACGTCGCGGTGGTGATGCCGACCATCCTGCGGCCGCAGATCGCCGACGCGCTGACCTCGATCTTCGCGCAGGATTTCCCTGGACGGATCCAGGTCCTGGTCGGTATCGACGTCCCCCTCGGGGATATGGCGATCTTCGACCGGATCTGCGCGACGCGGCGGCCGGCCAATTGCGTGGTGCAGCTGCTCCAGCCCGGCTATTCGACCTCGGCGCGTCATGGCGGCCTGTGCGAGGCGCGCGACGGCGGCGTGCTGCGCACGGTGCTGAGCCATCTCGCCAACAGCCGCCTGGTGGCCTATCTCGACGATGATAATTGGTGGCATCCCGCCCATCTGCGGCTGCTGGCCGCGGCGATCCAGGACCGGGATTACGCTTTCGCCCCGCGCTGGTTCGTCCATCCCACGACCAAACGCATCGTCGCCCGCGACGATTGGGAGTCGGTCGGGTTGGGGCGGGGCGTCTATGACGAACTGTATGGCGGCTGCATCGATCCCAATTGCCTGATGATCGACAAGATCCGCTCTGCCGAGATTCTGCCGCTCTGGATGATTCCCCAGCCGGGCGACGAGAAGGCGATGAGCGCCGACCGCACCGTCTTCATGCGCCTCGCCGCGGATTTCCAGGGCGTCGGCACGCCGGATCCGACGGTTTACTACCGGCTGGATCCGACCGACGATATGCATGTGGAGCGCATGAAGGTGATGGCGGCGGCTTATGCCGCCGCGGGTGGTTAAGGCACGGCGCTGATTGGCGCTGTGCCTAGTTCCCTACCCGGAAAATATAATATTCCTCGGCCCGTCCGCCGATGCGGAAGGTGCGGTGCTTCTCGATCAGATCGACCTTGGCGAATACCTTGCCGAGCTGGATCGTCTGGTCCTCCTTCGACAGATAGAGGCCGTGCAGCTGCGACCAGTCGGTGCCTTCGTCCCAGCGGGTATATTCCGAGAACCGGCCGTCGGTCGGGATATAGACCCGCGGATGGTCCTTCAGCTCGAAGCTGATCAGCGAGGCGCGCTGCAGGTGATCGGCGAACAGGGTGTCGCCGGGTTCGCGCAGCTGGCCGAGTTCGCGGATCGCGGCGTCGGGGCCGTAGAGGCGGTTATGCGGATTGTTTTTGCCGGTCAGGCCGACCTTCTCCGGCACCTTGATGGCCACCGACAGCGCCACCGCGGGGATCAGGGCCAGCGGGATCAGCCAGCGCTTGGGGAATTCGGCCAGATAGATCGCCAGCACCGGCAAGGCGGAGAGGAAGGCGGGCAGGGCCCAGTTGAGCTGGATCTTGGAGAACAGCGCCTTCTCCAGGAAGATCGCCAGCGGGACCAGGAAACAGACCATCAGCAGGGCCTGGCGGTCGTCGCTCCACCATTGCCGCCAACGGGTCGCGCGCCAGATCAGCAGACCGAGCAGGACAGGGCTCAGCACCAGGAACTGGCCGCCGAGGAATTCGCCGAAATGCCGGATGTCGAAGCCTTCGCCCTCGGCGCTGCCATGCCTGTACTGGAACAGGAAGCTCTCGAAACCATGCTGGGCGTTCCACCACAGCACCGGCGAGAAGACCACCAGCGCGGCCAGGCCGGCGGCCCATAGTTTCGGTGACAGAAGATCGCGCGGGCGGCGCAGCGCCACGAAGGCGACGAACGCGACCGGCAGCAGCACGCCGGTATATTTCGACGCCATCGCCAGGCCGACGCACACGCCCATGCCGATGAAATGCTTCCACTGTCCGGGGCCGGTCAGGGCCGGCACGGCGAAACAGAGTGCCGCGGTCCAGAACAGGGCCAGCGGATCGTCGGGCGTCGCCAGGGTGAAGCCCATCTGGAAGGCCGGCAGCAGCATGCATATCAGGAAGTTGAGCCAGCCGGCCTTGGTGCCGCCCAAGGAGAGGGCGAGGCGCGTTTGCAGGAAGATGGTCACGCCCATGGCGATCGCCGCGGCGAGGCGCACCGCGGTCACCGTGTCGCCGCCGCCATATTTGGTGGTGGCGGCGATGAACAGGGCGATCATCGGCGGATGATCGTGATAGCCGGCCTGCAGATGATGGGACCAGACCCAGTAATAGGCTTCGTCCCCTGACAGCGGCAGACCGCTGTTATAGAGGCTTTGCAGGAGGACGGTGATCACCAGCAGGGCGAACAGCCGGTTGAGGGAGGGCGGCGGCAAACGCATAAAAACACAGGTCCGGAAAGGGGATAGAACGCGCGGTATAATAAGGCGTCGTTCGGGCCTTGCAAGCACCCTACCGGCATGGCTATGGTGCCCTCCCTTTTCACCCCTGACCGAGAGGTTGTCTCCATGCCTGATGGCTCTCCCGCGCAAGAAACCGTTGGCGGCATCGCCGGCGAAGCGCTCCAGCAATATGTCGACCGCATCGAGCGGCTCGAGGAAGAGAAGAAGGCCCTCTCCGCCGACATCAAGCAGGTCTATGACGAAGCCAAGGCGACCGGCTTCGACAATAAGATCCTCCGCAAGATCATCGCGATCCGCAAGGTCGCCGACCATGAGCGCAAGGAGCAGGAGGAGATCCTCGAGCTCTACAAGCGCGCACTAGGTATGGAATAATCGTTTGAAATCCAGACTCCCAGGCGCGCAAGGCGCGCCCGCGCTGCCGACGGCCGAGGTTGCACAGGCAACATAGCTTGGCGCGGTAGCCCAGCGCGGAGCGCGCCCGGCGCCTGAGGGCTATATAAAGAGGAACCATGTCCTATCTCGTCACGGGAGCCGCCGGCTTCATCGGTTTTCATACCACCAAGAAGCTGTTGGCCCGTGGCGAGAAAGTCGTCGGGGTCGATATCATCAATGACTATTACGACCCGACGCTGAAGGAAGCCCGTCTGGCCCAGTTCGAGGGCGAGAAGGGCTTCACCTTCCTGCGCGCCGACCTCGCCGAGCAGGCCACGGTGGACGCGCTGCTGGCCAAGCATGGCGACATCACGCACATCATCCATCTGGCCGCCCAGGCCGGGGTTCGCTATTCGCTGCAGAACCCGCGCGCTTACACGCGCTCCAATATCGAGGGCACCCTCTCGATGCTGGAACTGGCCCGCCATCTGCCGAACTTCCAGCATCTGGCATACGCCAGCTCCTCCTCGGTCTATGGCAGCAACGAGAAGCTGCCTTTCTCGGTCGAGGACCGGGTGGACAACCCCATCTCGCTCTATGCCGCGACCAAGAAGTCGTGCGAGCTGATGGCGCACACCTATTCGCACCTGTTCGGCATCCCGACCACGGGCTTGCGCTTCTTCACGGTCTACGGCCCGTGGGGACGCCCGGACATGTCGGCCTTCCTGTTCGTCAAGGCGATCACCGAGGGCAAGCCGATCCAGGTGTTCAACAATGGCGACATGCGCCGCGACTTCACCTATGTCGACGATATCGTCGCCGGGGTTCTGGCGATCACCGACGGCCCGCCGTCCGGCAAGCCGCCCTATCGCGTGCATAATATCGGCAATCACCGCTCCGAGCCGCTGATGCGCTTCATCGGCCTGATCGAAGAGGCTCTCGGCAAGAAGGCCGAGATCGAGTTCCAGCCGATGCAGCCGGGCGACGTCAAGGAAACCTACGCCGATATCACCCCGATCCAGGAAGAGTTCGGCTTCCAGCCCTCGACCTCGATCGACCAGGGCATTCCGCGCTTCGTCGAGTGGTACCGCTCGTATTATTCCCTTTAACGAACTTTTCGTTAGAAACAATGCGCATCGGTGCCAGGTACCGCCGCCGTCAACCTGGCTTCGGTCGATGATGAATGGGTTCTAGTGGTGAAAATCAGACGGATGGTACCCGTCTGATTTTCACCACCGAGCCCGCGCGGCGCCTGAGCGGGCCGGAGCCGGAGGCGCAGGCCACATATGGAGTCCTAGCTGCACCTCGGGCTTTACAGCCCGAAGCAGATCACTTATACCCCGAGCAACTTTTTGAGGAACGCCATTCTATTTGATCGCGTTATAGATGGTGGGGCGCTGGGGGAAGGTTGATTTTGGCGGATTGTGGCACCACATTTGCTGATGTGGCGATGGCGATTGTCGCTTTCGCCCGAGATGACACCTTCAGGTTTTGCATCGTGTCTATAGTTCTTGGCTTCGCAACGATCTTTTTGGTACCGTTGGCCAATACGAAGTTTGCAGAAGCCTATGCAGCGACGCGCAAAAATATGCGCAACCGGGATAAAGGCAAATCGAAATGACTACGGCTCAAACCTACGCACTGATGGTGCCGGTTGGCTTGGTCTGCTATGCGATCTTGCGCAACCGCTTGACGGCATTTGTTCAGCCTCTTCGACTCAGCGCCGCCCAAAAGGGTGAGGAGTTGCTCGCTGATCCACGCATGACTTCCGATTCAAAGAAGTACCTGAATTGGTGGTTGGACCGAGCCTACAGCCCCAGCATGATCTGGAAGCTGTGCCTTCTCATGCCGGTCGCCGCCATCGCTTTCGTCTGGACCCACAAAGAAAAGGGGCCAGTAAGCGCGCTGCCCGATCGCACCGTCCGCGACTCTATCACGTCTGTCGTAAACAGGATTGCGGGCGCGCATATCTTCTCATCTCCGATCCTGGGCTTGGTTTTTTTGGCCGAGGTAGCTATTGCCTTGTTCTTTTTTGCCATCTTCGGCGGCAGCATCCATTTCTTTCTCCGCATGCTAGTCGCTGTGGAGAGCGGTGTGAGCATGCGCGGAAGCCACGCATAAAAAGCGAAAACACCGAGCCATCCCTCCAGAAACGCAAAAAGCCCTCGTCGGTTTCCTGGCGGGGGCTTTTTGCTCAACTGTCTCTCTAGAATTTCGGACGCACAAGGGCGCGGTACGGCCCTCCCGCCGTGCATGGTGTCTTTAAGATATCATGCTAACCTGACTCCATGAGCCCGTGGCTTGTGACCATTCTGATGTGTATCGCGTCAGCTGCCCTTGCGGGCTTGCTGGCGCGCCGGCCTTTGCGGCGCGATCTTGCTCGCACCGATGAACTTATTGCCGCCGCTCAGCGCCAGCGCGACGAGGCGCTGGCCACCGCCAAAGAGGTGGCGGAGCGCGAATCCGGCCGGCTGGCCGCCCTGCTCAACGATCTGCATGAAGGGGTGATGGTGTGCAATCTGGCGCACCAGATCGTCCTCTACAACCAGGCCGCCCTCAAATTGCTGCGCGTCGGCGGCGAGATGGGGCTGGGCCGGCCGCTTTTCGCCGTGCTGGCGATGGAGCCGGTACAGCATTGCCTCGACATGCTGTATCGCCGGGGACCGGACGATGCGGCGCATATGCCGTTCCTCAGCCGCACCCATGACAGCCGCTCGCTGTTACAGGGACGCGTGTCGCTGGTGCGCGCGGGCAAGCACGCCTCGGGCTATGTCATCACCTTCGACGACGTTACCGCCCAGCTCGGCGCCCTGGCCAAGCGCGACGCCCTGCTGCGCGAAGTGATCGAGCTGTTGCAGAGCGACCTGCCGAAGCGCGAGGAAGAGGCGCTGAACCATGCCCGGCAGGGCTATCGCACCCTGCTGTCGGGCTGGTGGCCGATGTCCGACATCCATTCCGGCGCCTTGTTCGACATGGTGGCGGCGCGGCTGGTGCAGTCGCCGGTCCAGGCGACGGTGGTCGGGCTGCCGGTCTGGCTGCGCGGCGACGGTCACACGCTGGTGCTGGCGCTCGACGCCCTGCTGCGGGCCCTGTCGGTCGGGACCGGGATCAAGGAATTCGACCTCTCGGCGGAGGCGGACGAGGACAAGGTGTGGATCGTCGTCGGTTGGGTCGGCCCGCCGGCCGCCGAACACTCGCTGCGCGATTGGGGAACGGTGCCGGTATCGCCGGCGCTGGGCGGCATGACCGTGCGCGACGTGATGGCGCACCACACCGCCGAAAATCCGGTGGAGGAGGCCGAGGATGGCCATCGGCGCCTCAGGCTGGCCCTGCGTCCGGCGCTCAATCCGCCGGGGCCGGGGCAGGCGGCGGACAATGGCCCGGGCCGGCCGGAATTCTTCGATTTCAATCTGCTGGACCAGAGTCAGGGCGGGAGTCTCGCCGATGTGCCGCTGCGCGAACTGACCTATGTGGTGTTCGACACCGAGACCACCGGCTTGCGTCCCGGCGAGGGCGATCGCATCGTCTCGCTAGCGGGGGTGCGCATCGTCGGCGGGCGGATCCTGACGGGGGAGACCTTCAACCGCATCGTCAATCCCGGCCGCGCCATTCCGGCCGAATCGACCCGCTTCCACGGGCTGACCGACGAGCAGATGGTCGGCAAGCCTCCGATCGAAGTGGTGCTGCCGCAATTCAAATCCTTCGCCGCCGATTCGGTGATGGTGGCGCACAATGCCGCCTTCGATCTGAAATTCCTGCGCATGTTCGAGGCGCAGTCAGGCGTGCGTTTCGATAATCCGGTCCTCGACACCATGCTGCTGGCCACTTTTCTCGACGACCGCGCCGGAGGGCAATCCTTGGACGATCTCTGTCGCCGCTACGGCGTCGCCATCGCTGGTCGCCATACCGCGCTGGGCGATTCGCTGGCCACCGCCGCCTTGCTGCTGCATCTGATCGACGATCTGGGGCGCAAGGGCGTCCACACCCTGGGCGAGGCGCTGACCCGCTCCAACATGGCGCTGCAGCTGCATCACCGGGCTCAAGCGCTGTGAAGCGGATCCTTGCCGCGGCGATCGGCCTGTTGCTGACGGCGGCTTCTCCGCCGCCGCAGAAGATGGGGCTGCATATCATCATCTCGACCGCCGGCGATCATTTGCGGGCGCGCTTCCATACCGACCAGCCGGTCACCGAGATCGGCTTCGACGACGTGCAAAGTCCGGAGAACGAGGCCCTGCTGAAACCGGTGCGGCAGCGGCAATGGCGCCCCGTCGGCGCCGGCTGGCTGCCCTGCGACGGCCGGCTGGCGCGCCGCGACGGGACGCCGTTCCAGGACGCCGATCTCGATCTCTATCCCGACGACGTGCCGCTGAATTATATCGATCCGCTGCTGTTTCAGGCCGGCGGCGGCTTCGTGCTGTCGAGCCGCTATCTGCTGGCCGACCAGAAGCGCTTCGACACCACGCTCGTCTTCCTGCCGCGCGACGGCGAATTCTTCGATATGGGGGCGCCGGGCCTGGCCAATGTGGTGCAACGCGATTTCACCCGGGCGATGTATCTGGGGCCGGCGGACTCGCTGACCGGCGCCGATGGCGCGCGGGTGGTGGCGAGCGCGGATTTCCCCGCCTGGGCGCGCGGTCGCATCCTGGCCGGGCTGAAGAGCTCTCAGGCCTTCTATACCGAGCGGATCGGTCTGCCGCTGCCGTGGCAGCCGACCCTGATCCTGGCGCAATTGCCGTCCGCGCTCGACCAGCGCACCAGCATGATCGGCAAGCCGGCGCCCGGCGGCGTCGTGACCTTGCGCTTCTTCGGCCCCGAAGCCCTGTCCGGCGGCGAGACGTCCCGCGCCAGCCTCGACCGCGTCGTCGCCCATGAGGTTTTCCATTTCTGGGATGCCTTCGTGGCGCGGCTGCAGAATGGCGACAGCGCGCCCTGGCTGTTCGAGGGCGGGGCCGAATATGCCGCGCTGCTGGCGCGCCGGGCGGCCGGCCAGCTCGACGACCAGGCTTTCTATCAGGAGATCGACCGCACCCTGTCGAGCTGCCGCCGCCAATTGGGGACGCGCGGCCTGGGGCAGTTGCCCACCCAGGAGCGATATCGCCTGGCTTATCCGTGTGGGATGGTCATTCAATGGGTCGCCGACATGGCGATCCAGCATGCGACCCATCAGCAAAGCGGGATTTTCGATCTGTGGCGGGACCTGCTGAACAAGGGGAGGGCCCAGGGCGGCTTCTACCGGCTGGAGGATTTCCGCGCCGAACTGGCCGCCGCCGATTCCTCGGCGCTGACGGCGGTCGATCTTCTGCTGGCGCCCGATGGCGGCAACCGCTGGACCCGGCTGCGCAACCAGATGGGTGCCTATGGGGTGCATACCGAGCCGGCGCTGGAGTCCGAGATGGATACCCGTCTCGCCCTGTTCGGCCATCTGGTCGAGCTCGACTGCGCCAAGACCGGTTCCTGGCAGTTGAGCGAGGGAATGGGCGGGTTTCAGCTCTATCTGGGCAGCCGCGCCTGCCAGCATTTCGGCCCCACGCTCGAGATCCGCGCCGTCGAGGGATTTTCGCTGTTATCCGACACTTACGCCGCCCATTCCGCCGCCATGCAGAAATGCGCCTTTGGCAAGACGGTCGATTTGACCTTGGGCAATGGCCAATCGATCGGGGTGGTATGCAGCCAGCCGATGGCGCCGCTGGCCTATTCGCCGCCGGATTTCGTGGTTACGGGGTTGCCTTGACCTGATATTGGCGCTGTCGCCGATACAACAATGCCAGCGAAGTCGTGCGCGAAGGGCTCCGACTGCTCGATTTTGAGGGTCCTGCTTCTTGTTCTGCCTGCGACGGCAAGAACGCGAATGACCGCTTCGGGTCAAGTACAGGCGTCGAGCACTTTGACATGGCCCGCCTTGGCATAGGACAGGATCTTCTGATCCGCCGTGACGAGAAGCGCGTCGAGGTGGCGCGCAGTCGCGATAATGATGCGATCCGCCGGATCTCCATGGGGATCGGCAGGAAGGCAGTTGCTCCCGACCGCGACTGCGATCGATAGCGGATGGACGGCAAATCCTGGGCGGGAAAGATGAAACTCCAGCCATTCGCGGGGATCGCGTGGCAAAGACAATCTGCCCCTCGCGACAAGCATTGAGATTTCCCACAGACTTATCGCGGAAAGAACGGCCTCATCCCGTCTGGTTGCCGCCTCAATCTCATCCCGGGCTTTGTCGCCAAGTCTCGGATCGGCGTTCAGGAACCAGATCCAGCCGTGGGTATCGAGGAGAACGATCACTTATCGGCGTCCCATGCCTCGCCGGTAGAAAGCAGATCGTCACCCTCGGCATAGGAGATGGTTCCTTTGGCAATGCCGTAACTACTTCCTGGCTCTGCGGGGATAGGCATGACACGCGCCACTGGCTTGCCGCGCTTGGTCACCGTCACCGGCTCACGGGTCTTATTCACTTCGTCGAGAATGTGTAGGCACTTGGCTTTGAATTCCCCAGCAGCGATGACACTCACGGCGGCCTCCTATTATACGACTATAATTATGGTCATAAGCGAGAGGCAGCGCAAGGAGATCGCGGGGGAAACCGTCATCCTGAGTTTGCGCCAAGCCGCCTCGTCTTCCGGGCGGCGGCTAAACCGACATCACCGTGCTCTGCATCGCGCTGAGCAGCTTGATACGCTGGAACGCCCTTTTCAGCCGGTTGCGCCTGGCGGTCGGCAAGGCTGCCGGAGCCACCCGCGTCCCCGGCTCGTAGCCGGCTTTCAGGTCGCTGAGCTGCTGGTCGAGGATGGCGCCGAGGATCGTCTCATGGGCGGCGGTCAGGCTGGCGAGATCGTCCTGATGCAGCTTGCCCATCGTCGCCAGGGCGCGGAAGCGGTCCTGGGTGGAGACGGCCTCCACCCCGGCGCCGATGGCGCGCGCCCGGGCGGTCGAGACCAGCGGCAGCAGGCCGTATTTCTTGGCGTCGAGGCGGCCTTGCTGCGTGGCGAGGCCGAACCAGCCGAGCGGGCTGCCGATGCGGGCGATATTCTGTTCCATCAATTGCTGGAAGAAGGCCGAATGGCCGGCCAGGCGCAGCGTGTCGGCGCGTAAGGCGGTGGCCAGCGCCCGGTCGCCATGGACGACCGTCATGTCGAAGAAGATGTCGACCTTGAGCAGCGTCTCCATCTGCGGCTGAAACACCCAGGATTTGATCTCCTCGCGCCAGCCGTCGAGCGAGCGCCGCCAGATCGGATTGCGCACCATCACGTCGCCCTTGCACAGGAAGATCCCGGCCTGATCGAGCAGGTCGTTGAGGCGGGCGCCGAACTCGGCGAACCAGGCATCGGCGGCGGCGTCGCCCTGATGCACCAGGGCATTGTCCTGGTCGAAAGCCAGCAGGCTTTCGCCGCGTCCGGCCGATCCCAACACCAGCAATGCGTAAGGAGCCGGCGGCGGGCCCCAGCCGTCGGCGGCCAGTTGCTCCTCGACCAGTTCCGCGCCGCGGCGCGTCATGTCGCGCACAACACCCGAAATCACGCCGGCGACGATGGTGGCCGAGACCTCCTCCTGGCGCAGTTCGGCGGCCAGGGCGGGCAGGGCCTGGCGCGAGCGGGCGAGATCGGCCGCGCTGCGCGCCTGCGCCACCTCGTCGCCGATCATCACCGCCTGGCGCGAGCGCATTTTCAAAAGGTGCCGCGGCGTAATCACGCCGATCGGGCGTCCGGCCGCATCGGTCACCGCCATGTGGCGGATGCCGAAACGCTCCATGCGGGCCAGCGCCATATAGAGGAAGCAATCCCCCTCCAGACTGTGCGGCGGGGCGGTCATGATCTCGGACAGGGGCAGGGAGAGGGCGGCGGTGCCCTGGCGGGCGATGCGGGCCACGGCGTCGGTCTCGGTGATGATTCCGGCCAGAACACCATCCGAATCGAGCACCAGAACCGAGGAAGCGCCGGTCTCGGTCATGATCGAGCACGCCCGCGCCAATGTGACGTGCGCCCCGGCGGTGATCGGCGGGCGCGCCATCACGTCGGACAGGCGGTGCCGGTAAGGATAGGAATCGAGTTTTGCTGCGGGTGCGAGATCCGGAATCATGCGCAGCTATACCTTGTGAGACCGAGAGACCCATGTTTTACTTTGAAAACGGGAATTGCCAAAGATTTTACGTCGTTGAAATCGGGTAAGGCGGGGACGCTACTGGCAATATCGGGGCGTCACAAAAGTATAAATCCGCCGGCAACGCTTCAGGAGGAGGAAGACTAAATGACGACCAATCCGTCCGTTCAGAAGATCATGGATGACCCCAAATATCGTGAGCTGGTGCGCAAGCGCTCGACCTTCGCGTGGTTCCTTACCGCGCTGATCCTCATCGTCTATTACGGGTTCATCTTCCTTATCGCCTATGATCCGGCGTATCTCGGTACTCCGCTCAGCGAAGGTGGCGTTACCACCATTGGCCTGCCGCTCGGCGTGGCCGTCATCGTCATCTCGATTTTGCTGACCGGCGTCTATGTGCGCCGCGCCAACGGCGAATTCGACGATCTGACAAAGCAATTGATCGACGGAGCCAAATAATGCGCCCCTCCCTCCCAGCCAAGGTGGCCGCCGCACTGGCTACGGCCTGCCTGCCGGCGTTCGCCTTCGCGGCCGACGCGGTGGCGGCGACCGACCAGCAGCCGACCAACTGGAACGCCATCGTGATGTTCCTGCTGTTCGCGGCGCTGACCCTGTTCATCACCCGCTGGGCGGCCAAGAACACCCGCACCGCGGCCGATTTCTACGCCGCCGGGGGCGGCATCAAGGGCTGGCAGAACGGCCTCGCCATCGCCGGCGACTACATGTCGGCGGCGTCGTTCCTGGGTATCTCGGCGCTGGTCTATAACAGCGGCTTCGACGGGCTGATCTATTCGGTCGGCTTCCTGGTCGGCTGGCCGATCATCCTGTTCCTGATCGCGGAGCGCCTGCGCAATCTCGGCAAGTTCACCTTCGCCGACGTCGCCTCGTTCCGGTTGCAGCAGAGCCCGATCCGCACCTTGTCCGCCATCTCGTCGCTGATCGTGGTGCTGTTCTACCTGATCGCGCAGATGGTCGGCGCCGGCCAGCTGATCAAGCTGCTGTTCGGCCTGCCCTATATCTACGCCATCATCGTGGTCGGCGCGCTGATGATCATCTATGTCACCTTCGGCGGCATGAAGGCCACCACCTGGGTGCAGATCATCAAGGCCTGCATGCTGTTGGCGGGCGCCAGCTTCATGGCGTTCATGGTGATGGCGAAGTTCGGCTTCTCCTTCGAGGCGCTGTTCGCCAAGGCCGTCGAGATCCATCCCAAGCATCTCGCCGTGATGGCGCCGGGCGCCCTGGTCAAGGATCCGATCGCCGCCGTGTCGCTTGGCGTCGCGCTGATGTTCGGCACCGCCGGCCTGCCGCATATCCTGATGCGCTTCTTCACCGTCCCCGATGCCAAGCAGGCCCGCAAGTCGGTGCTCTACGCCACCAGCCTGATCGGGTATTTCTACATCCTCACCTTCATCATCGGCTTCGGCGCCATCATCCTGGTGCGCTCGAACCCGGACTATTTCGTCGGCGGGGACACCACCAAGGCGCTGATCGGCGGCGGCAACATGCCGGCGCTCTATCTCGCCGACGCTCTGGGCGGCTCGCTGTTCCTCGGCTTCATCGCCGCGGTGGCCTTCGCCACCATCCTGGCGGTGGTGTCGGGCCTGACCCTGGCGGGTGCTTCCTCGATCTCGCACGACCTCTACGCCAATGTCTTCGCGCGCGGCCGGTCGAACGAGAAGACCGAGGTGCGGGTGTCGAAGATGGCGACCGTGGGCCTGGGCATCGTCGCCGTGATCCTCGGACTGGTGTTCGAGAAGCAGAACGTCGCCTATATGGTGGCGCTGGCCTTCTCGGTGGCCTCCAGCACCAATTTCCCGGTGCTGATCCTGTCGATGTTCTGGCGGGGCCTGACCACCCGCGGCGCCGTGGTGGGCGGCGCCCTGGGCCTGATCTCGGCGGTTGGTCTGATCATCCTCGGGCCGGTGGTGTGGAAGACCATCCTGGGCAATCCGGCGCCGATCTTCCCCTATGAATATCCGGCCCTGTTCTCGATGCCGCTGGCGTTCCTCGGCTGTTGGCTGTTCTCGATCACCGACAGCAGCGCCCAGGCCAAGCTCGAACAGGGCGCCTTCGACGCCCAGCAGGTCCGCTCCGAGACCGGCCTCGGGGCGGAGGGAGCCGTCAGCCACTGATGCTGAAATAAGGGTGCGTCCAAGACTGGCGCCGGGAGGCAACTCCCGGCGTTTTTTTTAGCCCGGATTTGTCAGCCCATATTTGACGAAGATCCGATCGTAGCTTCCATTGGCGCGGATCGCCTTCAGACCGGCATTGAACAGGTCGCGGTCCCGGGCGTCGCGGAAGGCGGCGCGGACATGGATCGGCGGCAGGATGTTCTGGAAGTCGAGCGCGGCGGTGGTGTCCATCTCGGTGGCCAGCTGGCGGGTGTACCAGAGGAAGATGTTGCGGTCGATGACGGTCACGTCGCAGCGCTCCGCCCAGAAGAACTTGCTCTGGCGGTATTGCGAGGTGAACTCGGTATAGTCCAGACCATTGGGCCCGGCCGGGCGCAGCTTGCCGAGATCGAGGTCTTCCCAGGCGTTCTGCCAGATCGCCACGCTGTGCGCGAACAGGTCGGACAGGCCCTGGAGCTTGATATGCTTGTCCTTGCGCGTGACGGCGAAATTCACATAGCTCAGATATTCGTCGGAATAGAAGGCTTCGCCGGCCTGGTTCGGCTGCATGCCGGTGACGACGTCGAAATCTTCGCCGGACAGTGAGATGGAGACCCGCCGGTTAGGCAGGGTGACAGGCACGACCCCGTCGCCGATGGCGGCCAGGGCGGCGTGCACGATGTCATATTCGATGCCTGTGACCTTTTCGTCCTCGACCCACAGATAGGGCGCCTTGTCCTGTCCGAAGGCGACGCGCAGGTCGCGCGCCAGGCACGAGGTAACCGGTAACCAGATCGACGCGGACAAGGCCAGGACAAACGCTATTTTCACGGCCAATTCCCTTGCCAGCCCCGGCTTCGATAGTGGGGCGGAGGCGGGGTTGCGGAAAATTAAACTTTAAAGACGGCGGCTGTCATCGCAAGGGGGAAGTCACGCGGCGCGAATTCTTCCCAGGAAAGAGGTGACCTGGCCGCGGAGATCCCCGGCCTGGCGGGTGATTTCGGCCGAAGCCTGCATCACCTCATGGGCCGCCCCGCCGGTCTGTTCGGCGGCGCGGCTGACTCCGGCCATGTTACTCGTGACTTCATTGACGCTCAACGACGCTTGCTGGACGTTCTGGGCGATGTCGCGGGTGGCGGCGCCCTGTTCCTCGACCGCCGAGGCGATGGCGGTGGCGATACCGCTGATTTCGCCGATGGTGCTGCCGATGCCGCGGATGGCGTCGACCGATTGTTGCGCCACCGACTGGATGGTGGCGATCTGGCCGGCGATATCGTTGGTCGCGCGCGCCGTCTGGCTGGCCAGCGTCTTTACTTCGCCCGCCACCACGGCGAACCCTTTGCCCGCTTCGCCGGCGCGGGCCGCCTCGATGGTGGCGTTCAGCGCCAGAAGGTTGGTCTGACTGGCGATGTCCTGGATCATCTGCACCACTTCGCCGATCTTGGCGGCGGCGTCGGACAGGCCGTGCACCGTGTCGTCGGTGCGGCGCGCCTCCTCGACGGCGCGGGCGGCGATCTCGGCCGAAGTCGACACCTGGCGGCTGATCTCACCGATCGACGCCGACAATTCCTCGGTGGCTCCGGCCACCGTCTGCACATTGGCCGACGTCATGTCCGAGGCCGACACCACCGCCTGGGCCTGGCGCAAGGTCTGCTCGGCGGTGGCCGACATGCTTTGCGAGGTGCCGGTCATGCGCGTCGCCGCGTCGGCGAAGGCGCCCAGCAGCGCGCCCGAGCCGCGCTCGAACTCGCCGATCGCCGCCTCGATCTCGGTCTGGCGGCGGGCGCGGGTTTCCTGCTCTTGCTTTTCCAGAGCGGCCAGGCGGTCCTTTTCGACGGCGTTGGCCTTGAACACGGCCAGGGCGGCGGCCAGCTCGCCGATCTCGTCCTGGCGGGTGGCATGGGGGATCTCGGTGTCGAGCTGGCCGCCCGCGACGCGACGCATGGCGGCGACGATGCCGTCGATCGGCAGCACGATGCGTCGGCGGATGGTCAGGATGCCGCCCAGGCCCACACCGACGGCCAAAGCGAACACCACCAATTCGACCAGCAGTCGGCGGGTGGCGGCGGCGGAACGCTGTTCGGCGTATATGACACAGGCGGCCAGGGCGCTGTCCGGCATCCGCATCAGCAGGCTCAATGTCTCGTTGGAGGTGGCCATCATCTGCTCCATCGACACCGGCGCCGGTTTGTTGGCGGCCACGGCGGCGCGGATGCCGGCGGTGATCGGCTGATAGGTTCCGGTGTAGTTGGCGCGGGCCGTCTTGACCGCCTCGGTCACCGAGGCCGGCACGGCGGGCTGGGCGACCAGATCGAGCAGGCGGGCCCAGGAATCGTCGATGCGCGCCTCGTGATCGGCGAGTTTGGCGGCCAAAGCGGGGGAGAGGGCGCCGGCCTGTTGGACGTCGCCATAATAATTGCGGGCCAGGCCGCCATAATTGCGCACCTCCCAGCCGGCATTCTTGATCTCGACCAGCAGCGCGATCACCGGATCGGTCATGCGGATGTCGGCGGACAGGCGATTGGAGGATTTCTCCAAAAGGTCGATCAGCGCGGTGCTGGTCTTGTTCCAGCGGTCCGAAATACCTTCCGAGCGCTGGTCGAGCGGCAGGGCGAGGTCGTGCGCGACCTGCGGGCGCAGGGCGATCAGGGCGTCGCGCGCCGAATTGATGGAAGAGAGGTCAGCCGCGGGCAGGCAGTCCATGGCCTTGCAGGCGGCGAGGAATTTGGCCAGCGCCGGCTCCGCGCTCTGATCCGCCTTGTCGATCTCGGCCAGAATGCCCGGCGCGGGCGCCTGGGCGGCCAGAGCGATGCGGCCGGGGCCCCGCTGCACGCGGTAGTTCTGCAAGGCGCCGAACAGGGTCTGGCCGGCCTCGGCGATGTCCGAGGTGCGCTCGGTGGCGCTTCGCTCGGAGATCAGGGCGATCGTATCAACGGCCAGGACGCCGGCCAACAGGAGCAGCGCTCCGCCGAACAGCAATTGGTTGAGGGTGCCGACGCGAAGGGAGGCCATGGAGATGTTGTCCTTGGTAAAATTTGCTCCGTTCTAGACTATTTTGCTGTCGCGCCACGATACAAAAATGGCGGGAGAACCCTCCCGACATTTCAATTCAGGCATGTGTAAGACGCTTAGTTCAGCGCCGCGTACTTGCCGTCCTTCCAGCTGTACATGACATAGCCGGGGGCGGTGTTGTCGCCCTTGGCGTCGAATCCGACCTTGCCGACCACCGTGGGGTGGCTATTGGCCCTGAGCGCCGCCTCGACCTTCGTGGCGTCGGTCGTCTTGGCGGCCGTCACGGCATCGGCCCAGGCCTGCACGGCGCCGTAAGAGTAGAGCGTATAGGCCTCGGGTTCGTATTTCTCGGCGCGGAACTGGGCGACCAGCGCGTCATTGGCAGGATCGAGGCGCGGGTCGGGCCCGAAGGTCATCAGGGTGCCTTCGCCGGCCGGACCGGTGATCGCCCAATATTCCTCGGTCACCAGGGCATCGCCGCCGATGATCACCGTCTTCAGGCCCTGGTCGCGCATCTGGCGGGCGATCAGGCCGGCTTCGGTCTTGTAGCCGCCGAAATAGAGATACTCGACCTGGGCTCCCTTGAGCTTGGAGACCAGCGCGGAATAATCCTTTTCGCCGGCGGTGATGGCTTCGTTCATCACTTCCTTGACGCCCTTGGCGTTGAGGGCGCGGCCGAACTCGTCGGTCAGGCCTTTGCCGTAAGAGGATTTGTCATTGACGATGGCGATCTTCGCCTTGGGGAAATGAGCCGCGACATAGGCCGCGGCGGTCGGGCCTTGCGAATCGTCGCGGCCGCAGATACGGAACACATTGACCAGCCCGCGCTCGGTCAGCTTCGGGTTGGTCGAGCCGGGCGTGATTTCGACTATGTTGTTTTCGGCATAAACGTCGGAGGCGGCGATCGAGGTGGCGGAGCACCAATGGCCGATCACCACCGCCACGCCGCGCGACACCAGTTCGTTGGCGACGCTGACCGCCTGCTTGGGGTCGCAGGCGTCGTCCACCACCTCGAGCTTCAATTTCTGCCCCAGCACGCCCCCCTTGGCGTTGAGGTTGGCGACGGCCTTTTCCGCCCCGCGCCGGAACTGCTCGCCGAACGAGGCTTCCGACCCGGTCATCGAGGCGGCGACGGCGATGGTGATGTCGGCGCGGGCGTTCAGGGCGAAGGCGCTGGTCGCGAGAGCGGCGAACAGGGCGTAGTGGACCGTCTTCATTGGGAATTCTCCGTGAGACTGTGGCCGAGGGAGAATAGCAATGCAGGGCTGACCGGCATAGAGTGAAACCCTGAAATCCTTCCAACTGGAGGCTTATTAGGTTTATAAGACGCCTCAGTTTGGAGAGCAGGCCGTGCAGACCGCCAAGAATATCTTTTCCTACCGCAAATATTGGGCGTCCCGGTTCGGGGCCGCGCCCTTCCTGCCCATGTCGCGCGCCGAGATGGATGAGTTGGGCTGGGACAGCTGCGATATCATTCTGGTGACCGGCGACGCTTATGTCGACCATCCCTCGTTCGGCATGGCGATCATCGGGCGCCTCTGGGAGTCCCAGGGCTTCCGCGTCGGCATCATCGCGCAGCCGGACTGGAAGAGCCCCGACGCCTTCAAGGCGCTCGGCAAGCCCAATCTGTTCTTCGGCGTCACCGCCGGGAACATGGACAGCATGGTCAACCATTACACGGCCGACCGGCGCCTGCGCCACAATGACAGCTACACCCCGAACGACGAGGGCGGCAAGCGGCCCGACCGCGCGGTGACCGTCTATTCGCAGCGCTGCCGCGAAGCCTATCCCAACATCGAGATCATGATCGGCGGCATCGAGGCGAGCTTGCGCCGCATCGCCCATTACGACGCCTGGTCGGAGAAGGTGCGCCGCTCGGTTCTCCTCGATTCCAAGGCCGACATCCTGGTTTACGGCAATGCCGAGCGCGCCATCGTCGAGCTGGCCCATCGTGCGTCGAAGGGCGAAAAGCTCTCCGAGATCCGTGACGTGCGCGGCACCTCCTATGTGGTCGATGGTGTGCCGGACGGTTTCCGCGAAGTGCCGATGGACAGCATCGAGGAAGACGCCAAGGTGGTGGCTATCCGCAGCACCGACCGCGACACCACCGTGCTGCGCATGCCGTCCTTCGAGACCGTGCGCGACGACGCGCCGGTCTATGCCCAATCGTCGCGCGTGTTGCACCAGGAGAGCAATCCCGGCAATGCCCGTCCGCTGATCCAGCGTCATGGCGAGCGCGAAGTGTGGCTGAATCAGCCGCCGATCCCGCTGACCACCGAGGAAATGGACGGCGTCTATGCGCTGCCCTATGCGCGCGTGCCGCATCCGGCTTATGGCGACGCTAAGATCCCCGCTTATGAGATGATCCGCTTCTCGGTCACCATCATGCGCGGCTGTTTCGGCGGCTGTTCCTTCTGTTCCATTACAGAGCATGAGGGCCGCATCATCCAGAGCCGCTCGGAAGCCTCGATCCTCAAAGAGGTCGAGGATATGAAGAAGGTCAAGGGCTTCACCGGGGTGATCTCGGACATGGGCGGCCCGACCGCCAACATGTACCGCATGGCCTGCAAGGACAAGGCGACCGAGGAGGTCTGCCGCCGACCATCCTGCGTCTATCCCGACATCTGCAAGAACCTCAATACCGACCACCAGCCGCTGATCGAGCTCTACCGCAAGACCCGCGCCATCCCCGGCATCAAGAAGACGCTGATCGCCTCGGGCCTGCGCTACGACCTCGCGGTCAAGAGCCCGGCCTATATCAAGGAGCTGGCGGCCCATCATGTCGGCGGCTATCTCAAGATCGCCCCGGAACATACCGAGGAAGGACCGCTGTCGAAGATGATGAAGCCGGGCATCGGCTCCTTCGACCGCTTCAAGCAGATGTTCGACCAGGCCAGCAAGCAGGCCGGCAAGGAACAATATCTGATCCCGTATTTCATCGCGGCGCATCCCGGCACCACCGACGAAGACATGATGAATCTGGCGCTGTGGCTGAAGAAGAACGGCTATCGCGCCGACCAGGTGCAGACCTATCTGCCCTCGCCCATGTCGTTGGCGACCGCGATGTATTATTCGGGCCGCAACCCGCTGGCGCCGGTGCGGCGCAATGGCGGCGAGGAGGTCTTCTCGGCCAAGGGCATCAAGCAGCGCCGCCTGCATAAGGCGTTCTTGCGCTATCACGACGCCGAGAATTGGCCGCTGCTGCGCGAGGCCCTGAAGAAAATGGGCCGCGCCGATCTGATCGGCCCGGGCAAGCATCATCTGATCCCCAGCTGGCAGCCCGCGGGCACCGGCAACAAGGGCGGCGAGGGGGCTCGCACGGGCCGCAAGAAGGGCGGTCAACAATTCCTGACGCAACAAGCCGGAACTGGCCGGCGGACTTACGGGGCGAAGTAGGGGCAGCAGCATGGACATGACTGAAGGGACGTTCCGGCCCGAGGGCTTCCTCGCGATTCGGGCCCGGGCGATGCCGGCCGACACCAATCCGGCGGGCCACATCTTCGGCGGCTGGCTGATGAGCCAGATGGATCTGGCCGGCGCCATCCATGCCGGCATCCGCGCCAAGGGCGCGGTGGCGACGGTGGCGGTGGACGGCTTCAAGTTCCACGCTCCGGTCCATGTCGGCGACGAAGTCAGCTGCTATACCAAAATCATCCGCACCGGCCGCACGTCGATGTCGATCACCATCGAGGCCTGGGTCCGCCGCTCGACCGTTCGCACGCATGTGAAGGTGACCTCGGCGGTCTATCATTTCGTGGCGCTGGATTCGGACATGAAGCCGCGCCCGCTGCCCGAAGAGGATGCCTCGACCCATGCCGAACACGACTGACGCCGCAGCCGTTCCGACCCGTCCCGAGGGCTTCCTCGCCTCCCGTACCACGGCGATGCCGGCCGACACCAATCCGGCCGGCCACATCTTCGGCGGCTGGCTGATGAGCCAGATGGATCTGGCCGGCGCCATCCACGCCGCGATCCGCGCCCAGGGCACCGTGGCGACGGTGGCGGTCGACGGCTTCAAATTCCACGCCCCGGTGCATGTCGGCGACGAGGTCAGCTGCTATACCCAGCTGATCCGCACCGGCAACACCTCGCTGTCGGTCTGCGTCGAAGCCTGGGTGCGCCGCGCTGGCGGCGCCATTCCGACGCGGGTTACTTCCGCGATCTATCACTTCGTGGCTGTTGGCGAGGATTATCGCCCGCGGCCGTTGCCGCTCGAGAGCGAGGCGATGAAGCAGGCTTTGCTGGCCTGAGCCGTAACGACGGCGGATCAGACGCCGCGCGGGCTTGAGGCCTTCGATGACCAGGGGCCTCACCCTGATCATCGAAGTCTCCAGAAGCTTACAGGACGTCTGCGCTTCACGCCGGTGAGGCTCAGACTCTACTTTCCGATCCTCTCGATCACGCAGCCTGCGGAGACCAGGACCGGATTGCAGCGGGCCGCGATCCGGTCCGGCAAGGCGACCTCGTAGCCGGTCTCGGCCCGTTCGATCCAGGGATAATCGGTGCTGATGAACTGCGCGCCGCTGCCCAGCAGCTCGTCGCGACGCTTAGTGTCGTTCGTCCTGGCCTCCTTGGTGTTTTCGTCGGCCCGCGCCCGCACCACATAGCCGCGTCGGACCAGGGACTCGATCTCGGCGGCCGAGCCCTCATTATCCTCGACGAAGGCCGCGTCGGCCGCGCCCGGATCCGCATTGGTGAAGATCAGGCGTCCTTTCAGCGCCGGATGGCCATCGAGATAGGCCGGACCGGCCTTCTTCTGGTCCATCAGGAACACCACCTTGCCGCGCGCTTGCTTCAGGGTCGGCCAGCCGCCGTGGGCGACGGCGTCGGACAAGCTGGCATATTTGCCGCGCACCTCGTCCGGCGTGACGATGGCGCCGCGCGGAAAGACCGACAGGATCTCGCGGTCCAGGGAGTCGAAGACCGCCGAGGTGAAAGGCAGCGGCGCGACCGTGGGCACGTCGAGTTTCAGCGGAGTCTCCTTGGTTTCGATCAGGATGAAGAGCGGCACATGGTCGGGATGGGCCGCCGACCAGTCGCGCACCAGACGAAGACAGGCGGCGAAGGGCTGGCAGTTGCTGCGATAGTCGATGTCCTCGACATGGATCACCTTGAAGCCCGGGGCCTCCATCAGATGGCCGGGATCGAATTCCGGGTCGGCCGGCAAGCCGGCCTTGGCGACCATGTCGAGCATCGCCGGATGCCGGTAGCGTCCGCCTTCGGGGTCGGCATAGATGTCGAGCTCGATCTGGCGGATGCCGGCATCGAGCTGCTTCGGCAGCGGGGAGTGACGGTAATCGAAGGCGGCGTAGATCTCCGGCTTGAGCTTTTTCATCAGTTCCCCTTCATTGGGGGCGAAGCCGCCGTGATAGCTGTTATGGGTGCCGATCACCTGGATCTGGTTCAGTTTCAGATCGTCGAGCGCTGGTTGGGCGGTGGCGGCCTTATCGGCCAGCAAGACGAGTAGTGCAAACAGGGTGAGCATCAGGCGATTCATCATCGAGCTCCGACGAAAAAGGGTGCGGCCCACCCGAAGACGGGCCGGAAATTGATCAAAAAGCGTATTTGCCGAACACACCGACGGTGCGGAAAGCATCCGGCGTGGTGAAATGCAGCAACCCGGCGACGTTGTAGGCCTGAAAACCGGTCAGGAAGAAGGTGTTCGCCAAATTGCGGCCATAGACGCCGAACTCAAAACCGCTATCGTCCGGCCGGAAGGTGATCCGGGCATTGAGCAGGCCATAGGCCTTGATCAGCGAATAAGACGGATCGTCGAGAATGGTCCAGACTTTGGTCCGATAGTCGTAATCGGCGTGGGCCAGCATCGACAGGTCCGGCAAGAGCTGGGTTTTGTAGTCGGCGCCGACCGTGGCCATCCAGGCCGGCGCGTTCGGCGCGAGGGAGCCGGTGTAGTTGTTGGTCGCGCTCTCGATATAGTTGGTGAAATAAGCGTGATTATAGGCGACGTTCCCGCTGAGCGTCAGCGCCTGGGTAGCCTTGACAGCCACGCTGCCTTCGACACCCTCGCTGCGCAGACCGCCGGCATTGCCGATGGCGCTTTCCAGGATCGAGGAGGTCGGACCGGTTGGCACCGACGTCAAGGTCTGGGTCTGGTAGTTCTTATATTGCTCATGATACAGATCGACATTCACCCGGACGCGGTGATCGAAGAATTCTGATTTCTCACCCACTTCGTAATCGACCACGGTCTCGGGCCGGTAGGGATCGAACAGATTGCCGTTCAGGGACAAGCCACCGGGCTTGTTGCCGGTGGAGTAGCTGGCATAGACCATCGCGTTGTCGGAGATTTTATATTCGGGCGCAACACGGTAGGTCGCCACATGTCCGTCACTGCTGCCGATCGGAAAAACCGGGATCTTGTTGCTGGTGATGAAGGTATCGGTGGTGCCGGTGATCGGCGCGGTCGGCAGATTGACATAGCCCAGGGACTGCTTGTTGCGGTCGTTGCTGTAGCGGCCGCCGAGCGTCAGAGTGAGTTCATCGGTAAAATTGAACTTCACTTGGCCGAATTCCGCCATCGTCACATTGTGCGAGTTGAAATATTGCTCATCCCCGCTGGAGCCGTTGGCGCCAGAAAAATCATAGAGGGTGGTCACAGGCTTGCCATTGGCCTGGACAAACGACGCTCCCGGCGGATAGGGCCCCCACTGATACTGATATTGATTGGCGTTGAGGTCGTTGTAGAACAGGCCGGCGACATATTCGACGAATTGTCCGGTGGGCGAAGCCCAACGCAGTTCCTGGCTCAGTTTGGAGCTGTTGAGGGACCCGACGCTATAGGTGGAGTCGGCAAACAAATTGATCGGCACCAGATCGACCGGGGCGGCGTTGACAAAGGTGGTGCCGCGATAGGCCGAGATCGAGGTCAGCGTGTCGTCGCCGACCATCAGATGCGCCCGGATCGAGGTGCCCCAATCGTCATAGCGGATCGATCCCGCTTCGGAATCGGCGGTATTGACGTTCTTCGGACCGGGATTGACGCCGAGCGCGATCTCTTCGGCGGTGACGGTGGCCGAGGCGCCGGGCGAAAAAGTAGAGCCGGTGCCGGTGCCGCCCGCAGCGGTACGGATGCTGGTATCGAAGTGATGTTCCCAATCGCCGGCGATTGTGACGTCGAAAATGTCGCTCGGCTGGTACAGGAACTTGGCCCGCGCGCCATATTCGCGCACCGTGCCGAGCAACTCATCAAGGGTGGTGTATTTGCCGTACCCGTCCTGCCCCTGGTTGAAAGCGGAGATGCGGAGGGCTGAATCGTTGCCGATCGGCGCGTTGAGCGTGCCGTTCACCGTGTGATCGTCGCGTTCGCCATAGCTGGTATAGGCTTTGGCCGACCATTCATTCAGGACCGGCGCATTGGTGGTGACCGAGATCACGCCTGACGTCGCATTCTTGCCGTAGAGCGTGCCTTGAGGCCCGAGCAACACATCGACACGATCGATATCTTCCAGGCCGATCAGACCATTGTCGCGCTGCGCGTCCATCACGACGTCATCGACGACGACGCTGACCGACTTCTCGAATGAAAAATCATAGGATTGCAGCCCGACGCCGCGCGCCAGGAAGTTGGAGCCCTGTGTGGGGTCGTATTGAACGCCGGGCACCAGATATTGCAGGTCGGTGATCGATTGATAGCCTGAATTTTCGAGTGCCTTACCGGTGACCGTCGTAATCGAGATCGGCACGTTCTGCTGGTCTTCCTTGCGGTACTCCGCCGTGACCTCGATGGTTTCAAGCGCGTCCCCGGCATCGGCGCCCTTCTGGGTGACGGGCTTGTCGCCATAGATGCGCACCGAGGAGGAATCGACGAACTGGAATTTGAGCCCGGATTCGCCCAGAAGCTGGCGCAACCCGTCGGTTTGCGTCACCGTGCCGGTGACGGCGACGCTCGTGCGTCCCTGGGTCAGTTCGTCCGGAGCCAGGATGGAAAGTCGGGTCTGCTGCGCATAGGCCAGCAGCGCCTTCGACAAGGGCATCGAGGGAATCGACAGGGCGACTTGCGCCTGCTGAGCCTGGGCGGCGACGGAACCAACGGCGATAATGGCGGGAATGAGCGCTCGCGACGCGGCGAGCGGCCATCGGTGGGAAAAGGGCATCAAGGACTCCGACTTTGCGAATGACGATGCCCTTAAGACAGCGAGGGGGGCGATCTCCCCAGGTCGGGTTCCGGTTAAAGTTTCATGACGGCAGGCGCAGGACGATGCGGCGCGCGCTCTTGCGTTCGATATGAGCATCGAGCAACTGGCTCAGCACATCGAGCGTGGAGCTCTGATCCTGCAGCTTGAGCCGCAGAGTGACGCGGCGTTTCGCGGCCTCCGCCGGTTCGAGGCGGACCTTCAGCGGGAAATAGCGGCCGAGTTCCCGCGCGACGTCACCCAGTTCGGCTTCATCGAAGGTGACGAAATGGTCGCACCATTCCCCGACCTGATCTGGCGCGACCGAGGCGACCTTGTCGATTCCGCGTGGTCCGAACCGGACTCCCTGACCCGCGACGAGTTGGATCGGATCCGCGCCCGACCCGCGTGGCGTAAAGGCCACATGCCCTTCGCGGACCGCGATCCCGCCGCTTTGGTCGCGCAGCGATACCGAGAAGACGGTGCCCAACACCCGCACCGTGCCGCCGGCCGACCGCACGGTGAAGGGCCGATCGGGATTGCGGCTCACGGTGAACAGGGCGTCGCCGGCATCCAGCGATACGGTACGTTCGGTGTCGGACAGGCGCCACCGCACGCGAGACAGTACGTTCAAATGGATCACGCTTCCATCGGGAAGGGTGATTTCGCGCTGTTCGCCGATGCCGGTCTCCACCTCGCCATCCCAACCCAGGCTGGACAGGATGCCGCTTTTATCCGCGACGACCAGGCCCACAGCGAGAGACGCGGCCAACCCTCCGGCGGCGCGCATCGCCACACGGCGACTGACACGCAGCGATGGTTCGCTCGCCGCGGAGCCGGCGGCGTCGGGCGTGAGCAGGCCGGCGATTTCCCAGCTCCGCTCCATCTGCGCCAGGGCCGCGCGGTGATCAGGATCGGTCATCCAATGCTCGAATGACTGGCGCTCGTCCATGCTCATCACATTGCGGCGCAGAACCGCGAACCAACGGGCGGCTTCCTTCAGGGTGGTGGAATTCTCGTTCATGCCTATTCAGACGTTCCGGCGGCGGAAAACCTCATCATCGACCGCCCAAGGCCGTTGCCAGCCGTAGAACGGCTTCGGCGATATGCTTCTCGACCATGCTGATACTGATACCCATGCGTTGCGCGATCTCTGCATAGCTCAGATTACCGAAGCGATGCAACTCGAAGGCGGTCCGGCATCGCGGCGGCAGCGTCTCGATTGTCTTTGCCGCCTTGGCGAGTTCGAGGCGGGCCTGGGCGGCCCGGTCGGGGCCGGGCTGGGGATCGGCCATGTCTTCGTCCAGCACGGCATCGCGCGACGCGCGCCGCGCGCCGTCGATCCGCAGATTGCGCAGGATGCGCTTGAAGTAATTTTCCTGGTCGCGGATGGGGGTCGCCTTGCCGGCCTCGAGCATGCGCAGGCATGCCTCCTGGACGCGGTCCTCGGCGGCAGAATCGCGGTAGCCTATCGACCGGGCGATGGTCAGTAGTCGAGCGTAAATATCGATGAAATCGCTATTTACGTTATCATCTTGCTTTGTAAGGCGTTCTTTCACGAATATTGCCCACGGTCGAAAATGCGAGGCATGCTATTCGCGTTTTTGTCGCCGATGCTAATGACGGAACGATGAAGTTTTTCCGGGCCGCTCTGCGGTCATCAGCCCTGCATCAGCGACTTGATCCTCGCCTGGTAGAGCCGCGCGAACTCAGCTGTCTTGCCGGGGCTGGTGTCCACCCCGAAGCGCGCCGTTCGGGCCGCCGCCAGGAAGCGCCGGGCTTCCTCGGAATGGGGCGCGCACGCGCCGAAGCGCTGGAACTCGCCGGCTGGCAGCGCCTCGTAGGCGCGCAGCATCACTACCGCCAATTGCCGGGGGTTGAGGCTCATCTCGCGCGCTATCCAGCGCGCCAGCGGTGGATTGACCTTGCCGAGCACCGCCGCGACGAAGCGCTGGGGGGAAACGCCGTCGGGGAGGGCCAACGGCGTCAGTTCGGGCTGGTCGGCCATCGGCGCCTGAGTCATCTCGGCGACGGCGGGGGCGGGCGTGATTTCGAGTCCCGGGGCGGCGATCGGCTCGATCGGCATCGGCCCCAGATCGGCCTTGATATGCAGCGGCGCCAGCGCCTCGGAGTGGCGCACGGTCGGAGCGGAGAGCGGCTGGCCGGTGCGCACCATCCACTGGATGTCCTCGATTTCGCGGAATTCCAGCAGGCGGGAGCCCAGCCTCTGCACCAGCGGCACAGGCAGGCCGACATAATGCGGGATCAGCCGCAGCTGCCATTCGAACAGCAGATGGTCGCGCATCGCCAGGAACAGCCGGTCGGCCTGGCTCGGCGCCTTGCGCGTTTCGGCCTTGGGCGGCGGAGGGCTGCTGAACAGGCGGGAGACTTTTTCCATCAGGCCCGGCTCGGCCGCCGGCGCGGCCGGGCGGCGGAGCGACAGCTTGGCGCGGAAATACCGCTTGGCCACCGCCTGCACCACCAGCGCCACCACCTGGGTCAGGGTGCGGCCGCAGGATAAGGGTTCGTTCTCGCCCGCGACGGGCTGGTTTTCCGGGCCGCGCAGCATGTCGGCGAAGGCGTCGGGATGGTCGCGGAAGGCGCGGAAGCTGCGCTGGGTCATCTCCGGGCTGTTGAGGATGACGTTGAAGGCTTCATCGTTGGAGTAGGGCGCGAGGCTGGGGATGAACAGCCGAAGCGTATCGATCACCGAACCCCGGAGAGCGGCGTTGATCTGATCCACCGGCGTTATCTGCGCCACATAGGCCATCGCGGCCTCCGAGAGAAGCGATGACGGTACTATGACAAATAGAGGGGCCGGATCGATGTGACGACCGTCACCCGCGGCTATGCACGGCGTCCGAGAAGGCGGCGAACAGAGCCACCGAGAATTCGTCCTCGGCGAAGCGCCATTCGGGGTGCCATTGGATGCCGATCGCGAAGGATTTCGCGCCTTCGACGCGTACGGCCTCGATGGTGCCGTCGGGAGCCATGGCCTCGACCGCGAGGCCGTCGCCCAGCCGGTCGATCCCCTGCCAATGCAGGGAATTGACCATGATCATTTCGTGGCCGCCGGCCAACCCGGCCAGGAAGCCGCCCCGGGTGAAGGTCACCGGATGGCGCGGCGCATATTGCGCCTCCTGCGGCTCGCCCTTCGGTTCGCGATGATCGAGGCGGCCGGGCAACTCCTGGAGTCGCGGGAACAGGCTGCCGCCCAGCGCCACATTCAGCTCCTGATTGCCGCGGCAGATGGCCAGCAGCGGCACGCCGTGCTCGAGGGTGGCGCGGATCAGGGGCAGGGTGGTGGAGTCGCGCGCCGGATCGTAGGGCGGGCACTCGGCGTCGGGTCCGCCGTGATTGTACTGGCGCGGTTCGACATTCGAGGTGGCGCCGGTCAGCAGCAGCCCGTCGAGACCGTGCAGCAGGTGGCCGGCATCGTCTCCCGCGCCGAAGGACGGGATCAGCCGTGGGATGGCGCCCATCGAGATCAGCGGCAGAAGATATTTTTGCTGGGCGCCATGGAAAATATGGCCGCCGAAATCGAAGGTGTCGGTCGATACGCCGATCACCGGTTTCCTGCTCATGCCGCTCCTCCAAACCTGTCCCGCAAGCCGTACCACATCATGCCCAGCACGTGCAGCGGCGTGCGCAGCGCCGTGCCGCCGGGGAAGGCCGAGGGCTTGACCCGGCTCATCACGTCGAACTCTTCCGCCGTGCCGGCCGCCGCCTCGGCCATCAGTTTGCCCGCCAGGGTGGACAGGATGGCGCCCTGGCCGGAATAGCCCTGGGCGTAGAGCAGCGACCCCTTGCGCCCGATATCGGGCAGGCGCGAGGTGGTGATCGACACCAGCCCGCCCCAGGCATGCTCGATGGGAATGCCGGCCAATTGCGGGAAAATCCTCTCCAACGGCGCGCGAACAACGGCTTCTATTCTATTGGTTTGACGCGGAAAATAACGCTCTCCACCGCCGAACAGCAAGCGGTTGTCGGCGGTCATCCGGTAGTAATTGACCGAGAAATAGCTATCCGACACCGCCCGGTTCCGCAATATAGGGACCTGATCCGGGCGCAGCGGCGCGGTGGTCGCCACATGGCTGGCGATCGGCATGATGCGGCCGGCAAGGTGACGGTCGAGATGGCCGAGCAGCGCGTCGCAGGCCAGGACACCGAGCGGCGCGGTGACCGAGCCGAGTGCGCTCTTCACGGTTACATTTCCTTTGTAATTCAGATTGATAACCGGCGTTTCCTCATAAATTAGAACGCCGGCTTCGGCGGCCGCCCGGGCCAGGCCGAGCGTGTAATTCAACGGGTGGAAATGCCCGCCATGCCGGTCGAGCAGCCCGACGCCGTAATGATCGGTGGCGAGTTCACCGGCCAGATCGCCGCGGTCGAGAGCGGCGAGGTGGGGATAGCCCATCTCACGGGCGGCGAACTCGGCCTCGCGCCGCATCCCGTCGAGACCGGCGCGGCGGGCGGTATGGAGATGGCCGGTCAGCGCCAGGTCGCAGGCGATGCCATGCTCCTCGATCAGCGCGGCGACCAAGTCCCGCGCCGAGACGGACAGGGTGAAGAGGCGCCGGGCCTCGTCCAGCCCATAGCGCTGCGCGAGCTCCCGCGGGCCCTGGCGGAGGCCGGGGATGATCTGCCCGCCATTGCGGCCCGACGCGCCCCAGCCGAGCTTGCCGCCCTCCAGCAGAACGACCCGCCAGCCGCGTTTGGCGGCGTGCAGCGCTGCTGATAAACCAGTACAGCCACCGCCGATAACTACCAGATCTGCCTTGATATTTCCGGCGAGAATGGGGTGCCGTGGAGACGGGCTGGCGGTGGCGGCGTAGTAGGACTCCGCCATCGCCAGCGATCCGTTGAACGTCAATAGATCAGACTTTCAGCAGCAGATGGTCGCGCTCCCACGAGCTGATGACGGCGCGATAGGCTTCCAGCTCGGCGGTCTTGATGGTGGCGAAGGTGTCGAAGAAGGCCCCGCTCAGCAGATTGCGCACCGGGGCGCAATTGACGAAGCGGTCGAGGGCTTCCTCCAGCGTGCGCGGGATGGTGCGGGCGTGGCGATAGGCGTTGGTGCTGACCGCCTCGGTCGGTTCGATCTTCTCCATCATGCCGATATAGCCGCACACCAACGAGGCGGCGATGGCGAGATAAGGATTGGCGTCGGCCCCTGGCAGGCGGTTCTCGACGCGGCGATTTTGCCCGTCCGAGATCGGCACGCGAAGCCCACAGGTCCGATTGTCGATGCCCCATTGCAGATTGATCGGGGCGGCGAAGGAGGGGTGCATGCGCCGGTAGGAATTGACGTTGGGCGCGAACATCGGCACCACCTGCGGCAGATATTTCTGCAGTCCGCCGATGAAATGGTGGAAGGCCGGGCTGGAATGGCCGTCGGCGCGGCTGAAGATGTTCTTGCCGGTCTTGGTGTCGACCACCGATTGGTGGATATGCATGGCGCTGCCCGGCTGCTGCGACATCGGCTTGGCCATGAAGGTGGCGTAGACCTTGTGCGACAACGCAACCTGACGCACCAGGCGCTTGAACAGCACCACCTGGTCGGCCAGCCCGACCGGGGCGCCATGGTTGAAATTGATCTCCAGCTGCGCCGTGCCCGATTCATGGATCAGCGTGTCGATCTGGAGTTCCGCCATCTCGGCGTCCTCATAGATGTTCTCGATCAGATCCTCATATTCGGTGATCGCTTCCAGGCCATAGGGCTGCGGCGCCGTCTCGGGGCGCCCCGATCGTCCGGCCGGCGGCATCAGCGGCAGGTCGGGATCGGGATTGATCTGGGTCAGGTAGAATTCCAGCTCCGGAGCGATCACCGGGCTCCAGCCCTGCGCCTCGTAAAGCCCCACCACCGTCTTCAACACATGGCGCGGCGCGATCTCATAGGGCGAATTGTCGCCGCGATAGCCGTCGGCGATGACGAAGGCGGTCGGCGTGCGATAGCCCGGGGCGACGCGGATGGTGGTCAGATCGGGCCGCAGGATGACGTCGGGGTCGAGCACCGACGCATCGTCATTCTCCTCCTCGGCATATTCGCCGGTCACGGTCAGGGCGTAGATCGAGCTCGGGATGCGCAGCGTGCCGTCGCGTTCGCTTTTCAGGAATTTCTGCGCCGGGAACACCTTGCCGCGCACGATGCCGTTCATGTCCGGCACCAGGCATTCGACCTCGCCGATGCCGTGCTCGCGAATCCAGCTCTCGAAACTGAGGCTCTTGGTTTCAGTAGAGTCCGGCATCTTTTACCTCGGCTAGGGTCAGATCGATGGCGTGGGCCGCCCGGGCTACGAATTCCCCGATCTGCTCGTCATCGATAATAAAGGGCGGCGCGAAGATCATCGTATCGCGGACGGCGCGCATGACGAAATCATTCCGGAAACAATGATTGCGGCAGCGCATGCCGACATCGGCCTCCTCCGGGAAGAAGGCGCGGGTGCGCTTGTCGGCGGACAGCTCGATGGCGCCGACCAATCCCACACCCCGAATCTCGCCGACCAGCGGATGGTCGGCAAGCCGGTCCCGCAAGGCGGCGCGCAATTTTTCGCCCTGAACGGCTGCCTTATCCACCAGGCGCTCGCGCTCGATCACGTCGAGATTGGCCAGGGCTACGGCACAGGCGACCGGGTGACCGGAATAGGTGAAGCCGTGGTAATACTCGCCGCCCTCGGCGATCAGCATGTCCGCCACGCGTTTCCCCACCAGCATGGCCGACAGCGGGATATAGCCGGAGGTCAGGCCCTTGGCGACGCTCATCAGATCGGCCTCGATCTGGAAGGTGTCGGAGCCGAACCAGCGCCCCGTCCGGCCGAAGCCGCAGATCACTTCATCGGCGGCCAGAAGAATGTTGTATTTCCGACAGATGCGCTGGATCTCCGGCCAATAGGTCGAAGGCGGAATGATCACCCCGCCGGCGCCCTGCAGCGGCTCGGCCAGGAAGCCGGCGACATTTTCCGGGCCCAGTTCGAGGATGCGGTCTTCCAGCGCCGCGGCCGCGCGCAGGCCGAAAGCCTCCGGGGTCTCGTCGCCGCCCAGGCCGTACCAATAGGGCGCCATGATGTGGGAGAAGCCCGGCACGTGGCCGGCCTGCTTATGCATATCCGCCATGCCGCCGGCGGCCGATCCGGCGATGGTCGAGCCGTGATAGCCATAGTGCCGGCCAATGATGATCTGGCGCGAGGGTTCGCCGGCCAGGGTCCAGTAATGGCGCATGGTGCGGATGATGCTATCCACCGCCTCCGAGCCCGACGAGGCGAAGAAGACATGGCGGAAGCGCTGGCCGGTCAGTTCGGCGATGCGATGGGCCAGCGCGATGGCCGGCGTCGTCGCCGTCTTGAAGAAGGCGTTGTAATAGGACAGCTCGCCCATCTGCTTGGTGGCGGCCTCGACCAGCTCCGGGTGGCAGTGGCCGACGGCGGCGCTCCACAATCCGGCCATGCCGTCGAGGATCTTGCGATCCTCGGAGTCCCACAGATAAACGCCCTTGGCCCGCGTGATGATGCGGGCACCCTCGGCGTGCAGCGCCTTGTGGTTGGTGAAGGGATGCAGAAAATGGGCGGCATCCATCTCCTGCCATTGTTTGGTCGTGTAGGTCATAGCCTGATCCATATCGTCTTCGTCTCTGAGAATTTATCCAGCGCGTGCAGGGACTTGTCGCGTCCAATTCCCGATTGGCGGTAACCGCCGAAGGGGGTGGTGATGTCGTCGGCATCGAAGCAGTTCACATAGACGATGCCGGCGCGCAGGCGCCGCGCCACCCGGTGCGCCATGCTGATGTCGCGTGTCCACACCGCCGAGGCGAGGCCGTAGAAGCTGTCATTGGCGATCTTCACCGCCTCGTCGATGCCGTCATAGGCGATGACGGACAGGACCGGCCCGAAGATCTCCTCCTTGGCCACGGTCATGGCGGGAGTCACCTGGTGCAGGATGGTCGGCTCGACGAAATAGCCGCCCGTATCCTTCCTGACCCGCTGGCCGCCGACGACCTCGGCGCCCTGGCTCTTGCCGCTGCCGATATAGCCCAGCACCCGGCCCATATGCTCGTCGCTGACCAGGGCGCCATTGCGCGAGGCGGGGTCGAGCGGGTCGCCGGGCTGCCAATGCTTGCGCAGTTCGGACAGGCGCTCGATCACCTCGCCGGCCAGGCTCCTATCCACCAGCAGCCGCGAGGCCGAGGTGCACATTTCGCCCTGGTTGAAGAAGATGCCGGCGGCGGTGGCTTCCAGCGCGGCCGCGAGATCGGGGCAATCGGCGGTGATGATGTTGGGGGTCTTGCCGCCGCATTCGAGCCAGACCCGCTTCATGTTGGACTGGGCCGAATAGGATAGGAACAGCTTGCCGACCTCGGTCGAGCCGGTGAAGCCGATCGCATCGACGTCCTGGTGAAGCCCCAGCGCCTTACCGGCCACTTCGCCGCGGCCCGGCACCACATTGAGCACGCCCTCGGGAAGGCCGGCTTCGAGCGCCAATTCGGCCAGGCGGAGCGCGGTCAGCGGCGATTGCTCGGCCGGTTTCAGCACCACCGAATTGCCGACCGCCAGGGCCGGGCCCAGCTTCCAGGCGGCCATGATCATCGGGAAGTTCCACGGCACCACCAGCCCGACCACGCCGATCGGCTCTTTCACGATCAGCGACAGATCGTCGGGGCCGGTTGGGCCGACCTCGCCATACACCTTGTCGCAGGCCTCGCCGTAATATTGGATGCAGTCGCTGGCGGCGCGGACGTCGACCGCTAGCGCATCCGAGATCGGCTTGCCCATCGACAGAGTTTCCAGCAGCGCCAGCTCTTCCTTGTGGGCGCGCATCAGCTCGGCGAATTTCAGCAAGACACGTTTGCGTTCGCCCGGCTTGCGGTCGGACCAGCGCCCATCCTCGAAGGCGGCGCGGGCGGTCTTGACGGCGTGATCGATGACGCGGCCGTCGCCCTCGGCGATCTCGGCGATGGGTTTGCCGGTGGCGGGATTGATCAGCGGCGACGGCGTGAGGCCGACCCCCTCATAGGCGAGGCCGCCGATAAAAGGGGCCCATTTTGCGCGCAGGCTGCCGGCGCGGTGATGCCATTCGGCGGCGGAAATCATGCTCGATCCTTGTTGTGATCACAGAAGACTCGCCAAAGCCGTGATCCCTGTCAAGGCTTAACAGGGTGTTTGCACACTTCTTGATCACAGAGAATTCCTGTGAAACATTTGAGGCACAAGAATAGGGGGAACATCCATGCTCAGTTCGCAGAAGGGCCGCAAGGCCCTGCTGGCGCTGTCCGCCTCGACCCTGGTCCTGGCGCCGCTCATCGTGCTTGCCGCCGATCCGTCCCAGACCCTGGAAAATATCGTGGTGACCGCCCAGAAGCGCACCGAGGACATCAAGGATGTGCCGCTGTCGGTCAGCGTGGTGTCGGGGCAGGACCTGACCGAGACCCACACCGCCGATTACGAGGATCTGGCCCGCTCGGTGCCCGGCATTTCCTTCTCGAGCCAGGGCGGGCCCGGCCTCGACCGCATCGAGATGCGCGGCATCTCCAGCTCGGCCGGGTCGCCCACCGTATCGATGTATATGAACGACGTGTCGATCACGATGCCCAACCTGATCAATACGGGGGCCAGCCAGCCGCGCTTCTTCGATCTCGACCATGTCGAGGTGCTGCGCGGGCCGCAGGGCACGCTCTATGGCGCTTCCTCGATGGGCGGCTCGATCAAGTTCGTCACCCATGAGCCAGAGTTAGACACTTATTCCGGCAGCTTCTACACCGACCTGTCCGGTACCGAGCATGGCGGCGTCAATTACGAGGCCAACGCGGTCGGCAACGTGCCGCTGGTCGACGGTAAGCTGGCCTTGCGCTTCGGCTTCGACGACGCCCATCAGAGCGGCTATATCGATCATCTGAACGCCAACGGCGCGGTTGATCAGAGCGGCACCAACGCCCAGGACATGCAGACCGGCCGGATGGTGTTGAAATGGCAGGCCACCGACGATCTGGTCATCCTGCCGGAGCTCGATTTCCAGCGCACCACCATCGGCGACACCTCGGTGTTCTATCTCGACGATCCGATGTACGACCAGTCGAAGCTGGTCAAGGAAAGCGGCCATGACGATATGGTGCTGCCCAGCCTGACCCTGCGCGACGATCTGCATTGGGCCGATCTGACCGCGGTCAGCAGCTATTTCTGGCGCCATTATCCGCGCACCCAGGACGGCACCTATTACAATTCGGTGCTGCTCGAGGGCGAGCTGGCGGCGGATCCGACGCTGACCACCAAATATCCGACCGTCGATCCGACCCCGGTGGGCAGCATTCCCTCGGCTGCCTACATCTCACCGATATTCAGTCAGTTTTCCGAGGAGGTCCGGCTGACCTCGAAGCCGATGGAAGAGACGGGCGACCGCTACAGCTGGATCGGCGGGATGTTTTTTTCCGATTTCAGGCTGCATCTGTCCGACCAGGAATATATGAACGGACTGTCGAGCGAATTGCAGTCTCTCTACGGTATCTCGGCGCATGACGTGCTGAACACGGTGCTGGGCAATAGCGGGCTGACCAATCAGGCCTACAACAATTATCTGCTGGGCTCGCTCGACGAAGTCTACATGCAGCGCTACACCGAGAATCAGAAGCAGTACGCCTTGTTTGGCGAATTCACCTACCAGATCCTCGACAAACTGAAGCTGACCGTCGGCATGCGGCTGATCCATGCCGAGGACAACATCAACGGCATCGGCGGGGCCTATTACAATGCCGACGCCACCCCGGTCTATAGCGGCTCGACCAGCTATAACGGCTACACGCCCAAAGCGTCGCTCAGCTACGATATCGGCGACGGCAGCCTCTATGTCAGCGCCACCAAGGGCGTCCGTCTGGGCGGGTTCAACGAGCCGGTGCCGCAATTCGCCTGCACCCAGGATCTCGCCAATCTCGGCATCACCAAGACGCCGGCGAACTACCAGGCGGACAGCCTGTGGAGCTACGAGGCCGGCTCCAAGCTGGCGCTGTTCGGCGACCGGGTATCGGTCGACGCCGCCGCCTTCTATATCACCTGGAAGAACGTCCAGCAGGACATCCCGCTCGACATCTGCGGCTATGATTTCACCACCAATGCCGGCAATGCCGAGAGCTATGGCGGCGAGGCGGAGATCCGCGCCAAGGTGACGCCGGAGCTGACCCTGTCGGCCACGGGCAGCGGCACCGCCGCCACCCTGACGTCGGTCAGCCAGGGATCGGGGGCCAGCGTCGGGCAGAGCCTGACCGGCGTGCCGGACTGGACCGCCTCCTTCTCGTTCGATTACACGCTGCCGCTCGACGGCGACAACGCCTTCTTCGCCCGTGCCGACTATTCGCTGACCGGGCCCAGCCATGGCGCTTTCGCCATCACCGATCCCGATTACTCCCGGCCCGCCTATGGCGACGTCGATGCCAGCGTCGGGCTGATCTGGCGTCATGTGCAATGGCAGCTCTATGGCAAGAATCTCGCCGACAATCAGAAGGTGATCCAGCATCCCAATCTGTTGTCGGTGTCGGAGGGCTATACGCTGCGGCCTTTGACGGTTGGGTTGTCGGCGTCGGCGAAGTTCTGATGGAAGAAATCGAGATCCTGGCCTGCGACCTCAACGGCATCCTGCGCGGCAAGCGGGTGCCGCGCGAGCAGCTCGACAAGGTCCGTAAGGAGGGGATGAAATTTCCACGCTCGATCCTCGCCCTCGATATCTGGGGCGAGGATGTGCTGGCCAATGGGGTCACTTGGGAGCGGGGCGACGGGGACGGGGTATGCCTGCCCTGTGGGCCGCTGTTGCCGATGATGTGGGGCGAGCTGCCGCGCAGTCAGATCCTCACCACCATGGTCGAGCCGGACGGCACGCCCTTCATGGGCGATCCGCGCCAGATTCTCAACGCGGTGGTCGAGCAATGCCGCGCCGACGGCTACACGCCGGTGGTGGCGCTCGAGCTGGAATTCTATCTGATGGGCGGCGAGTCGGTGGCCCAGGGCAGGCCGGTGCCGCCCAGGGCCCCCGTCTCCGGCTATGAGCTCGACAGCCCGCGCGTCTATGCGATGGACGAATTGAGCGAATTCTCCGCTGTCCTGTCGGCGATGCGCCGGGCTTGCGCCAGTCTCGGCCTGCCGACCGAAAGCATCATGGTCGAGAACGGGCGGGGGCAGTTCGAAATCACGCTCACCCATCAGGCCGACGCGCTGCTCGCCGCCGATCACGCGATCCTGCTGAAGCGCGCCGTGCGCGGCGTGGCGCGCGATTTCGGCCTGCATGGGACCTTCATGGCCAAGCCCTATGGCGATTCCGCCGGCAGCGGCCTGCATATCCATTGCAGCCTGCTCGATGAGGCGGGGCGCAATCTGTTCGATGACGGCACCGAGGCGGGCAGTCCGCTTTTGCGTAACGCGGTGGCCGGGCTGCTGGCGGCGGCGCGGGAATCCTTCCTCATCTTCGCGCCCAACGCCAATTCCTACCGCCGCTTCGTCAGCAACGCTCATGCCCCGGTCAGCGGCAGTTGGGGCTATGAGAACCGGAGCGTCGCGGTTCGCATTCCGATGGGTGCTCCGGCAGCCCGGCGCTTCGAGCACAGGCTGGCCGGAGCCGACGCCAATCCTTATCTCGTCACCGCCGCCCTGCTGGCCGCCATGCTGCATGGGCTGCGCGCCAAGGAGCCGCCGCCGCCGCCGATCGACGGCAATGCCTATGAGGACGCGACCCAGCCGACAAGCCACATTCCCTTGCCGCGAGATTGGCTGGCCGCCATTGAGGCCTTCGAGCGGGGAACCCTGCTCGAGCCCTATCTCGGACCGGTCTTCCGCCGCGCTTTCGCTGCTTGCAAACGGCAGGAGCGGGAGGTGCTGGAGCGCCGCGTCACCGACGTCGAGTACGAGACCTATCTCGGCGCCTTATAAAATTCGCCCGGCTGAGGGCGGTTTCAATTGCACCTCGTTCGCAAAAATGTTTCTTTAACCGCAAGAAACACCGGACCGAAATATTGTCTATGGATAATATAATTCGGCTTGCGGGAGCGTATTGGAGAAGGAGGCGTAACTAGCGGTCGTTAGAATAATTCTAACTGTACTGCCGGTGACAAGGCGGGGTTGTATTATGATTAAGAAATTCACTGCGGGCGCGCAGGCTCGGCTGAATGCATTGCATCGGTCGCTCGCTATAATTGAATTCAAGGTGGATGGCACGATCACCGCCGCCAATGAGAATTTTCTCCGGGCCACGGGCTACCGGCTCGATGAGATCGTCGGGCGGCATCATTCCATGTTCGTCGAGCCGGCCTATCGCGAGTCCGGCGACTATCGCACCTTCTGGCGGCAGCTCGAAAGCGGCCAGTTCAGCGTTGCGCAGTTCAAGCGCCTGGCCAAGGGCGGCCGCGAGATCTGGCTCGAAGCCTCCTACAATCCGATCCTCGATGCTCTGGGCCGCGTCACCGGCGTCATCAAGCTGGCCACCGACATCACCGCGCAAAAGACCGCCGCCACCGAGCGCGACGGCAAGGTCGAGGCGATCGGCCGCTCGCAGGCGGTGATCGAGTTCGCCCTGGACGGCTCCATCCTTCACGCCAACGAGAATTTCCTGGCGGTGACGGGCTATCGGCTCGATGAGATCGTCGGGCGGCATCACTCGATGTTCGTCGATCCCTCCCAGCGCGACTCGGGAGATTACCGGCTTTTCTGGGAGGCGCTGCGGCGCGGCGAGTTCCAGGCCGGCCTGTTCCACCGTCTCGGCAAGGATGGCCGTCCGGTCTGGATCGAGGCGTCCTACAATCCGATCCTCGATTCCGACGGCAAGCCCTACAAGGTGGTTAAGTTCGCCACCGACCTGTCGAAGAGGAAGCAGCAGAACGCCGCCCTGGCCCAGGCTTTCGAGGCCAATGTGAAGGGGACCGTCGAAGCGGTCGCCGAAGAGGCGGAATCGATGCGCCAGACCGCCGCCGACCTGGCCGGCACCGCCGAACGCAGCAGTCAGCAGACCGGCGCGGTCTCGGCCGCCGTCGAAGAACTGGAAAGTTCGGTCGGCGAGATTGCCCGACAGATCAACGAGGCCGCCCGCATCACCGGCGCCGCCGTGGACGAGGCACGGCAATCCGAGGCGCTGGTCAAGAACCTGCTGGCCGCCGCCGAGAAGATCGGGGCCATCACCCAGTTGATCTCGGCAATCGCCAACCAGACCAACCTGCTGGCGCTGAATGCCACGATCGAGGCGGCCCGCGCCGGCGAGGCCGGCAAGGGCTTCGCCGTGGTCGCGGCCGAGGTCAAGTCGCTGGCCAACCAGACGGCGCGCGCCACCGAGGAGATCGGCCTGCATGTCAAAGGCGTGCAGGACTCGAGCGGCGCCACCGCGCAGGCGATTGGCCAGATCGCCTGGGTGATCGGCCAGGTCAGCGAGATCAGCACCAGTGTCGCCTCCGCCATCGAACAGCAGCGCGCCGCGACGCTCGAGGTCACGCGCAACGTTGCCGGGGTGGCGCAGTCCGCCGAAGCGACCGGCAA
>Ga0302314_10001710_pt1 | contig 41037 bp, 33 predicted proteins | sample III_Palsa_N2_3_FD_200533 | JGI IMG/M metagenome (GOLD analysis project Ga0302314, IMG submission 200533) | Peat permafrost microbial communities from Stordalen Mire near Abisko, Sweden - III_Palsa_N2_3 | ecosystem: Environmental > Terrestrial > Soil > Palsa > Peat permafrost | place: Sweden... | reverse complement strand
AGCCGCAAGGTGAGGTCGCCGGGCGGCGCAGCGTCGAGGGTCGCCAGCGTGTGGTCGTAGACGTCGTATGCGTGGTACGCATTCTGCGCGACGCCAATGCCCTCGGCGAGCTCGGGCAGGACAAACGGCAGCAGTCCACCTTCGCGCATCAGCTCGAGCCCCACCGAGGGCCGCTCCGTTTCGACCAGCAACTTGATCAGCTCGTCGCGAATCCGCTCCGGCGAGACGGAGGCCACCAGCGGCGCTGCTGCCTGCAGGGCCGCCATTGTCCGCGGCGTCAGCGCGTAGCCGAACCGCGTGGCAAATTGGCAGGCGCGCAGCATCCGCAGCGGATCCTCTTCGAACGCCTCGGTCCGCAGCACGTCGATCCGGCCGGCCCGCAGGTCGGCTTCACCGCCGTACGGGTCGACGAGCGCCCCGTCGGGGAGGGCGCGAGCGAGCATGTTCATGCGAAAGTCGCGCCGCGCAAGGTCGTCCTCGAGGCGAACCTGCGGCCCGGACTCGACGACGAAATCCCGGTGCCCGACCCCCGTCGACGACTCACGGCGCGGCAAGGCGACGTCGACCGTCGTCCCGCCGATCGTGCTCTTCACGACGGCAAAGGAGGCACCGACGACGTCCGCCGGGCCGAGCCGCAGCAGGCGCTCGACCAGCTCCTCGAGCCCGAGGCCGACGACGACATAGTCGAGGTCCTTGGCGACGCGCTCGACCCCGTCGATCGCCGAGCGCACCTCGTCGCGAACGCGCCCGCCGACCGCAAACAAGGCCCCCTCGGGAAGGACGCCGGCGAGGGCCGAGTCGACCGCGGCAACTACGGCCGCCTCAGCCATCAGCCCCGCCCTCGAGGCAGAGTGGCCGCTTCTCCGGGATGCCCGCGCGGCGGGGGAATCGTCCGCCGGTCGGCGCGAGCTTGCGGACGAGCAGCACGCGACGCTCGTCGCCGGGCGGCGCCGGGACCTCACCCTCAACCTCAGCCCCGAGCACGAGCGCGGCGTCGGCCGCAGCCTGCCGTTCGCGCTCGTCGAGGCGGCCGCGCTGCAAAACGGCCAGGCCGCCGACCGCGAGGAACGGGATCGTCAACTCGATGACGGTCGGGGCCGAGCCAACCGCCCGAGCCGTCGCCGAAGCGAACGACCCCCGCAGCTCCGGATCGCGGGCGGCCTCCTCGGCGCGCTGTGCCCGCACGACGACGGGTAAGCCGAGCTCCGCGACGACGCTTTCAAGGAAGCGCGCCTTCTTCGCGGTCGACTCGATCAGCGTTGCGCGAACGCCGCTTGCAATCGCGAGGACGATCGCCGGAAAGCCGCCGCCGCTGCCGATGTCGACGAGCGGATCGCGCACGTACGGCGCGATCGCGAGCGAGTCGCGCACGTGGGCCCCCACGGCCTGGGGATCGCGCGCCGATGAGAGGTTCATCGCGACGTTGCGTTCGAGCAGCAGCGCCACGAACCGTTCGAGCTGCTCGCGGACGGCGCGATCGGGGGTCGTCCCTTCGAGCGCTGCGCGGATCTCCGCGATCACGCCGGGGCGGCGGCGCGCGCGCGGTGGAGCGAGACGCCGAGAATCTCGACGTCGGCGGGCGAGATGCCCGGAATTCGTGAGGCCGCCCCGAGCGAGCGCGGACGATGCCGGAGGAATTTCTCGCGCGCCTCGCGCGAGAGCGAGGGCACGCCCTCGAACGCGAAGCCATCCGGCACGAGGACCTCTTCGGCGCGCCGTGCGCGTTCGATCGCGAGCCCTTGGCGCTTGACGTAGCCCTCAAGCTTCAATTCGATCTCGACGCGCTCGCCGATCTCCTCACCGAGCGGCAGCAACGGCGCGATGTCGGTAAAGCAGACGTCCGGCCGGCGCAGTGCGTCCGCGGCGCTCACAGCGCCTGCTAATCTTGGCAGGTCTCTCCTTTTTATCCGGGTCACCTGTGCTTGCCGCAAGCCGCCTTCGAGGCGCGCGCTGCGCTCGACAAACGCCGCATGCGCTTCCTCCGGGAGCAGACCGATCTCGAAGCCGAGTGGTGAGAGGCGCAAATCGGCGTTGTCGTGGCGCAGCACGACGCGATGTTCGGCGCGCGAGCTCAACATGCGGTACGGTTCGTCGACGCCGCGCGTGACAAGATCGTCGACCAGCACGCCGATGTACGCCTCGCTTCGACCGAGCACAATCGGCGGCCGGCCTTGCGCAGCGCGTGCGGCGTTGATCCCGGCGATCAGTCCCTGCGCGGCCGCTTCCTCGTAGCCCGACGTTCCGTTGAGTTGCCCGCAGTGATAGAGACCGCGGACGCGCCGCGTTTCGAGCGAGGCGTAGAGTTCGGTCGGCGGGACGTAGTCGTATTCGACCGCGTAGCCGGGGCGCAGCATCTCGGCCGTTTCGAGCCCCGGCAAGGTCCGCAGCATCTGAAGCTGGATCTCGGCCGGGAGCGAGGTCGAGAAACCGCCCACGTAGATCGAGTTTCCTTCCCATCCCTCCGGTTCGATGAACAGCACGTGCGACGGGTTGTGCGAAAACTTAACGACCTTATCTTCTATCGACGGGCAATAGCGCGGGCCGATGCCTTTGATGAGGTCGAGCCCGTACAACGGCGAGCGATGCAGGTTGTCGCGCACGAGCGCATGGGTCGCGGCGTTCGTCGGGACGAGGTAGCACGAGAGCTGCGGACCTGCGAACCCAGGCGCGCTACGGTACGAGAACATCAGCGGCACGGGACTCGGCCGCTGCTCGCGCATCCGCGAGAAATCGAGCGTCGCGCGATCGACCCGCGGCGGCGTGCCGGTCTTCAAACGCCCGGTCGGAAAGCCGATGCGCCGCAACGCGTGCGAAAGTTCGAGCGCAGGCGCCTCGCCGGCGCGCCCCGCCGGTTCGCTATGTTCCCCGCGAAAGATCTTGCCGCCTAAAAACGTTCCGGTCGCGAGCACGACGCGGCGCGCACGATAGGTTCGCCCATCGCTCGTCACCACGCCCGCAATCTCGCCCGCCTCGACGATGAGGTCGTCGACGAGTCCCGCGACGATCGTCAAGTTCGGCAAATCGCGAAGCAGTTCGCTCGCCACGCGCACGTAACTCGGCTTGTCGGCCTGCGCGCGCAGCGCCCGCACCGACGGGCCCCGCGATTCGTTGAGGAATCGCACGTGCAGCGAACAGCGATCGATGATCCGCGCCATCGCCCCGCCCAGCGCATCGATCTCGCGCACGATCTGCCCCTTCGCGCTCCCGCCGATCGACGGATTGCACGCAAGCGTGCAAATACGCTCGGGATCCCCGGTCACGAGCAGCGTCTCGACCCCCATCGCGGCCGCCGCATGCGCCGCCTCGACGCCGGCATGCCCCCCGCCGACGACGATCACCGCCGCATCGTCGCGCCGCCCGTTCATAATGCCGATCGTATCACGGCCGCCCGTTCGCCCGCGAACGGCCGAGGATAATAAGGCCGCCGACGATACAGCCAAGACCTACCGGCACCCCAATCAGGCCCGAGCGCATCAGCGGGTTCGGCCCACCGGGGATAACGGCGGGCGCACCATTCGGCGCTTTCAACGCGGCCGCGGCAAAGCTTTCGTAGACGCCCAGACCGAGAAACATGCTCGACGCGAGTAACACGCATACGCCACCGGTCAAGAGCGCCAAGCTCGGCGCGATCGCTCGCATGAATCGTTCCCGCGCGGAGCCGCCCCGCAAGAGCATGACCACTCCTAGGGCGACACATGCGAGACCGGGGCCGGCGCATAACCCGCAAATGAGCGCGAGCTCGCTTGCGCTTGGCGCAACAATCGCGGGAGGTGTGGAATTGCCCTCGCTCGTGATACGCGGGAACCACAGGACCAGGTGCACGATGCCGCGCGCGAACCACGCAATGAAAGCGGCGGCACCAACCAGCAAAACGCCGACCCCAAGCGCGATCACGCGGCGGCCCGCTTCGTTCGGTCTCATCATTTTCCGATGCAAAACCGTGCGAAAATCGCGTCGAGGAGTGCTTCGCTTGCGTCGCGGCCGGTTAGCTCGCCGAGCGCGGTCCGCGCGGTTGCGAGGTCGGGGGCGATCAGATCGACCGGCGCGGCGGAGGCGAGCGTTTGGCGGGCGAAGGCGAGCGCGCGCCGGGCCTCGAGGACCTTGTCGGCTTGGCGCGCGGTTCCGAGGTGCGGCCGCGCCACATCGATGCGCTCCGCGTGCGCGCAGCCCTCGAGCGCGGCGCGCACCAGTGCGACGTCGCTCGCCTCGCGGACGCTTCCGAAGAGCGCGGTCCGTTCCGGCTCGCCGCGCTGGTCGTAGCCGGCCGCTCCGAGATCGCGTTTGTTGAAGTAGACGACGCGTTCGCGATCCCGCGTCCGCGCCAGGATATCGTGCGCCTCAGGCCCGAGCGGAACCGAACCATCGACGACGACGAGCACGACGCTCGCGTCCGCTAGCGCGCGCTCGCTGCGCGCGATCCCGGCCGCTTCGAGCTCGTCGCGGCCGCGGCGCAAACCCGCCGTATCGATAACCCGCGCGACCGACCCGCCGCCAAGTGCCAGCGACTCCTCGATTGTGTCGCGCGTCGTTCCGGCGACTGCCGAGACGAGCGCGCGATCCGCGCCGAGCAAGGCGTTAAGCAGCGAGGATTTCCCCGCGTTCGGCGGTCCGACGATCGCGACGCCAAGCCCCTCGCGCACGATCCGCCCGCGTTCCCAGGAGAGCGCAAGTTCGCCCAGCACCCGATCGACCGCGTCGATTCGGGCCGCAAGCGCATCGGCCGCCGGCGCCTCGACTTCGTCGGGAAAATCGAGCGCCGCCGACAGCTCTTCCAGGACCGATGCAAGGTCCGCTTCCAAGCGCTCGACCGCGCTCGCAAGGCCACCGGATAGGCGCGCCGCCGCCGCTCGCGCCGCGCCGCGATGCTCCGCTTCGATAAGATCCGCAACCGCTTCGGCTTCGGTGAGATCGAGCTTTCCCGCGTAGAACGCCCGGCGCGTGAATTCACCCGGTCCCGCTAGCCGCGCCCCGGCGGCGAGCAGCGCAAGCAAAACCTCGCGCGCAATCGCGGGCGAGCCATGCACGTGCAGCTCGAGCACGTCCTCGCCCGTATAACTCTGCGGCGCAGGAAACAGCAGCGCGAGACCCTCGTCGATGCGCTCGCCGTGCTCGTCGACGACGGTTCCGCGCGTCGCACGTCGCGCTCGAAGCGGCGCGCGCGCACGAAAGACGCGCGCGCCGATGTCGCGCGCGAGCGGCCCGCTTACCCGCACGATCGCAATTGCCCCTCGCCCCGGCGCCGTTGCAATCGCGGCGATGGTGGAAATGCTGTCGTGCGTGCGTGCGGCACCGCCGCGCGCGGTCATGAGCGGTGCTTCACCCGCCAGGTCTTGGCGATACGACGACCCGCCGTTCCGGTTCGACGCCGCTCGATTCGGTCGAGACGTAGGGGTTGTCGGCGAGCGCGAGGTGGATGACTTTGCGTTCGCTCGGGAGCATCGGCTCGAGCGAGATCGGACGTTTTTCGCGGATCGCGCGCTCGAGCGTCTGGAGTGCGAGGCCCTTCAAAAGATCCGCGCGGCGCGCGCGATAGCCCTCGGCGTCGATTGTAAAGTAGTGGCGGTCTTTCTTCACGCCGGCGTTGACGATGTTGTTGAAGATCAGGTTCAGCGCTTCGAGCGTGTGGCCGTGGCGGCCGATCAGGTTCGCAAGATCCGGGCCGTCGACTTCGAGATATTCACCCTCCGTGCGCGCATAGTAGCGCACGCGCGCACCGGTTACGCCCATGCGCTCGAGGATCTGCTCGAGCAGTTCGCGCGCGGGTTTGACGGTCTCCGGCTCCGGCGTCGGCGCAGCGCGCGGACGCGGCGGCCCCGAATCGAAATCGCGCCGCGGCGGACGTACCCCGGCGCCGGCCGGCGGACGCCGTGCGCGGCCGCCGCGGCGGCGCTGACCGAAGCCGCGCTCGCCGCCTTCGCCCGGTGGTTGCTGATCGTCACCCATTGTCGTCGTGCTCCTGTGAAGTGTGGTGAAAACGCAGGCGCTAGCGGCGCGAGCTGCGGCGCCGGCGGGCCGCGCGCGAACCGCCGCCGCCCGAACCGGTCGACTTCGCCGGTCCCGTGGCGAGCGAAGCCGTGCCGTCAGTCGAGCCGCCCTTCGCCGCCGCGAGCGCGACCGCCTCAACCGACTCGGGATGCGGTCCGATCGCGGCCGGGTTGGTATGGTATTTGCGAATCAAATACAGCTGCTGCGCCATCGTGAAGACGTTGAACGAGAGCCAGTAGATGATCAGCGCCGACGGCCACGCGTAGCGGATGCCGAAGTAGCCGATCATTGCCGGCGAAATAAACGCCATGATGCGCTGCTGTTGCGCCTGCTGCGGATCGACGGCGGGGCTCGTGAACCGCACGCTAAAATACATCGAGACGGTGTAGAACGCGAGCAGCACGTAGTCGGGTGCGGCCAGGCTCGACGCGAGCAGATGATACGGCGACGCTAACGCGAACTTGCTTCCGATCCAAAGCCAGGTCTGCGAGGCAAACAGCGCCTTGTCGCTGATGACGGCCCAGTACAAGCTGATGAGGATCGGCATCTGCAACAGAATCGGCAAGCATCCCGCTAGCGGATTCGCGCCCGTTTCCTTGTAGAGCGCCATCGTTTCGGTATTGAGCCGCTCTTTGTCTTTCCCGTACCGCGCCTGCAATGCTTTGAGCTGCGGCGCGATCTTTTGCGTCTTCAGCATCGCTTTGAACTGCATCGTGTTGAGCGGCCAGAAGCAGAGCTTGATGACGAAAGCGAGCAGGATCAGACTCCAGCCGTAGTTGTGGACGATGCCGTTAATCGACGACAGAACCGCATGCAGCAGATCGACGATCGGTTGGATCGGATTGGCTGCAAGCAGCAGCTCTACCGGGAACGCCAAGGGGGATTGCCTTTCGCAGAATGTGAGCCCGTCGTCACGGGACGAAGTCGACGCCCCCGGGGTTCCAGGGATTGCAGCGGACGATGCGCCGGGCGGCGAGCAATAGGCCGCGCAGAACGCCGTGCTTCAACACAGCCTCCTTAGCGTACTGCGAACACGACGGATAGAAACGGCACGCCGGCCCCAAATAGGGGGAAACCAACCGCTGATAGGCCGCGATCGCGAACGCGACGGCGCGCCGGGCCGGGCTCACTTCGGGGACGGCCCGGGCGCCCCGAGGCGAGTGAGGGCGCTCGCCACGTCGCCCGCCAGCTGCTCGAAGGACGAAACCGCGGCGGCCGGCTTGGCCACGATGAGAAGCCCGAGTGCCGTGCCGGGCGGCGGCAGGGCCTCGAGCGCCCCGCGGATGCGCCGCCGTACCAAGTTCCGGGTCACCGCCCCGCCGACCGACTTGGCCACGCTCACCGCGACCCGGGTCGGGCCCCGGCGCTCATCGAGCGCGTACGCCGTCAGGTTGGCCAGCCGGGCATGGCGCCCGCGCCGGCGGACGTGGGCGATCTCGCTCGAGCGGCGCAGCCGGTCGTACCAGCGCACGGTCCGAAGCCGGCCTAGACCGTCAGGCGATGACGGCCTTTTCTCCGGCGAGCAGCGAGCACGCGGCGTCCGTTCTTCGTGCTCATGCGCTCGAGAAAACCGTGGACCCGCTTCCGGCGGCGATTGTGCGGTTGGAAGGTGCGCTTCACGTGTGGGATGCCTCCGAAAACAGACCCCCAAGTATAGCGAGAGCCAAAGCCCCGCGTCAACCGCAGAAAGTGCTATTGCGAACGGTTCCCAAGTTGTCCACACCTGTGGAAGCTTTTGTGGACGAAATGCCCCCTTGCGGCCCGGAGAACCCCGCCGCGCCGCCGGTCCCGCACGAAAGCACCTGTGGACGCGGGCACATACCCCGCCCGGAAACGCCCGTTTTCTGGGCTTTTCTTGGGAATCGGCGCCTGTGCATAAGTGGATAAGTTCGTGGAGAAATAGCGGAGGACTCGTGGTGCCGCACTCCAATCCAACGACGTCATTCTCGGAGTATTAGACGTCCGCGGAAGTCTGCTCCGAGAAAGTTTTTACTAAGGCGGTCAACTATGAGTATCGCGGTCGGTCATCCCGGCGTATCAAACGAACTCTGGAGCGCGGCACTCGCGGCACTCGAGCCGAAATACTCGAAGCCCGTCTTTGAAATGTGGCTCAAGCCGATCCGGCCGATCGCAATGAGCGACGTCGAGATCGTGCTGTCCGTCCAGTCCCCGTTTGCCCGCGACTGGGTCGAAAACCGGCTCAAAGCGGACATCTCGGACGTGCTGACCGAGCTCCTTGGGGCGACCCTCGACCTCCGCTTTGTGGTCGCCGAGGACGGCGGCGCGGCCGACGACGAGTCCCTGCCGGCCTCCCAGAGCCTGCGGCCGGCCGCGTTCTCCGACGAGATCCGCCACGGGAACCTCAACCCGCGCTACAGCTTCGAAGAGTTCGTCGTGGGGAATTCCAACCGGTTCGCCCACGCCGCCTCGCAGGCCGTGGCTGAGGCGCCGGCCCGCGCCTACAACCCCCTCTTTCTGTACGGCGGCGTCGGCCTCGGCAAGACCCACCTGATGCACGCGATCGGGCACCGGGTCTTGGCCCAGACGCCCAGCGCCAACATCGTCTACGTTTCGAGCGAGAAGTTCACCAACGAATTCATCATCGCGATCAAAAACAATCAGACCCTTGAGTTCCGCAATAAGTACCGCCACGTCGACGTCCTCCTGATCGACGATATCCAATTTCTCGAAGGCAAAGAGCAAACGCTCGAAGAGTTCTTCCACACCTTCAACTCGCTCCACGAAGCGTCGCGCCAACTCGTCATCTCCAGCGACCGCCCCCCGAAAGAAATTCAAACCCTCGAGTCGCGGCTGCGTTCACGTTTCGAGTGGGGCCTCCTGACCGACATCCAACCCCCCGACCTTGAAACCCGCGAAGCGATCCTGCGCAAGAAGGCCGAGTCCGAAAAAATTCCGGTGCCCGACGACGTCACCTCGTTCATCGCAAAGAACATCCCCTCGAACATCCGCGAACTCGAAGGCGCCCTTATCCGGGTCGTCGCCTTTGCATCGCTCACCAAGTCCCCGATCACGGCGGAACTCGCCGCCGAGGTTCTCAAGAACGTCGTCGCTACGGCGCCGGCGCGCCGCATCACGATCGCGCTGATCAAGGAGCGGGTCGCCAAGGCGCACGGGCTTACGGTCAAGGAGATGGACTATCAGCGGCGCGACCAACGCCTTGCCGCGCCGCGCCAAATTGCAATGTACCTCGCGACGGTCCTTACCGATTGCTCGCTGCCGCAGATCGCGCGCGATTTCCAGAAGAAAGACCATACGACGGTTATGTATGCGCGCGACAAAGTCAAAGATCAGATGCAGACCGACGAGGTGTACCGGAACAAGGTGCGCGGCTTGATGGCTCTCTGCCAAAACGATTGAGTGAATCGGGGCTTGGCGGCCCGCGAGATCCGAGCTGGGGCGCTCCACGAGGGTCGCACGGCCACGCTGCGGGGCCGCTACAAAATCCCATCCATGGGATTTTTGCTTCTGCTCCGCTCGTCGCTGTGCGAGCCGGATGCGAGCCTGCCGATGCAGCCATGGATGGCGTTTGCATCGGCCCCGCCCTCCGGGCTCCGCTCCTCGTCGTAAGCTCCCGCAGCGTGACCGCGCGACCCTCGCTCCGCTCCCGAGCGCGATGCTTTTGGAATCCCCAGACAGCTTGTGCACGGGGCAGCACAGGGTGGGGTGTTGCGGGTGCATAACCTCCCCGGACGGTGGGGGCGGTGGAAATGTGCAGAGCTTGGCTTCATCGATGCACATCTTTTGCGGGCCGATTTCTGCGTCGTTACGGGGTTTGCGGGGTTGTCCTCAGATTGAACCGCCTTACTACTATTACGACGAACGTACTTATTAAAGAATATGCGAACCCGGACGGGGCGATGGGAGTGGATCCGTGAAGTTTAGCTGCAGCACCAAAGACATCGCGTCGGCGGTCGGGGCCGCAAGCAAAGTCGTCAACGCGCACACGACCGTGCCGATCCTCTCGAACGTTCTGCTGACGGCGAGCGATAATTCGATCCGGGTGCGCGCGACGGATCTCGAGCTGACGCTCGAACAGATCTTTCCGGCAGATATCAGCGAGCCCGGCAGCGTGACGGTTCCCGCGAAGCTTTTCAGCGGATACCTTGGGAATTTGCCGGCGGGTATCATGGAACTGGCTGGGACGCCGACTCGGGCGAGCGTGAAGTGGGAGCGCTCGAACTACGATTTTCACGCGCTGCCGCCGGATGAGTATCCGCCGTTGCCGTCGTCGCAGAAGGGGACGTCGTTTGCGATCGAGGGACGGACGTTTCGCGATGGGGTGAATGCGGTGACGTTCGCGGCTTCCAGCGAGGAGGCACGCGGAGCGGTTTTGATGGGGACGCTGCTCGAGATCGCCGGTGACGATCTGACGATGGTTGCGACCGACGGGTACCGGTTGGCGAAATGGCAAGCGAAGCTGGCGCGCGGCATCGGGGATGGGGAGGCGACGAAATTTATCGTTCCGGCGCGGGCGCTGGTCGAGGCGGCGCGCAATCTTGGCGGGGCGGAGACGATTGAAGTGGGGGCGCTTGGACCGTCGGGGAATCAATTGGCGTTTGCGGCTGCGAATGCGTCGATCGTCGTGCGCTTGGTTGACGGGCAGTATCCCAATTATGGGCAGGTGATACCGTCCCAGTTCGATCGTTCGGTGACCGTCAATACGAGCGCGCTGATCGCGGGGCTGCGCCGGGCGGAGCTTGTGGCTGGGGATCGTGCGAGCATGGTGAAGATGAGCGTTGCGGGTTCGCAGCTCATTATCACGGCAAATTCGGATACGACCGGCAACGCGTATGAAGAGCTGGAAGTCGAGCAGTCGGGTGAGGACCTTACGATTGCGTTCAACGCGCGGTACCTCGTTGAGATACTCAATCATATCGACTCGCCGCAGATCGTTATGGAGTTTCTCGGGCCGCTGTCGCCGGCGGCGATTCGGCCGTCCGACGAGGCCGAGGGCGTTACCCAGATGTACGTACTGATGCCGCTGCGGCAATAGTATAGCGCGTGATTTTGACGCACTTGGTTCTGGCCAACGTGCGGAATTATGCGGCTCTGGATTTTAGCCCGGCTCCCGGGCTGAATGTTTTGGTCGGTCCGAATGCGCAGGGGAAGAGCAATCTGCTCGAAGCGATCGGTCTGCTTGGGACCGGGAAATCGTTTCGGACCTCGCGCGAGAGTGAGATCGTGCGCAGCGGGTTGCCGAGTGCGGCGCTTTCGGGGGAAGCGCGGATGGCGGCAGGCAGCGTGCGGCTGTCGTGTACGCTCAACCTTGGTCCGAGCGGGTTGCGGAAGGTGTACACGGTGAACGGGCGCGGGGTGCGGTACGCCTCGTATCTTGGGACCTTGCGCGTCGTCACGTTTGTCCCGGCGCATTTGGGGCTTGTGAGCGGGCCGCCGTCGGCGCGGCGCTCGCTGATCAATGCGGCGCTCGCGCAGGAGAGTCCGGCATATTATGGGGCGCTTGCGAACTACCAGAAATTTGTCGCACAGAAGAACGCATTGCTGCGCGGTGCGATTGCGCCGGATGAGGCGCTGCTTGCGACCTACGACGAACGGCTGATCGAAAGCGGGACGAAACTGATCCTCGCGCGGCGCGCGTTTGTTGCGGCGCTCGACGAGCGCGCGCGAGCCGTGTATCGCTCGTGGGTCGGGGAACGCGACGGCGAGCTTGAGATCGCGTATGCGCCGAACGTTCCGGTAGACGTGCCGACGGTCGATGGGGTAGCGGCGGCGTTTGCGGAACGGCTCGCGCAGAAACGGGCGGCGGAAGTCGCGCGCGGGGCGTCCCTCGTCGGGCCGCATCGCGACGACGTCGTGTTTCGGCTGGGGGATTCGGCACTTGGAGCGTTTGGGTCGCAGGGGCAGCAGCGGACGGCGGTGCTCGCGCTCAAAGTCGCGGAATACGGCGAGCTTGAGGCGCGCTCGGGCGAGGCACCGTTGTTGCTGCTCGATGACGTGCTCTCGGAGCTCGATCCGCAGCGGCAGGCGGCGTTCTTGCACGGCGTCGGGTCGTTCGAGCAAGCCTTTGTGACGACGACCCATGAGCTGGATTTGCCAAACGGCGCCGCCTATCGCATTGCCGCGGCAACGCTCGAGCGCGTAGCGTAAAGCGATGCCGCTGCAACCGCTGCGCGAAGCGATCCAGGGGTGGAAGCCCGGCCGCGCGGGGGCGCTCGACCCCTTGCACGCGATCGCCGCGGCGTGGCCGGCGATCGTCGGGCCGGCGGTCGCAGCGCATTGCACGCCGGTCGAGATCTCCGGTACGGCGCTGGTCATCGCGACGCGTTCGAGCGCGTGGAGCCAGCAGCTTCAATTGCTCTCGATCGCGATCTTGGGGGGCCTCGCCCAGGTTCCGGCAGCCAGCAAAATTGAGCGCTTAACCTTTCGCTCGGGGTTGCTGCGGCCGCCCGCGTCGCGGAAAGCCGGGGTTCGGGCGCGGACGGAGCGGCGGAACAGTCCCGAGCCGCCGCCCGAACCGGCAGCCGACGTTGCGGAGGCATTCGAGCGGCTTCGCCGGCGAATCGCGGGCGTGCGCCGCAGCACGCGCGCAGCGTGCTCGAGCTGCGGCGCTCCGCTCGAGGCCGCGGCAAAGACGTGTGCGCCGTGCGCCGGCGCGGCCGAGAAAGACCGCGCGCTCCGGCTCGAGCGAATCGTGTATTTAGCGCCGTGGCTGTCGCTTGAGGAACTCCGCGAGCAATTCCCCACCCTCGGCGCCGGTGAGTTCGAGCGCTCGCGGCGACATCTCTTGCAACGGTGGTGGCTTGTCTTGGAGCGCGCGAAACGCGCCGGGAAACTCAGCAGCTCCGGGCTCGAGCGCCACGTCGCAAGTTCGTACGTGTTGCTGCAATCGCGGCTGGCGCCCGACCGTATAACCCCGGCCGTCGTGCGCAACCTGCTCGGTCCCGAACTCGATGCGCTGCTTTGGCCGGCTGCCCCGGATAAGGCGAATTCGGGCGATTCGTCGAATAAAGCACGTTGATGAATGATTATACCGGCGAGCAGATCGAGGTCCTTAAAGGGCTCGAGGCGGTTCGCAAGCGCCCCGGCATGTACGTCGGGAATACGGCCGAACGCGGCCTCCACCAACTGGTCTACGAAGCGGTCGACAACGCGGTCGACGAAGCCCTCGCCGGCTTCGCGACCACGGTCCGCGTCGTGCTCGGCAAGGACGGTTCGTGCTCGGTTGAGGACGACGGCCGCGGCATCCCGATCGACATGCACGTCGAGCAGAAGATGCCGGCAGTCGAAGTGGTGATGACGATGCTGCACGCCGGCGGGAAGTTCGGCGCGAAAGGCGGCTATAAAGTCTCGGGCGGCTTGCACGGCGTCGGCATCTCGGTCGTTAACGCGCTCTCGGAAAAGATGATCGTGCGGGTCAGGCGCGACGGAAAGCTCGTCGAGATCCGGTTCGAGCGCGGGATCACGACACAGAAGCTCAAAGTCCTCGAGCGCAACGCCGAGGGCACCGGGACGTACGTGTGGTTTCTGCCCGACCGGTCGATGTTCGAGACGACGGACTTCCATTGGGATATCTTGCAGAAGCGCCTGCGGGAGCTGGCGTTTCTCAATCGCGGGCTCTCGATCACCTTGCGCGACGAGCGGCCCGACGAGCCGAAGGAGAAGACATTTCTTTACGACGGCGGGATCGTTTCGTTCGTCGAGCACCTCAACGACAAGAAAGATCCGCTCCATCCGATCATCTCGACCAACGGCGAGCGCGAGGGCGTCGCGATCGAATGCGCGCTGCAGTGGGCCGACACCTACACCGAAACGATCTTCTCGTACGCGAACAACATCAACACGATCGAAGGCGGCATGCATTTGCTCGGCTTTCGCACCGCGGTTGCGAACGCCGTCAATACGTACGCGCGCAAGCGTGGCGTCCTCAAAGAATCCGACGCGAACCTTTCGACCGACGATTGCATGGAGGGTTTGACGGCGGTCGTTTCGGTGAAGCTCGAAGAGCCGCAGTTCGAAGGGCAAACGAAGACCAAACTCGGGAATGCCAAAGTGCGCAGCATCGTGTACGGCCTCGTCAGCGAGCGTCTCGATTTCTTCTTCGAAGAGAATCCGAAATACGCGCGCGCGATCGTCGAGAAGTGCATGCAGGCGCAACGCGCCCGCGAAGCCGCGAAGAAAGCGCGGGACCTCTCGCGCCGCAAGAGCGCGCTCGACGGCATGGGTTTGCCGGGCAAGCTCGTCGACTGCAGCGACAAGGATCCGAAGGTTTCGGAGATTTTTCTCGTCGAGGGCGATTCGGCCGGCGGGACCGCCAAGATGGGCCGCGACTACCGGACGCAAGCGATTTTACCGCTGCGCGGGAAGATCCTCAACGTTTGGAAGGCGCGCGAAGACAAGGTGTTCGCCAACGAAGAGATCCGGGCGATGATCACGGCGCTCGGTACGGGGATCGCGGCGGACTTCGACGTCGAGCGGCTGCGCTACCACAAGGTGATCATCATGACCGATGCCGACGTCGACGGCTCGCACATCCGCACGCTTCTCCTGACGTTCTTCTACCAACAGATGCGCGCGCTGATCGAGAAGGGTTTCGTCTACATCGCGCAGCCCCCGCTCTACGGCGTGCGCCGCGGCAAGAAGCAGCGCTACGCCTTCACCGAAGACGAGCTCAAGGGGATCATCGGCACGGACGATCCGAAAGACTTCCTCATCCAGCAGTACAAGGGGCTCGGTGAGATGGACGCCGAGCAGCTTTCCGAAACGACGATGGCGATCGAAAGCCGTCGCCTCAAGCAAGTGGCGCTCGAGGATGCGGTCGCCGCCGACGAGATGTTCACGACCCTCATGGGAGACAAGGTCGAGCCGCGCAAAGAGTTCATCCAAGCGTATGCGCGCAGCGTCAAGAACCTTGACTTGTAGTCGCCACGATAAGGCTGCTTGGATGAACTCGCCGCCGGAGGCTCTTCCAACCCCGGGGTCCCCATCCGCGCCAGCGGATGGGGATATGATCCAAGCCTACGCGCGCAGCGTCAAGAACCTCGATCTCTAAGGCCCCAGGACCTACCGCCCGAACGATGCGTTAAGCATCCGGGGGGAAACAAACGCGTTGCAAGCTCGCACTGCCCGCATCGGAATCGCGCTCGCAGCCGCCCTGGTGCTGGCGGTCGTCTTGCTGTTCGGCGCACCGCTTGGGCGAGCGAGCGTCGCTGCGATCGCCGACGTTGCAAGCGGTTACCAGGTGTCGTTCGGCGAGTTGCGGCTCGAAGGCGATCGAGCGCTCGTTCGCGATCTTCACCTCGCGCACCGCGGCCAAACCGTGCTCGACGCGGACTCGGTCGAGATCCGCTACCGTTTGCGCGACCTTTTGCCGGGCGGCGCGCATCGCTACGGCCTGCTCTCGGTCGCACTCGAGCGCCCGCGGCTTGTGATCGTCCGGTTCGCCGACGGGAGCTTCAACATTTCGGGTAACGCGGCGGCCTCGGGCGCCCCGGCTCAAGCGCCGGCGCCGGGGGGCGGCGCTCCGCTCGCGTTCGGGGTACTCGTGCACGACGGCAGCGTGACCTTGCTCGATCCGAACCGCGCGCTGCCGGTCGCGCGGCGGCTGTGGGCCGACGGAGTCGCCGGAGCGGCGACGATCGACAGCGCGGCGCGCAGCACCTACCGCTTCGATGGCCGGGTTGCGTCCGCGCCGGCGCAAGGTTTCGATGCGACCGGACGCATCGATGCAAGCGGCTATGCGATCCACCGCGTGCGCGCGGGCTACGTCGCGATCGCGCCGCTGGCGGACTACTTCATTAATACACCGTCGGCCGAGGTTTATAGCGCGACGGCGCGCGACGTCGATCTGCGCGTCTACACCTTCGGGCCGTCGGCGGATGGTTCGGTGGCGTACCATGTGGGCGGGACGGGGCAGCTCGAGGATGGGACGATCCACGTGCCCGGGCTCGTGGAGCCGGCGAGCGATTTGCACGGCCGTGTCGATCTGTACGAGGACGGGCTCGTCACCCGGCAGGTGCGGGGGCGCGTCGGCACGGTCGGCGTGCGCTTGTCGGGCGGCCTCTTCGATCGCGCTGCGCCGCAGTTTCGGCTCGGTATCATCGCCGAAAACGCCCCCCTCGAGGCGCTGCGCAAACTCTTTACCTTCTCCCGGAACCTTCCGCTGCGGGGCACGGTCCGCGTCGCGTCTTTGCTCGAGAGTGCGGTCGGCGCTCCGCTTTCGATTACGCACGTGCAAGCGGGACGGCTTGCGTACGGCGCGTTTCCCTTCGCCGATGCCGCCGGTCGCGCCGTATACTACGACAGCGCCGTCGACGTCGTCGGCGCGCACGGAACGTACGGCGGTGTAGCGTTCGCGGCCGATGGTGCGGTCGCGCTCGGCGACGTAACGCACGCGCAGTTGGTCGTCGACGCGCGCGGGCCGGCCGCGCGCGTTCCCTATCTCGCGCAAATCGCACCGGGTGCGGCGGTGCACACGACGGCACTGATCGCAGGCGACGGGACACGGCTCGATGCGCGCGGCGTCGCCGATGGAAGCGGCGGAGGGACGACGCTCTTGGGCGTCTTCCACGTCGATCCGGACGGTGACGGCGCATTCGGCCCGCTGTGGATCGCGCAGAGCGGCGGCGCGAGTGCGGCCGGAACCTTTTATCTCAACCGGATCGCAAGCGAAAGCGGCTTTTGGCTCGACGCCCACGACGTTTCGTACGCGCGCCTCCCGAGCGACCCGCACCTGCCCGGGCTGACGCTTGCCCCGCCGGTATTCGGCGGGCGGCTCGACGGCTCGATTGCCGGCGACGGCCCGCCGTCGAATTTCCGGATCGCCGGCGCCGTCCGTGCGCGCCGGTTGGCGGTCGGCGGGGTGCAGATCGACGAGGCTTCGGGGACCCTGGCCGGGCGCTTCGCGAGCCTGCACCTCGGCAACGTCGCCGCGCGCGGGCCATGGGGAACCTTCCGCGGGACGGGCGCCTACCTCGGGGGTACGCTCGCGCTTGCAGGCGCATACCGCGGGAGCTTCGCGCAACTGCGCGGCTTCACCGGGGATCTCGGCGCGCGCGGAGCGCTCGATGGGCCGGTCGCGCTCTTGATCTCGCCCGAGCGTACGGTCGTTCAAGCCCGCGGCGAACGTTCGCGCGATGCAACGGTGCACGGCGTCCCGGTTGACGGGCTCTCCGGAACGCTTGCGGTGGCGGGCAAATCGCTCCGCGTCTACGCGGCAACGGCGCGCGTTGCGGGCGGTGCGTTCGCAGCCGCGGGAACGCTCGAAGGTGCGCGTGGCGTCGGCGTGTCGCTTGCCGGTGCGGATGCGTTGCGGCTGCGAGCGATTGCACCGCTTGGTGCGGGACAAGTCGCGGCGATCGGAGCGTTGCACTCGCGTGGGAACCAAGCGCGATTCGACGGTGGCCTAGCCGTCGGCGCGGCGACAATCGACCGGCTGCCGCTCGATGCGAACGGCGACGTGACCCTTGCGGGCGAGCGGCTCGATCTGCACGCGACCGACGCCGTCGTTGGCGCGGCGCTCGGCACGCTGTCCGGCTCGGTCGCGGATCTGGGGTCGCACGCGCCGCGTTATGACGTCGGCGTCCATCTGACAACCGTGCAACTCGCGCCCTTCGAACAACGCTTGACCCGCGAGCAGAACGGCCTCGTCGGAACCGCCGAAGGCGACGCGCGCGTGCGCGGAACGCCGGGTGCGCTCGCGCTCAGCGGCCGGCTCGCGATTCCCGAAGGCGGCGTCAGCGGCATGGCGTTCCGCGACGGCGCAGCCCGTTTTGTGGTAACGCCGTCGAGCCTGTTCGTCGCCGGCCTCGCAACGGTCGGTACGACCGAGACGACCTTCGGCACGAGCTTTGCGGGAGGCGACGCCTCCGTTCGGGTCGCGGCGAAGTCGGCCGATCTTGCCGACTTCAACGATCTCTTCGATACGGGCGACACGCTCGGCGGGACCGGCCGGGTCGCGGTCAGCTTCCGCAAACGCGGACCGAGCGTGAACACGAGCGCGGACATCGCGATCGCGGGCTTGCGTTACCGGCGCTTCGACCTGGGCGACGCGACCGCGCGGTGGACGTCGCACGGACCCGACGTTACCGGAAAGGTCGCGTTCGGCGGAACCTCCGGCAGGCTCGCGCTCGCCGGTTCGCTCGTGGTCCCGCGACAAGCGCCGGTCGACAAACTGCTCGAGCGCTCGCGCTTCGACGGCACGGCGCAACTCCGCGATCTCGATCTTGGCGTGTGGTTGCCCGCGGTCGGGTTGCAACTTCCGATCGCAGGGCGCGTCGACGCCGACGCCCGCATCGCCGGGCCGCTGCGCAATCCGGACATGCGCACGAACGTGACGCTCGTCGGCGGATCGCTCGGGCGCTTCCCGGTCGACCGCCTCGAGATCGCGACAACTTCGACGGTGAGCCGCACGACGATCACGAGCGCGGATCTCGAATTTCCTGCGCTTTCGGTGACCGGGTCCGGGAGTTTCGGGCTCGGAGCGCGCGATCCGATCGCGTTTGCGTTGCATGCAAAGAGTCCCGACGTCGGGGCGATTGCCGCCCGGCTGCGCGGCTCGAGTGCGCCGCTCACGGGCGCCGGTGAAGTCGACCTCAAGGTTGGAGGGACGCGTTCGCAGCCGCGCGTCACCGGCGGCTTCGATCTCGAGAGCGCGACGCTTGGCGGCGTCGCGATCCCGCAGGCACTCGGCGAATTCAGTCTAGCCGGGCGCGATCTCGTTCTGAGCGATGCGGAGATCGGGTTCGCGAAGGGGACGTTGTATCTCGCGGGTTCCGTTCCGCTCGAAATCGCGCCGTTCGGCTTCGGTCCGGCGCAGGCGCCGATTACGCTCGACTTGCGCGCCCAGGCGATCGACCTTGCGAGCTTCAAGCCGCTGCTGCCGGCAGACTCGACGTTGCAAGGCGAACTCGACGGACACGTGGCCCTCAGTGGAACCGCCGGGGATCCGCGCTTGGACGGCAGTTTGACGCTTGCCGGCGGCGCACTTCGCGCGCCGTTCGAAACGGAACCGCTCCAGAATGTTAGCGCCCAGGTGACCTTCGCCGGCGATGCCGCAAAACTCGAGAGGCTGCATGCTGCGGGCGGCGGCGGCACGCTCGATGGCAACGGCAGCGTGCGGTTTGTAAATCTCGTGCATCCGAGCGCCGATGCGGCGTACGGGTTCCAGGGGCGACTCGCACACTTCGGCCTCGATTCTCCCGAATTCGGCAGCGGCCAAATTGACGGCAGCGTTTCGCTCACGCACGTGCCGCGCGCGTTGCCGCAGCTCTCCGGCGACTTGGCGCTCAGCGACGCGACGATTCCGTTCTCCGCGCTCTTGCTTGCAGCCGGTGCGGGTGGCGGCGGCGGCTTCGAGGCGTCGCCGGCAATCGCACCGGGTCCACAGCTGCCGGGTGGGATTGCGCTCGACCTGTTGCTCGGTGCAGACCGCAACGTTCGCGTGCGGTCGGCCAACATCGATATCGGTGCGCGCGGTTCGTTGCAGGTCAGCGGGACCACGACGGCGCCGGTGTTGCTCGGAGGTTTCGATTCGACCGGCGGGACGCTCGCGTACTTCAACACCGTGTTCCGGATCATTGACGGGAACGTTAAGTTCGAGCCGGATCTCGGCGTCGTCCCGTACCTTCAGATGCGGGCGGTTACCCACGTCCTCAATCCCGATCCGAACACGGTGCGCAACGTTACCGGGTCCGCCGACGTGTCGCTCGAAGTTCACGGACCGGCGACCAATCTCGCGATCGATCTATCGTCGGATCCGCAGTACGACCGGCAACAGATCTTGGGGCTGCTGCTGAACGCGCCGGCGCTGGGTGCTTCGAATCTCTTCGGCACGACGGGTCAACCGACACTGTACGGAAGCACGACGGCGCTGCCGGGGGGCGTCGTCGCGAACCGCACGACCGGAGAGTTCAGCGTCGCGCAGGAAGCGTTCGGGATTGCGAACGCGCAGTTCACGCGGACGCTGCTGGCGCCGATCGAGAGTAGTTTTGCCCAAGCGGTCGGGTTAACGAACGTCGCGGTGAACGTCGACTACCTCGGTAACGTCGGGCTGACGGCGCGCAAGGTTCTCGGCAAAAAGCTCAACGCGATTTATGGGACGACGTTTGGGTATCCGTATCGGCAGACGTTTGGCTTCGAGTTTAAGCCGAATGACTCGACGGCGGCGCAGGTTACGGTTTTTGAAACGCTCGGGGCGTATGGGCTTAGCTCGCTGACGCCGTATTATCTCAATTCGACGAGCTTGAAAGTGCAGGCGGCCGAGCCGGAGCAAGGGACTGCGGGGTTCTCGCTTTCGTTGCAGCGGTTGTTTCCGTAGGGCGGGGCGAGCGCGGCGCTGCGCGAGGGTCGCGCGGCCGCGCTGCGGGACCGCTACAAAAATCCCATCCATGGGATTTTTGCTGCTGCTCCGCTCGTCGCTCCCGCCCGTGCGAGCTGGATGCGAGCCTGCCGCTGCAGCCATGGATGGCGATCGCAGCGGCTCCGGGCTCCGCTCCTCGTCGTAAGCTCCCGCAGCACAGCCGCACGACCCTCGCTCCGCTCCCGAACTCCGGTCTCCGCTCCGCTCCTGAACTCGAGGTGTGCGGTTAGGCAAGCTGGCGGGTGGGCTGGGAAGTTCTGAGGCTTCCCTTCTGCTTCAAGGACCGGGGAAAGGGGGGGCGAACCCGTCGGCGGCTGGTAAGAAAACTCGGGTCTGCCGGTCCGTTTGTCCTGCAACAATCAGGGCTGCGCGATGATTACCTCCCGCGGCTTGGCGCGCCGGGAGGTCGAAGGATGCTGCTACTGCGTATGGTTTCTGGTTTTCGCCGCGTTGGGCGAGGGGTCGCTGCGTTCGCAGCAGTCGTTGCGTTCGCATTGCCATACGGCGCCTCTGCTCGCGCCCCGCTGGGAGACCACGCCGCCCCGATTTTGTTAGCGCAAGCTTCGCCGGGTCCGACCGCGTCGGCGACGAGCGCGCCGGCGGCGGCTCCGGTCGCTCCGACTATCGCTCCGACCGTCGCTCCGGCGGGGGCGCCGCCGCCGCCTCCGGCGCCGGGGCCGCCGGCTAATGCGCCGATCGTGGTCAGCGTCGACGTCTCGGGGAACGCGCACGTTCCGACGGCGACGATCCTGTCGGTCGTGCGGACGAGAGTGGGGCAGCCGTTCGACGAGCGAATCGTGCGCGAGGATCTGCAGAACATCTTTGACCTCGGGTATTTCTCGGATCAGGTGCCGCCGCTGATTCGCCAGCGGCCCAACGGGATCGCGATCACGTACCGCGTTATTGAAAATCCGGTAATCGAACGGATCGTCTTTAGCGGCAACGACCACGTGCCGTCCGATACGCTGCTCGCCTTGATGGACACGGCGGTCGGGCAAGTGCTCAATACGAACACCTTCCATCAGGACGTCTTGAAGATCAATTCGTATTACGACAAGATCGGGTATAGCGGCCAACTGCCGACGCACGTCGCGGGGCTCAACATCTCTAGGGACGGGACGCTTAGCCTGCAAGTGCGCGAAGGGCTGACGGTCAATAAGGTCGTGCTTGCGGGCAACTACTTGCTGCGGCAGGACATCATCCTCAAAGCAATTACGATCAAGCCGGGGCAGCCGTATTCGGAAGACTCGCGTGACAAGGACGACGAGATCCTCAAGAAGCTTTATGACAAGTACGATTTGCAGCTCGGCGACTTCGAGGCGGGCATCGATCCGACCACGGTCGATCTGCAGAAGGGGACTGCCGACGTAAAGTACACGATTTACGTTGCCGTCGTTGGGGCCGTGCAGATTACCGGGAATACGAAGACCAAGGACGTCGTCATACGACGGCAATTGCGGTTGCGGCCGGGGATGATCATCACGCAGGCGCTGCTCCGGCGCGATTACGAGCGGCTCAATAACCTCGGGTTTTTCGAGAAGGTCGATCTCAATCCGAAGGCCGGCCCGGATCCGAAGAAGCCGTGGGAAGTTACCCTCGATTGGAACGTCAAGGAGCAGCGAACGGGCACGGCTCAGATCGGCGCGGGTTATTCCGGCGGCCCGACGGGTCAGGGGCTTACGGGGACGCTTTCCTATTCGGAAAACAACATCAACGGGACGGGTAACGGAGCCGCGATTCGGTTCGAGCGCGGAGCGCGGGTCGCGGATGCGTCGATTTCCTATACGGTGCCGTATTTGGGGAACACGCCGCAGTCTTCGAAATATAGTCTTGGCGCGTCGATTTTTACGAGCGACCAGTCGAACTTCTATCAGGTGTACGGCGCCTCAACGGCGGCGAATCTCGGCACCGTGCCGCCGGTCATTTGTCCGATCGGGTCGAAGGCGTGCACGGGCACCAGCGGAACGATTCCGGTCGTGCTCACCCCGAACTCGGACCTCATTAGCGGCGCGGCGGCCGACTACTCCAATCGGGCGAACGGCATTTCGGTCAACCTCGGACGGCGGCTCAACGATACGGTGACGGCGACCCTCGGAGCCACCGTGCAGCGCTTGGCGACGGACGTCGACTTTGGGACGGGATCGCCATATTATCTTCAGGGTACGCAACAGATTCTGAACTCGCCGATTACGAACACGCCGTTCGGCGAGACGACCAACGGAACGACCCTTGGGATTACGGCGCCGTCGATTGCGAATACGTCGAACGGCGCGACCTATAGCTTGCACGCGCTCAGCCTTGGGATTGCCGACGATACGCGTGACGACGTATTCAATCCGCGGCGCGGTTTTACGACGACCTTAACCGAGGAGTTCTCGGGGAAGTACATCGGCTCGCAGTTCGGCTACACGATCACGACCTTCGACGGGGCAAAGTTCTTCCCGGTCTTGAAGAATTCGACGCTTGGGTTCCACTTGCTGGCCGGCGATTCGACCGGCGCGATCCCGCCGAGCAAGCTGTTCGTGCTGACCGACCAGCAGTTGCGCGGGTATAGCGAAGTGTTCTACGGCACGGAGGAGATCTTGGGGCAAGGCGAGTTGCGCGTACCGATCTCGCCCGACCGCAAGTTCAACATCGCGCTCTTCTACGACTACGGCGGGCAGCGGATCCGTGGGGCCCAGCCGATCACGGACATCTTCGGTAACGTCGTCGTCAACTACAACGACTGGCTCTATCGCACCGACGCGGGGATCGGTCTGCGCTTCGACGTGCCGCAGCTGGGCTTCCGGTCGATCCGGCTCGACTTCGCTAAAGGGAAGAACGGCGCGCATACGAGCTTCGGCATCGGGCAGAGCTTCTAATGATGCGTATGTTGCGAAATCGGATGACCCTCGCGCTCGCCGCGGCTTTGGCCGCGGCGGCCTTGCTAGCCCCGGCAGCGCTCGCGGCCGACGTCAACGACATCGGGTTCGTCGATCAGGCGGCGCTTGCGAACATTCCGTCGTTCGTCAGCGCCAACCGGGAGCTTTCCGGGTATAAGGCCGGCCTGGACAAGCAGTTTGCCAAGCAAATGCGCGGAGTGCGCGACCAAAACACCCAAGCGCGCATCGCTCAAGAGTTTCAAAACAAACTCGCGCAGCGCCAGCGCGACCTGTTCGCACCGCTGTTCGAGCGGGCTCGGGTCGCGATCGCATCGGTCGCTTCGAGCAAGAATCTCTCGGTCGTCGTCGACAAACGGATCGTTATTTACGGCGGCCAGGACGTTACGGGCAGCGTCATCGACCTGCTCAACGGTCCGGGCGATCCGATCCCGCCGGTCAATACGCCGCCGCCTTCCAGCGTCGGCTTCGTCGATCAGAGCCAAGTCGACGCCGTGCCGAAACTCAAGACCGCCAACGACGACTTCGCGAAGTTTCAGGCCGACGAGCAACAGCTCGCGCAAAGCAAAATGAAGAACGCGAAGAGCGACGGCGATCGACAGCAGATCCTCAAGGACTATCAAACGGCGCTGGCCGACCGGCAGAAAACGGAGATTCAGCCGCTCGTCGATCAGACTCGCGGCATCATTTCCGACGTGGCGAAGAAGAAGGGCCTGTTGCTCGTCATCGACCGTGCGAATTTGATCTACGGCGGGACGGACATCACAAGCGATGTCACGAGCGCGTTCAAGTAGCCCGGGCGCGCGCCGCGCGGGCGCGATGCTCTGCCTCGCTCTGCTCGGCGCGTCCGTGGCAGCGTGCGGGCACGCGACTTCACCGGGCGGCGCACCAAGCGCCGGGCCGGTCGATTCGCGAATCGGGTACGTGCGCATGGACGAGTTGGTCAAAGTTCACCCGCTGTATTCGCAGCTGGCGCGACTCGACGACGACATGGCGGCACTTCAGTTGAAAGCGGTCGGCAGCGAGATCGCGCGCTCCGGCGCCGACGTCGATAAAGAAGAGCGCGCGCTGCAGCACGAGCTCGATGCGGCGGCGGCGCGCACCAAAGCGGCGCTAGCCGGTAAGGAGCAAGATTACACGCGCCGCGAGCAGGCTGCGATCAACGCGGCCCTCGGCGCGGGCGCGAGCGCGACGGGCCCCGGAGGCGCGCAGATCGCAAGCGCGATCGGAGCTACCGAGCAGACCCAGGCCCAGGCCGTCCAACAGGCGGCCGGGCAGAATCTGGGTGCGTACAAGAACGCGCTGATCGCACAGGACCAGCAAGCGGTGCACTCCCTGCAGACCTCGCTCGCGCAGCGGGCGACGCGGACCTATCGGGCCGAAGCCGATCGCCTGCAGAAAGCGGAGGCGGACTTCGCGCTGCAGCAAGCCAACGACGATGCGTCCGATCGCCTCTCGCTGCGGACCAAACTCTCGAACCTTGCACTCGACGATACGGCGCGGGCCGACGTGAAGAGCCAGCTCGATGCGCTCGATCGCAAAGAGGCTGACGCCGTCGGCGCGATGCGCAACCGGGACGGCGCCGTCCTTGCGGCCTTGCAGAAGCGCCTGCACGACGGCATCGCGGCGGAGCTCAACGCCGACGTCGTTGAAATTCACAAGCGCACGATCGCGAAGATCGACGAGCGGACGCTCGAGACGCGCCAGCAGCTGGTCGGGCAGGCCGGCGGCCTCGGCGCGGGGCTCGCCGGCACGAACGTGCCGGGCGGCGTTTCTCCCGACATGAAGGCGAAACTCGTCGCACTCCATCAGAAGTTCCAGCACGACTTCAACGATGACGCGACAAAGATGATCGCGCAGTTTCAAAAGACGCGCACGGACCTGCTCCGTCGCTTCGGGGAGATCTCCGGTGTCGACGAAGCGGCTCAGGCCGGCGCGGACAAAGAGATGGATTCGCTGCGCAAGCAGCGCGGAGACCTGTACAACGAAATGGTCGCGCAAATCGGGCGCGAGGTGAAGACGATCGCCGAAAAGCGCGGCATCGAGGTCGTCGTCAGCGACGTCGTCGCGCCCGCCGGTGGGGTGGATCTCACCGCGGACGCCGAGAAGGATATCGAGAGTCTACACGAGTGAAACGTTTGATTGTTTGTGCCGGAGCGCTGCTTGCGTTCGCCGGATGCGCCGTTCAGCAGTCGCCGGTCGCGACCGTGGATCTCCAACGCATTCAGGCGAATTGGCCGAAGTTCATCAACTATTCCAATCAACTCGCGGCCGACACGGCCGCGATCAAGAACTCGAACGACTCTCCCCAGCGCAAGCAGGAGGAGCTGGGCAAACTGCGCCAGCGCTTCGTCGACATGCAGAACGAAGTGACGGGCGACGTGCGCAATGCCGCCGAGCAGGTCGCGAACGAAAAGCACTTCAAGCTCGTCGTGACGCGCCAGTTCGTCGGGTACGGCGGGACCGACATCACAGCCGACGTCGAGCGCATCTTAAAGATTACGGAGACCCCACCGTCCGGTTCGTAAGCACGGTACGCGGGTGACGCTCGGCGACTACGCGGAGCGCGTCGGCGGTACCGTACGCGGTGACCCGAGCGTCGCGATCGCGGGCATCGCCGCCATTGACGACGCCCGGGCAGGCTCGCTAACGTTTGCGACCGACGAGCGCTACTTACGGGCGGCGCTCGCGTCGCGAGCGGCAGCCGTGCTGACCGAAGCCGGGATCGCAGACAAGATCGAGACGGCGCGCAAGCCGCTGCTGCTCGTGCCCTCGGCGCGGGTTGCACTCGTGGCGCTACTCGCCGCGATCGAACCGCCGCCGCCGCTTGCGCCGTACCGCGATTCCTCGGCGATCGTCGACCCAAGCGCCGTAATCGGGCCCGACGTGCACGTCGGACCGCTGGCTGTCGTTGGCCCGAATGCGCGCATCGGCGCGGACTGCGTGTTGTTCGCAGGCGCGCTCGTCGGTGCCGGCGCGCGCCTCGGGCGCGGCTGCACGTTGCATCCCCGGGCGATGCTGCTCGATCGCTGCGTCGCAGGCGACCGCGTCACCCTCCAGGCCGGCGCCGTCGTCGGCAGCGACGGTTTCGGCTACGTGTTCGTCGACGGCAAGTTCGTGAAGATCCCGCAGATCGGCGACGTCGTGCTCGGCGACGATGTCGAAATCGGCGCGAATACCTGCATCGATCGGGCCCAAACGGGTACGACTTCCATCGGCGATGGAACCAAGATCGACAATCTCGTCCAAATTGGGCACAACTGCCGGATCGGCAGCAACTGCGGCTTGGCCGCGATGACGGGCCTCGCCGGCTCGACGACGATCGGGGACTACACGGTTGTGGGCGGGCAAAGCGCGTTCAAGGGACACATTACGGTCGGCTCGCGCGTACGGATAGCGGGCAATACGATGGTTTGGGGCGATATCCCGGACGGTGCGTCGGTGAGCGGACAACCCGCTCGCGAACATCGCGAGGAGCTCAAACAGCAGGTTCGGTTGCGCAACCTCGATAAGTTGTACGAGCGTGTGAGCGCTTTGGAGCAAAAGTAATGCATCAACACACGCTGCGAGACGTGCTGGAGTTCGAGGGCGTGGGCCTTCACACCGGAGCTCCGGGCCGGGTTCGCATCCGCCCGCAGGTCGCAGGCAGCGGCCTGCGCTTTCGCCTGAACGGCGGCGCGGTTTCGTTTCCGGCCCACGCGAACTACGTCGTCGAGACGCGCCGCGCGACCGTCGTCGGCAGCGGCGAGCATACGGTTTCGACCGTCGAGCATCTGCTTGCGGCACTGTTCGCGATGGGTGTCGACAACGCGGCGATCGAGGTCGAGGGCCCCGAGATCCCGGTCCTCGACGGCAGCTCGGCGACCTTCGCCGAAGCGATCGCGAAGCTGGGCCTCGTCGATCAGCGCGCGCCGCGCGCGACGTTCTCGATCGAACGCCCGATCGTCGTGCGCGACGGCGACGCCCTGCTCGCGATCGCCCCGTCCGACTCGTTTCGGATCCGATTTGCGGTCGACTACGCGCCGCCGATCGGAGCGCAGTTCATCGACGCGACGATCGAACCCGACTACTTCATTCGCGAGATCGCGCCGGCGCGCACCTTCGGCTACCTGCACGAGGTCGAGGCGCTGCGCAACGCCGGGCTCGCGCGCGGCGGAACGCTCGACAACGCGCTCGTATTCGCGCCGGACGGTCCGCTGACGCCGCAGCGCTGGCCCAACGAAGTCGTGCGCCACAAGACGCTCGATCTGATCGGGGACTTTGCTCTTTTGGGCGCGTGGCCGAAACTCGAGGTCGTCTCGGTCAAAAGCGGCCACCGCCTGCACGCGCGCGCCGCAAACGAACTTCGCGGTACGCTCGAGACGAAGCTGTCGGTTTTAGGACGGTAGCTCCGTGGCGATCGAAGTCGGCGACACGATGGACATCCAGAAACTCATGCAGGTGCTGCCGCATCGCTATCCGATGCTGCTCGTCGATCGCATCACGCATTTCACGCCGATGAAGCGCGCGACCGGTTACAAGAACCTCTCGATCAACGAGCAGTTCTTCCAAGGCCATTTCCCCGGTCAACCGCTGATGCCGGGCGTGTACATGATCGAGGCGCTGGCGCAACTTGGCGGAACGATCATTTTGGGGCGCGACGATTTTCAGCGCAAGACCGCGGTACTTACCGGCATCCACAACGCAAAATTTCGCCGTCCGGTCGTGCCCGGAGACCGGCTCGACATGGAGACCGAGCTGCTGCGCGCGCGTTCGAACATGGGCTGGGTCAAAGCGGAAGCGAAAGTCGACGGCAAGCTCGTCTGCGGGGCCGAGTTGATGTTCGCGGTCATCCGCGTCGCCGACTTCGGCATGGACGCGGCCATCCTGCACGAGTGAGGCGCGCGTGATCCATCCGACCGCGATCGTCCATCCCGAAGCCCTCATCGGCCAAGGGGCCGAGATCGGCCCCTTCTGTGTGGTCGGCGAACACGTGAAGATCGGTAACCGTACGCGGCTGCTCGCCCACGTCGTCGTCAACGGCCGCACGACGATTGGAGACGACGTGCGGATCCACCCGTTCTGTTCGATCGGTGCGCCGTCGCAAGATCGCAAGTATCACTTCGAAGAGTCGTTCACCACGATCGGCGATCGTACCGAGATTCGCGAGTACGTTTCGGTGAACCGGGCGACGGGTGAAGGCGAGACCACGTCGATCGGCCAGGATTCGCTGCTGCTCGCGTACGTTCACGTCGCGCACAACTGCCGGATCGGCGACCGGGTGACGATGTCGTCGACGGCGCAATTGGCCGGCCACGTCGTTGTCGAGGACGACGCGACGATCGGCGGCATGACCGGGGTGCATCAATTCGTGCGGATCGGCGCGCATTCGATGGTCGGCGGCATGTCACGCCTGGGGCGCGACGTGCCTCCGTATTTCCTCATAGAAGGCAATCCGGTAGCCCCGTATGGGCTCAATACCGTCGGGCTGCGGCGCGCCGAGTTTGCGCCGGAGGTGATCTCCGAACTCAAGGAGTGCTACCGGATCATTTACCGTTCCCACAACAACATCTCGCAAGCCGTCGAGGCGTTGCGAGCGATGGTCACGACGGAGCAAGGCCGGCATTTGCTGGCGTTTCTCGAGGCGCCGACGGAGCGCGGTATCGTCAAATAGGATGCGGGTCTTTCTCGCGACCGGCGAAGCTTCGGGAGATATGATCGGCGCTGCGCTTGCGACGCGAATTCGCGAGCTCGTCCCCGGGGTCGAGCTCGCCGGAATCGGAAGCGAGCGGATGGCCGCCGCGGGCGTCGAGCTGACGGCGCGCACGACGGGCTGGGGCAACATGGGGCCGCTCGAGGCGCTGTGGACCATCCCCATGCTGCTCGCAAACGGCTGGCGCCACACAATCTGGTTCCTGCGCTCGCCGTGGGATTTGATCGTGCTCGTTGATTTCGGCGCGCTCCACCTGCGGATCGCGAAGACCCTGCGCGCTCTCGGGTACCGGCGTCCGATCCTGTATTTTTTTCCACCGGGGGCATGGCTCGACATTGCGGACCAGGCGCGAAAGGTCGCGCGCACGACGACGCCTTTGACGGCGTTTGCGCACCAGCGCGACTTCTATCGCTCGCTCGGCCTCGAGATTGCGTACTTCGGCCACCCGCTCGTATCGCTCGTCCCGCCACGCGATCCGCTGCCGCCGGCGCCCCCCGAAGGTGGGGTCGTCGCGCTCTTACCCGGTAGCCGTCGGGGTGAGATCGCGCGTAATCTGCCGCCGCTCCTGCGCGCCTGCCGGATCGTGCGCCGGCACCGTCCGCGCGCCTCGTTCGTCGTGAGTGCCTCCGACGCGAGCGCGGAAGCGCAGATCCGGCGCGAACTGAAACGAACGTTCTTCGACGGCGTCCGCGTCGTGCGCGGCTCCCGCGCCGCGCTCGATGTCGCTGACGCCGCTTGGATCGCTTCGGGCACGGCCGTCCTCGAAGCGACCCTGCGCGAGGTTCCGAGCGTCGCCCTGTACATCATTTCGCCGGCGCAGATCCCGATCGCCAAGCGGATGTGGCGCGCGCGCTTTGCGACCTTGCCTAATTTGTTGCTCGACCGCGAAGTTGTCCCCGAACTCTTGCAGGACGCTGCGACGCCGGCGCGCTTAGCCGAGTCGCTCGAAGCGTTGCTCGCAGATCCTGCTGCGCAATTGGGCGAGATGCGCGCGGTCCGCGCGGTGCTGGGCGAGCCCAACGCGCTCGATCGCTGCGCCGCGTTCGCCGCGGCACTCGCCGGGGCGCGCGCGTGAGCGCCCTGCGCATCTATCATACGTCGGACCTGCACGACCACCGCGGCATCGTGCGGCGTTTGCGCGGCTTGCGCGCGGCGGAGCCCGGTTTGCTGTTCGACTGCGGCGACTCGCTGCGCGGAAGCCAGACCGTCTACCACCGCAGCGAACCGATCGTCGCCGAGATCGACGCCGCGGGCTACGACGCGCAAGGCGTCGGCAACCGCGAATTCCACTACCTTTTCGGGCTGCTCGCCGCGCGCGCCCGCAAGATGCATCACCCGCTCCTCTGTTCGAATCTCGTCGACACGCGCGGCCGCGCGTTGCCGTTCGCGGCCGAGGCGACGTTCGAGCGCGACGGCTGGAAGCTGCGCGTCTTCGCGCTGCTCGTCGTGCAATATCCGCACGGTAGCCCGTGGGAGCGGGTTTTCGGCTGGCGTTTCCTCGATCCGATCGCGGTCGCCGCGGAGTTCGCCGCGTCGACCCCCGCGGACACGTTGCTCGTCGCCCTCTCGCATCTGGGTTTGCGAACCGATCGCGCGCTGGCTCGATCCGTGCCGCGACTCGACCTGATTCTGGGCGGCCACAGCCACGATACGCTCCATGACCCCGAAACGATCGCCGGCGTCCCGATCGTCCACGCAGGCCCCTACGGCGCGTTCGTTTCGCGAACCGAACTCGAGCGCGACCCCGAAACGGCCCGCACGCGCATCACCCGCTTCGATCTCGTCCCGCTACTGCCCCCACGGACGGGGGCGTGCCGGTGAGCGCACGGATGCGCGGCCACACCGGCCTTTCGGCAACCGCGAGCGCAGCACAATGAATATCCATGTCACGCTGAGCTCGTCGAAGCGCAGACGGGACATGGCGATACTCCGTCGGCCCCCCGCAAGCTCGTGATGACAAGTTGATGCGGCGCTTGTTGTTTGTGGCGAACGGGCATGGGGAGACGGCGATTGCCGCGCGCATCGCGGCGGAGTTGGAACGGCGCACCACTGCACCGCTTGGGCTCGATCTGTTTCCGCTGGTCGGAACGGGCGCGGGCGCGGCGCCGCTCGGCGTCGTCGGCCCGCGCTGTCCGATGCCCAGCGGCGGTCTGGTTGCGATGGGCAACCTGCGCGCCTTCTCGCGCGATTTGCGCGCGGGCTTCGCAACGTTGCTTGCGCGCCAACTTGGGTTTCTTTGGTCGCGGCACGCGCGTTACGACGTGGTGCTTGCGATCGGCGACGCGTATGCGCTGGCACTCGCGTTCGCAGCGCGGGCGCGCACGGTGTTCGTCGGGACCGCGAAGAGCGTCTACGTTGCGCCGTACGGACCGTTCGAGCGGATCTTGTTACGTCGCGCCGAGCTGGCATTCGTGCGCGATGAGCCGACGGCGCAGCGCTTGCGCGCGCAGCACGTCGACGCGCGCGCTCCGGGCAACGTCATCGTGGATCTCGTCGACGATGCCGCGCCATTGGGACCCGGACGGTGGCTTGGGATCTTGCCGGGCAGCCGCGAGGATGCGTACGCCGACGGCGTTCGCCTGGCACGCGTCGTGCGCGCGCTAGCCGGGCTCGTACCGGATCTGTGCGCCGCGTTCTCGATCGCTCCGACGTTGGAAGCGGAACGGTTTGCGCGTGCGCTCGCGGGCGACGGCTGGTCGATCGATGCGGGCGGCGGCGCGCGGCCGTTCGAAGCGCGCGCCGATGGAGCGCGGCTGACCGGGTGGTCCGGTCCGTTTGGTGCGCTGCTTGGCGCAAGCGTCGCCGTGCTCGGACAAGCCGGTACCGCAAACGAGCAGGCGGCGGCGCTCGGTGTCCCGGTGATCGCGCTCGGGGCGGAGGGTGCGCGTGAAGATTGGTATCGGATGCGGCAGCGGCGCCTGCTCGGCGACGCGCTTGCGATCGTGCCGCCCGACCCGCAGCGCGCGGCCGCGGCGATCGCCGCGCTGCTCGCCGACGATGCGCTGCTCGAGCGGATGCGCGCCGCAGGCCCCGCGCGGATGGGCGGACGGGGCGGCGCCGAAGCGATCGCCAAAGCCGTGCTGGAACTCGTGTGAGGGCGCGCCCCAGCGTCACCGCCATTGCGCTTGCGGCGTTCTTCGTGGTCGTGCAATTCTATACGTCGCTTGCGCCGCTCTCGCCGACGCCGCCGGTCGGTTATGTCTTTACGTCTTGGCCGATAGCGGCGGCACTCGTCGGCGTGCTGGCGCTGGGGGCGGCGTGGTGTGCCGTTCGCCTCGCGCGCGAGCGCGCCGCCCCGCCGCAGCCGTCACGTGCGTTGCTCGGCGCGTGGATCGGCACGGCGCTCGTCGCGAGCCTCCTGGGACTCGACCCGCGCTCCGGCCTACAGGTCGTCGCGGTGATGCTGCTCGCCGCCGCCTTCCATCTCGGGCTCGTGCGTTACTACGCCGAGCGCGGGGTTGCGCGGGCCGTGCTGTGGACCTATCTGTGGGCCGGCCTCGGCGCTAGCGTCGCGGCCCTGGTCATGCTCGCACTGCGCGAGCCGGCACCGCTCTTCGCGTTCAATCACGGCCGCGCGGCCGGGTTTTTCGTCACCGCGAACCAATTCGCAGCCTTCTTGATCGTGTTCGCGTACGTCGCACTCGGCGTCGCGCTCGCCGCACGCGGAGGGTTACGCGTGCTTGCGGCCGGTTGTGTGATTTGCGCCGTCGTCGCGCTCGGCGCGACGTTCTCGCAAGCCGGGGCGCTTGGAGCGGCGGCGGGGGCGCTCTTCTTCGCGTTCGCAAGCGGTGCGCGCCGGACAGGGGCCGTTCTCGCGCTCGTCTGCGCGCTCGGGGCGGCGCTGTTCGCGCTGCATCCGCTCGCCCGGCACGACCCGGCCGACACGTTCGACCGGCTGCGCACGTGGGGCGCCGGTTTGCGGGTCGCCGAGCTCTTCCCGCTGACGGGCGTCGGGCCGATGGCGTACTGGCGCGTCTACCCCTCGATCCGGCCGCCGAACGGCGACCTGCCCGGCACCTTCGGCGCGCTCCACCCGCACGACGTGTATCTCTCGCTCGCAGGCGAAACCGGCGCCGTCGGCATCGCGGCGCTCGCGTACGGCTGGTGGCGCGTCGGCGCGGCGGTACGTGGCTCGCTGCGGCGGCGCGCGCGGCGCGAACGATTCTTGGCGTTAGGCGTGTGCGCCGGGCTTTTCGCCGCGCTCGTGCAAGGAGTGTTCGACACGATCGGAATCGTTCAAATGAGTTTCGTCTGGATTCCGTATACGGCGCTCGCGCTTGCGGCCGCCGATGCGGGCCTGCCTGCGGACGCGCCGTGAGGCCGTACCGCGCCGCCGCGCTCGCCTGCGCCGCAGCGCTCGGCGCCGGCTGCGCCGGCAACAGTTCCCCGCAGGCTGGCGCGAGCGCGACCGCAGCGGCGAGCGCGCCCACGGCGACGAACACCGACCTCGAGCGGACGCCGATCAAGTTCGAAGCGCCGCGCACCGGCGACAAGTTCATCTATTTGACCAAGCAACGCCAAAATCGCAAGCTCTACGTTTTACGTGCCGATGCGGAAAAGGGCCGGTATTTTGGTGAGGATTCGGGACAGAGCACCTTTGTGAACCCGCACGTCACGTTTTTTCAAAGCGACGGCAAGCAACTGGTTGCGGACGCCCCGGCCGGACTGGTCGTCGAAAAAGCCAAGACCGTCCAAATGAGCGGCGGCGTTCACGCGCGCTCGCAAGACGGCGTCACGTTGACGAGCGACTCGCTGCGATACGACGATGCGACCGAGACCGTCCGGGCCATCGGCAACGTCGTGATGGATTCGCCCCAAGGCAGCGAGCTGCGCGGCTCGACCTTGGACTGGAACATGACGACCGGCGAAATCAACGTCACGGGTGCCCGCTAGAATGGAAGGCGTAAGCGCAAACGGGCAGCGGATCGTGATCGAGCATTTGCTCAAGCGCTACGGGTCGCGCACGGTCGTGGACGACGTTAGCGCCGACGTGCGCACGGGCGAAGTCGTCGGGCTCCTGGGGCCGAACGGCGCGGGCAAGACGACGACGTTTTACATGGTCGTGGGCCTGGTAAAACCGGACGCGGGCCGGGTGACGCTCGAACGCGAGGGCGGTTCGATCGACTTGACCGGCCTGCCGATGTACAAACGCGCGCGTTCGGGCATCGGCTACCTCGCGCAAGAAAACTCGATCTTCCGCAAACTCTCCGTCGGCGACAACATCCGTTTGATTTGGGAGATGAACGGCGTATCGCGCGAAGAACAGGAACGCCGCCTTCCCGCGCTCCTCGACGAATTCGGTCTGACCGACCGCGTCGACGCGCGCGGCGATTCGCTCTCGGGAGGTGAACGGCGCCGCGTTGAGATCGCGCGGGCGATTGCGACCGAGCCCGCCTTTTTGCTGCTCGACGAACCGTTTACCGGTATCGATCCGATCGCGGTTGCCGACATCCAGCTGATGATCCGCCAGCTTCGCGAGCGAGGACTCGGCGTCTTGATTACCGACCACCAGGTCCGCGAGACGCTCGCGATCGTCGATCGCGCCTACATCCTCAACGACGGGAAGATCGTCGTTTCGGGGAACGCGCAGGAAGTGCTGTCGTCGCCGACCGCGCGCCAGTTCTATCTCGGCGAAGGATTCCGGTTGTAGTGTCGACGAGCCGAACGTTTCCCACAATTCTCGACCGGTACATCGTCGCTGAACTCGTCGGGCCGTTCAACTTCGGCCTCTCGGCGTTCACGCTGATCATCGCGGCGACCAACATTCTCGCGATCAGCCGTCTCGTTTCCGAGGAGCATGCGCCGCTCGGCGCGTCGGTCGCGTATTTCTTTTGGCAGCTGCCTGAAATCGTCGTTACGGTGATGCCGATGGCGATGCTGCTCGGCACGCTGCTCGCGATGCAGCGGCTCTCCGGCGACAGCGAGATCACGGCACTCAAGGCCGGCGGCATTGGCCTCGTGCGAACGGTCACGCCGGTGCTCATCGTCGCGTTTTGCGTCTCGCTCGTCGCGCTGATCCTCCAGGAAGGCCTCGTGCCGTACGCAAACGACCGCGCGGTCTACCTGCGCGAACAGGCGATCCGGCGCGTCGGGCCGTACGGCGGCGGCAGCCAAACCGTCATCACGGGGCTGCCCGGAGGCGGCGAACAAGTCACCTATTTTCGCGGGTACGACGCCCCGACGCAAACGCTCTTGCACGTCACGATCATCACGTACGCCCCGGACAAGCAGCCGCAACTGATCGTCATTAGCGACCAGGGAGAGTTCGAGGCGCCGAGCTGGACGTTCCAGAATGCGCGTCTCTACCGGTTCGAACCGGACGGGTCGACGGAATATTCGCAGCAGCCGGTCGTCCGGATCGACATCGGTGAGAGGCCGAGCGAGCTGCAACAGCGAGCCACCGACAACAACCGGGAGACTATGAGCCGTTCGCAAATTCGGGAGATCATCGATTCGGGGCAACTGTCGCCCGAAGAGACGCGCGCGTACCAGACGACGTACGAGGGCAAGCTTGCACGACCGTTCGCCTCGTTCGTGTTCGCGTTGATCGCGATTCCGTTCGGGATGCGCCCGGCGCGCGGCGGCGGCGGCGCCGGCCTCGGCTTCGGGCTGGCGGTTGCCATCGCGTTTGTCTACTTCGTCGTGGCGAGCGTCTTCTCGGCCGTCTTCACCGGCTTGCCGGGCGGGTACGCCGTCTCGACGGTCGGCGCGTGGGCGCCGAACGCCATCTTCGTCGCGATCGGTGCCGCGCTGCTGCGCCGGGCCGCGCGCTACTAGCAGGGTAGGCAAGCGTGGAAAAACTCGCTGGGTTCTTGGTGATCCTGACGATCGCCGTCGGAGCGGGCGCGATCGCCTATATCGGCGATCGCGTCGGACATCAAGTCGGCCGCAAGCGGCTGACGCTTTTCGGCTTGCGTCCCAAATATACGTCGACGATCGTCGCGGTGGCCACCGGGGTGATGATCGCGCTCGTCGTGACCGGCCTCGTCCTGTTGACGACACCGCTCGCGCGCTTCGCGATCTTCGATCTGAACACGATCAACGATAAGGTGAACGCACTGCAAGCCCAAGCCGACCAGCTCGAAAAACAAACGCACGAGAGCAACGTCGTCATCGCTCGCGGGCAGCTGCTCTACAATCAGTTTCTGATGATCACACCGCAAGAGACGTATGCGGACCGACGGGCGCGCTTGGTGGAATTTTTCTCGGCGGTTGTGAACTCGCTCAATCGCAGGTACGCCCAGTCCGGGCTCAAGCCGTACGTCGGCAAGCCGGCCGATCCCGTCATCGCAAAAAAAATCGACGCGGTCCTGCAAGACGTGCGCGTCCAGAGCTTTCTGCTCGATGGGCCCGTGCTGCTGGTCGCGGTTGCCGACGAGAACCTTTTTCCAAACGACCCGATCCATTTTAACATCGCCGCGTATCCCGACAAACGGATTTTTACGTCGGGTCAGTCGCTCTCGAGCGTCGAGGTCGACGGCGGCACGGCAATCGTCCCGAACATCGCCTACGCACAGCTCGCCGAGGCTGTCGCGGACACGGCGATCGGCCTTGGGATGCCGGCGTACTTCAGCAACCTCGTGCCGGCGCTGACCGCGGATCAGTTTTTTCGTCGCGCACAGGCGGAGGTGCGCACCGGACGCAGCCGCTTCTACATCATTGCGCGGGCGGCGTCCGACGTGTATCCACACACGGGGGGCGTGCCGGTAACGTTCGCGCTGAGCCGGAATCCCAGGTAGACGATGAGCGAACCGGCCGGCGCCGTCCTCGGAATCGATCCGGGGACGCGAAAATGCGGGTATGCGGTCCTGCTCGAGGCCGGCGCCGCCCCGCTCGAGCTCGGCATCGTGCCGACCGAGCGGCTCGCCGAGACCCTGCGCGAGCTCGGCCAACGCTTCGCTCTGCGAGCGATTGCCCTGGGCAGCGGTACCCACGCCGGCGCCGTCAGCCCGCTCCTCGCCGGGCTCGGCGTCCCGATCGAAATGGTCGACGAGCGGGAAACCACGCTCCTCGCTCGCCGGCGCTACTTCGCCGTCCACCCCCCGCGCGGCGGGCGCCGCTTCATCCCCCGCGGCATGCTCCTCCCCCCGCGCCCGATCGACGATTTCGCGGCTGTGCTGATAGCGGAACGGCTGCTGGAGCGGCCGGTTTAACGGCAAGGGGGACCCCCAAAACCCGCGCTTTTTGAGGCGGTTACTCCCCCGTGCAACGGGAGGACTCACTAAGGCCCGGTCGTAAACGCCTACACGCACGCGCTCAAACGATGGGGCGTACTTTTGGTGTCTCTCCTGTGAGGGGCGGCACTTCGCCAAAGTGCGCCCGACCGCAGCGATTGTGTGCGAAGCCTTGGGGTCTTTACTCTTCTGGAGGATCTATGAAGCGTCTCGCACGCCTCGCAGTCGTCGCAGGGTTGGGCGCAGCCCTCGTGATGCCGGCGCGGCAGGCTACTCTCGCGACGCCGTTCTCGGACGTACCGGCTAACCACTGGGCCTATCAGTACATCCAAAGTCTCGCAGCAGACGGCATCATCGACGGGTATCCGGATGGAAAATTCAAAGGCGACCGGCCGCTCACGCGCTATGAGATGGCCGTCGTCGTTGCGCGTGTCATCGCCAAGCTCCAAGAAAATCAGGGGCCCAAGGGCGCCTCGAAAGAGGATCTCGACAAGCTCCAAAAACTGATCGATTCGCTGAAAGACGAGTTGGACGCGCTCGGCGTCCGGGTAACGAACCTCGAAGATTCACTCGACGCGCTCGACAAGCGCACGAAGTTCGCCCAGTCGCTCTCGATGCATGGCGTGTTCCTTCCGAACATCACGTTGCGCGAGCGGCCCGGCGCCGAAACCTCGATCACCAATACGACCGGCGCCGCGGTGACGACCTACTACGGCGCAGCCATTCCCTGTTCGCCCGGGAATGCCAACGGTTGCCCGCTGCCGGCCGCCGGTACGGTCGGAAACCCGACGGCAGTCGGAGCGCCCGATCCGTTCGTCAACGCGTATCTCGCGACCGACGACTCGAACAATCCCCTGTATCAAGCGAGTTCGGGCATTCAGATCCGTCAGGACAGCCGCTTTTCTCTCGCGTATCAAGTCAACGATAATTTGACGGTCTCGCTGCCGGTCCACATTCTTAACTTCGAATACGGCGGCGACTTTTCGCAACAGGCGAAGGTCGACATCGAACCCACGATCGACATCGCGATCGCCAAGGCCGGCGCGCTCTCGAACCTGGACTTCAAGTTCGGCGTCATCGACAACATGACGTCGTCGCGGACCGGTCTCGCGTTCCGCGCGCCGCAAGGCTACAACGGTGCCGTACCATACGAAGAGCCGTATCAGCCGCCTCAGAAGGGCATGGCGATCAAAGGCACGATCGGCGAGGGCGCCTTCGGGATGACCGACGTCGAAGCGTCATTCACGCGCATGGACGACGTGCGCCTCGATACGCAGACGGGCGTTACCGATCCCAATACCCTGCCGATCAGTTCGAACGCATACTTCTTCCCGGTGGTCGCGCCGCAGGAAGGCTACACGCAGACGACACCTGCCGGTACGCTCACGACCAATACGTTCAACGCCGGCGCCGGAGCGCTCGATCAGGTTTTCCTGACGCAGTCGGCCGTCAACGGGAGCGTCTACATCTCGTACTACAACGGCGCGACCTATAATAATATGGGAACGCAGACCGGCGGTCCGGCCACAACGGTCCCCGGCTTTACCTTTAACGCTGCGTACAACAGCGTGGTGTTCACCGATCCGCTGCCCGCCGGCTCGGTCGTCGGCATCACCTACAAGGGTCTCGGAACGACCAACAACACGTCGTTCCAGCGCTACATGATCCACACGCGCCTCAACCAAAAGTTCAAGGGGTATACCGGCGCCGAGGTCGGGATGACGTTTAACCGTATCTTCGACTACGACGACACCGAGACGGTCGGGATCGGGTCGAGCGGGTTTACGAATGTCAACCAGGCTTCACCCGACGGCTACGGTTTGGTGAGCGACACCGTCTTCGGGCTCGACTTCCAAGCGCCGATTCCCTACAACATCTGGGGTGCGGGGTCGAGCCCGGTCATCTTCGGCGAGTTCGCCGACAGTAAGTACACGCCCGACTACCGCAACATTGCCGCGGTCGGCGACACCGCCGGCATCGTCGGCCTGAAACTTACGGTCGACAAGATTCTGTTCACCGGCCAATACCAAAGCGTCGGCCAGGATTTCTTCGTCGGCGCGCCGCTGCGGTATTTCGGAAACGCTCCGTATCTGATCGCGGATTACAAAGGGTTCTATCTGCCCGACTTCTTCGGCTTCGGAAACGACGTCGGGATCAATCAGCAGTTTGACAATCAGTTCACGAGCGCCGGCTTAACGAGCCTCGATACGGCCGGCAATCCGAATCTCACCTTTGCCTATCCGATCTACAACATGCTCAAGGCGAGCGGTCCAACCTATTTCTCGGCGTTCGCACCGAACTCGCGCGGCCCGTCGCTCTCGGTCAACGCACCGATCCGGGTCGGCGGTATGGTGTTCACGACGACGGCTTCGTACCAGCATCTCTCGGAGATCCGGCCGGACGGTATGGGTGCGCTGCTCTACGGCCCGTCGTACGCGTCGAATAAGACGGAGACCTACGATACGTACGGGCTGAACACGAAGTTCTCACTGCCGGTTTTCGGAAATTCGGCGACGATAAACCTCAACGGCTCGTACGAGACGCTGCAACGGCTCGACATGACGGCCGAGCAGTACTATCCGATCAATCCGACGACCCAGACGTTCGATGCGACGTCGTTTGCCGCCGCAGCCGCGGCCTTCCCGGGTGGCGGCACGTACGGCGGAGGCAGCCTCGTGTCGTTCTATCCGAACTACATCAACATGCGGCACATCACGATCGGTGCGAACGCCGTGCTGCCGCTGACGAAGGAGCTGAATCTGAACGGTGCGTACTCGACGCAGCACTACGGCGGCGCTTACGGCACGACGCTCGGGCAGAACATCTCCGAGCACAAGGACTACTATCTCGGCGGTTTGACCTACAACATCCCCAAGACGAATTCGTCGCTGTCGTTCACCGCTCGCCACTACGGCTATTTCGACGCCGTCGTGCCGAACTTCAACTTCAGCCAGAACCGTCAGGACGTCAACTTCACGGTGCGCTTCTAAAGCGACGCTGCCCGTGCGCGCGACGGCGCGGTGCTTCGGCACCGTGCCGTTTGTGTTTTCACGGGGCTCTGCGACCGTCACGCCGTAGTACTCGGCGATGCGTTACTGGGCGCCGGTGCTGCTGGCGATCGCCGTTGCGCTCGGCGCGGTGCAGATCGTTTCGAGCATCGCGCTGCGCGGGAGCGCCGAGCCGGGGTCCTGGGTGCGGCTCGTGCCCGAGACGCTCGCATTGCGCGTCGAGCGAATCGACCCGGCGTTTCCCTTGCCGGCGCCCGTACGCTTGGTGCTCGCGCAGCGGGCGATCGACGAGAACGACCCCGCGCGCGCCGAAGCCGAACTGGCTAAGGTTCCCGAGTCACGCGACCGCCTCGCGCTCGAAGGACGGCTGGCTCAGGCGCGCGGCGACGCCGCGGGGGCGGTGCGCGCGTATCTTGCCGCAGACGATCTTGAGGACATCGAGCTGCAGGTCGGCGCGCTCGCGCGCGGCCGCAACCTCGCCGCGGCACTGGCCCTCCAGCACGCGACGATTGCACGGCTGGAGGCGGATCCGACGCAGGCCGACGCACTCGCGCGGGCCTACTTCGCGCTCGGGCGTCTCGAGGAGACGCAGGCGTACGCGTTCTGGGTTGGAACGCCGCAGCGCAACGCCCACGAAGTTGCAGCCGGCGCGGCGTACGCTCGCGCGGTCGCGCTCGCACCCCTCGAGGAGCGCTACCTGATCGCGTATGCGAACCAGCTCTTGAACCTCGATCGTTTCGGGGATGCCGAGCGCGCGTTTCTGCGCGCTCGCGACGCCGATCCGACGAGCGCGGATCCGTTCGCCGGCCTCGGCGAGCTCGCGCACCGGCGCGGCGACGAACAGGCCGCACGCGCCTACCTCGCGCGTGCGCGCTCGCTCGACGCGCACGACGAAGCCGTGCTCCGGCTCGCACGCGAACTCGGCGCGTAATGCGCGTTGGCCTCGACCTTCAGCTCGCGCGCG
>Ga0302314_10001708_pt1 | contig 41067 bp, 37 predicted proteins | sample III_Palsa_N2_3_FD_200533 | JGI IMG/M metagenome (GOLD analysis project Ga0302314, IMG submission 200533) | Peat permafrost microbial communities from Stordalen Mire near Abisko, Sweden - III_Palsa_N2_3 | ecosystem: Environmental > Terrestrial > Soil > Palsa > Peat permafrost | place: Sweden... | reverse complement strand
CTCAGCCAGAGTCCGGTGTGGTGCGCGCAGTCGCCCCCGGGTTGCCCAGCGACAGAAGAAACGGAAATCGATGTCAGTAGCAGAAATGCAGGAGCTCGATGAGGTAAAGGGCCTGCTGGCCAAAGGGCAGCAGGTGGGCGTGCTCACCTACGCCGAGATCACGACGGCGATGTCCGAGCTGGACCTGGACGAGTCCGACGTCGAGGAGTTGCACGGGTTCCTGGAGAAATCGGAGATCGAGCTCGTCGAGGAGATCGATCCGGCGACGGCGGCGGCCTCTCAGGTCGAGCGCGCGCCGGACAAGCGCGGCCGCAGGAAAGCGAAAGCGGCGCTGGATCTGAAGCCGGACATGACGACCGACTCGCTGCAGCTGTTCCTGAAGGACATCGGCAAGGTCAGGCTGCTCACAGCCCAGGAGGAGGTCGATCTGGCAAAGCGGATCGAGCGCGGCGACCTCGACGCGAAGCAGAAGATGGTCGAGTCGAACCTGCGGCTCGTCGTGTCGATCGCGAAGAACTACCGCAACCAGGGCCTGCCGTTCCTCGACCTGATCCAGGAGGGCACGCTCGGGCTCGTGCGGGCCGCGGAGAAGTTCGACTACCGCAAGGGCTTCAAGTTCTCCACGTACGCGACCTGGTGGATCCGCCAGGCGATCGCGCGGGCGCTGGCAGACAAGGCTCGGACGATCAGGATTCCCGTGCATGTCGTCGAGAAGCTGAACAAGATCGGCCGCGCCGAGCGCAAGCTGGTGACCGAGCTGGGACGCGAGCCGACCGCCGCCGAGATCGCCGACGTAACGGGGATCGACCCCGAGGAGGTCGACTCGATCAAGCGCTCTGCGCAGGCGCCGGTCTCGCTGGAGAAGCCGGTCGGCGACGAGGAGGAGTCGGAGTTCGGTCAGTTCATCGCCGACGAGCGCGCCGAGTCGCCATATGAGCGCGCGGCGGAGATTCTTACGAAGGAGGCGCTGAGAGAGGCGCTCGAGAACCTCAGCTACCGCGAACGGCGCGTACTCGAGCTGCGCTACGGCCTTGGCGGCGAGCACCCGCGGACGCTCGACGAGGTGGGTCGCACGTTCAACGTGACCCGCGAGCGGATCCGCCAGATCGAGAACCAGTCGCTGAAGAAGCTCCAGTCCCTCGCGGAGGCCCAAAAGCTCCGCGACGTCGCGTAGCGTTGTCCATCGCCTGACCCGGCATTCAAGCCCCGCGGCGAGTTTGCCGATCTGGGGACTATGTTCGACGTGCAAGAGGCGCTGAAGGAGCTCGTCAGGCGCGAGGGCTCGGATCTGCATTTGAAGGTGGGGAGCACGCCCCTGTACCGCGTGCATGGGCACTTGGCGGCTGAGCCGAGTGGGGATGTGCTGAGCGCCGAGGACACCGAGCAGACGCTGCACGAGCTGCTGCACGACGAAGCGAAGCTGCACGAGTTCACCGAGGAGCACGAGGTCGACTTCTCGTTCGAAATCGAGGGCGTCGCGCGCTACCGCATCAACGCCTTCCGCCAGCGCGGCGTGATCTCGCTGGCCTGTCGTGCGATCCCGCACAAGATCTCGACGATCGACGAGCTGTCGCTGCCGTCGGTCGTGAAGGACCTGGCCGACGAAGAGCGCGGGATCGTGCTGCTGACGGGCACGACTGGCTCCGGCAAGTCGACCACGCTCGCGGCGATGATCGATCACATGAACGAAACGACGAGCAAGCACGTCGTCACGATCGAGGACCCGATCGAGTTCGTGCACTCCGACAAGAAATCGGTGATCAACCAGCGCGAGGTCGGCCTGGACACGGCCTCGTTCAAGCGCGCGCTGCGGCGCGTGCTGAGACAGGACCCGGACGTGATCCTGATCGGGGAGATGCGCGATGAGGAGACGGTGCAGACAGCGCTGTCCGCGGCTGAGACCGGGCACCTCGTGCTCTCGACGATCCACACCGTGGATGCGCCCGAGTCGATCAACCGCATGCTCGACTTCTTTCCCCCGCACCAGCACGGCCAGGCGCGCAGCATGATCGCGGGCACGATCAAGGGCGTGATCTCCCAGCGGCTGGTCCCGGGCGCCGACGGCGGGCGCGTGGCGGTCTGCGAGATCTTGCGGATGACCGGCCGCGTGCGCGACATGATCGTCGATCCCAGCCAGACGGGCAAGCTGATGGAAGTGATCGCCTCAGGCAGCTACTACGGGATGCAGACCTTCGACCAGGCGCTGTTCGGGCACGTGAAGGCGGGCAGGGTGACCTTTGAGGACGCGATGAAGGTAGCATCGAATCCGTCCGATTTCAAGCTGCTGATGCAGGCCGATGGACGCAGGGGCACGACGATGGAGGACGTGGCGGCTGCGGAGGAGCGTCGCGAGACGAACTCCGATCCGGCGAACGACCCCCGTCCCGCACCGAGTCCGCCGCTCACCGTCGCTTAGCCTGTCTTACTACTTCAGTTGGTAAAGTAACGGTTGGAATGGCCGTCCAGGAAACATGCCCTGTATGTCGCACGGCCGAAGTCGTGTGCGGCAAGTGGACGCTCTTACTGGTCCGAGACCTGGCCGACGGCTGCTCGCGCTTCTGTGAGCTAGAGCGCTCGCTGGCGGGGATCAGCCCTCGTACGCTGTCGCTGCGGCTGCGGGCGCTCGAGGAGGAGGGGATCGTCGAGCGACACACGTTCGGAGAGGTGCCGCCACGCGTGGAGTACGCGCTCACGGAGAAGGGTCGCGCATTGCTGCCGATCGTCGATGGGATGCGCTCCTACGGCGAAGAGTGGCTGGGCGAAGGCGGCTCGGCCGCGCTCGCACTTGCGGTTGCGTAGGAGCCCGGTCGGACTGCAAGACGGGCTGCGTCCCGCCAGGCCGAGGAGGAGCTCCGAACGCGGGGCCGAAGTGTGCAGAGGATGCGTTCACGCCAGCTGGAGACAGCGCTCACGGAGTTTGTAGGAGAAGCGGCCGATCGTCTGCAGGCGGAGATCGACGGTGGCGCTGAGGTCTCCTTCGAGCTGGCCGAGAAACCTGCCCGTCGCGGCGAGAGCGCCGCGCGGCTGTACTGCTATCGCGCGCTGACAGGCGCGTTCATCGAACAGCACGGTACGAAGCTCGCGAGCCTGCCTGCCCACGCCGCGGCGACGAGCCTGCTGGTGGACTTCGACGGGCTCGACCGCTACCTGGTGGGGATGGGCGGGGGTGCCGACCTCCCACGGATGAAGGCCTACGCGCGAGCGGGTGCGGCGCTGAGACTACTGCTGGAGGATGTTTTCGACGAGCAGACCGACTTCGACCGCCGCTCGGCGCCGGCCCAGTACCGGGAGCATGTCGAGGAGGCTCTGGCGAGGCTCGAGCAGTCCGCGGGCGCGAGCGCAAGCGCGATGACGCTACTGGCGACGCTGCACGGGTTGACGATCGCCTCCGAGGAGATCGCCTTGACGAAAGGTCTGACGATCGCCCAGCCGGGCGCCCTGCGCGGTGTACCCGACGGCGCCGGCTCCCCGGCCTTCGCCGCGGCCGCCGCCGGAGTCTCCAGCTCAGATCGGATGTCAGCTCGTGCGGAGGCAGACCATCTGCTGGTGGTGTTCACCGCCGATGAGCAAGACGTCGATAACGCGGTCGCGCGCGGGCGCGAGGTGCTGAAGGATCTGCTGCGTGCGCTGCGCCTGTTCGGTGACGGCCGCGTGACGCTCGGCGCGCTCGCCTGGGCGCGGGTCGGTGCGGGCTCGTGGAATCCGGTCGCGCTCGGCGCGGGCGGGCGGCCGCACGGCATGCTGGTGGTCAGCGCCGAGCAGGAGGATGAGCTGCGCGCGTTCTGCAGCCTCGTCTCCCGTCGCGCTCCCGACGGCAACGAGCTGGCCTGGGCGCTGCGGCGCTTCGAGCTCGGGTGCGAGCGCGCGAGCTCCTCCGAGGCGCTGAGCGACCATCTGCTGGCGTTGCGGGCGCTGCTCGAGCCGGAGGGCCCAGCGAGCGGCCTGTTGGCGGGACGGATCGCCGCGCTGTGCGCGATGCCGGAGGACCGCGCAAAGCTGACCAAGCGCATGGTCAAGGCGCAGACGCTCGAGCGTGCTGCGATCGCGGGTACAGCCGGCGAGCACACCGCGGGGGTGAACCTCGCACGGGACGTCGCCAACCACCTGAGAGCGCTCCTACGCGACGTGATCTGCGGTCATCTCGACCCGAACCTCGCGGCGCTCGCGGACGAGCTGCTGAGGGTGCCCGAGGTGGCTGAGGCGGTCGAGGTGGCCGACGCGGTCGAGGACGAGACGAGCGCGAGTGAGCCAAACGGGCATCCGCTCGATCAGCTCACGCAGAGCGCGCTGCCCGTCTGAGACCCCCGTCAGGCGAAGAGGTACTCGGCGATCCTGGCCAAGCCCGCGAGGTCCTGGATGTCTTCGTCCAGGTGGGGCACGGTCACCGGGTTGGGCTCGTCTAGTTCCTTACGCAGGCGGACGATCGTGTCACGGTCGCGGCGGACCAGCACGTCGAAGTCCGCCAGGTTGTTGGCCGTACGCCGTGCCAGGGAATCGCCCAGCTCGGGCGCGAGCGCGTCCTGCACCTCCTCGGCGGAGTGCCCGTCGAGGCCATGCAGGTGAACGCGATTGACGATCGCCCCGTCGCGGGCCATCCCCGCCTCTGTGAGCTGCTCCGCTAGGAACACGGCCTCGCGGGCGGGCTCGTGCTCGGGCGAGGTAACGATCAGGAAACTCGTCGTTTCCTCGCGCAGGAGCTCGGCAACGCCGTGGATCCGCTCGCTGAAGCCGTCGATCACGCCCGACAGCGACCTGAAGAACGTCGACAGCTCGCTGAGCATGTCGACGCCGGTCACGCGCGCGAAGATCGCGAACACGAGGCCCGTGCCGCGGCCCAGGAAGCGCGCCGCGAGGCCGCCCGGCGCGAGGAACACCTTCAGCGCGCGACCTTCGAGGAAGTGCAGCATGTTCTCGGGGGCTCTTAGGAAGTCGAGCGCGTTGCGCGAGGGCGGCGTGTCGAGCACGATCACGTCGAATTCGTGTTCTGTATTCAGCTCGTACAGCTTTGTCACTGCGCCGAGCTCCTGTACGCCGGACACGGCTGAGGACAGCTCCTTGTAGACGGGGTTCGCGAGGATTTCCTTGCGCGAGCCCTCGTCGGGCGCCAAGCGCGCGATCACGTCGTCGAACGTCCGTTTCACATCGAGCGCCATCGCCCACAGCTCGCCCGGCTCGGCGACCCCCTGCGCGGCCAGCAGCTCCGGGTCGATCTGGCGCGGCTCGCCCGAGAGCTCGCCGAGCCCGAGCGCGGCGGCCAGGCGCCGCGCGGGGTCGATCGTCACGACGGCGACCTTCTGCCCGCGCGCGGCCAGCCCGAAGCCGAGCGCTGCCGAGGTCGTTGTCTTGCCGACTCCGCCGGCGCCGAGGCATACGCACACGCGCTTGCCCTGCAGGCGCTTCGCCAGGTGCGGGGAGCGCTTGGGCATTGCCTGATCCTAGTGTCACCGCGCCTCGGCTCGTCTGCGGCACAGGCCTCCTGACCGGCGATACGGGACCGTCCTGCGGGTAACTGCGCGCGACAGTCTCCCGAAAGTCGTTTTCTGCCCGCGCATGTCGATCGACCGCCATGCAGGAATCGCGCATCCCTGTGCGAATAACCCCCCGATCGGCTTCCCAATCGAGTAGGAGCCTCCTGTGAACGGCAAGGCCAAGGTCATCGCATTCGCCAATCAGAAGGGCGGCGTGGCCAAGACGACTACCACGCTCAACCTCGCAGCCGCCTTCGCGGAGGAGGGTCATCGGGTGCTGTGCGTCGACATGGACCCGCAGGGCAACCTGACGATGTCGCAGGGCATCGATCCGGACACGCTGGAGAAATCGATGTACGACGTGCTCGTCCACAAAGTCTCGATCCGCGAGGTGATCCGCAAGCGCGAGATCGACATCGCCTGCGCCTCGATCGATCTGGCTGGGGCAGAGATCGCGATGTCGACGATGATCGGTCGCGAGCGCTCGCTGCAGAAGGCGTTCGAACCGATCCTCGAGGACTACGACTTCATCTGCATCGACACTCCTCCGAGTCTTGGATTGCTGACGATCAACGCGCTGACAGCCGCCGACAAGGTGATCGTCCCCGTGCAGTGCGAGTATTTGTCGATGCGTGGCCTCATCCAACTGCAGAACACGCTCGCGATGATCCGCGAGAACCTCAATCCCGGCGTCGACATCGAGGGTATCCTGCCGACGTTGGTCGATTCGCGCACGATCCACGCCAAGGAGGCGATCGAGATCCTCGAGGAGAATTTTGGTGACCGCGTATTCGCCTCGCGCATCCGCAAGACGGTGCGTTTTGCCGAGGCGCCCGTGAAGGGCATGTCGGTGCTCAAGTACGAGCCCGACGGGGTCGCCGCCCAGTCCTACCGTCAGCTCGCGCAGGAGGTTCTGACCCATGGCCAATCCTAAACGCGCCTCGATGCGCGAAGGGCCGCTCGCGGCGCTGTTCAGGAAGACCGAAGGCGAGGACGGCGAAGTCATGGATGCGAGCGAGCCCGCATCCGCGCCCGCGACGCCCGAGGCGGCGACCCCCGCGGCCGCCGCGACTCCCCATCCGCGCGAGAGTGGCCTGCCGCACCCGGCGCTGCGAGCCTCCTCGACCAAAACCGACGAAGACGCGCGTGGGGATAGCGTTCCTACGCCGCGCGAGCGGCTGCGCCACGCTTTCTCCTCGGAGATCCCCGAGAACGTTATGGAGCGGGAGCGCTCCAGGCGCCCGGTGATGGACGATTACTCCCGCGAGCACCCGGCGCGCGCGGCCGTGGGCACCACGGGAGCGGTTGGACAGCCAGTGATCCGTGTCGTTGGCGTCGGCGGCGCTGGCGTGAACGCGGTCAACCGGATGGTCGAGGCTGAGGTCGAGGGCGTTGAGTTCCTTGCCGTCAACACCGACCTGCAGTCGCTGCAACAGTCCACGGCGGATGTCACGCTGCATATCGGCGCCGAGCTCACCCGCGGCCTCGGCTCGGGCTCGGACGCGGAAGTCGGCCGCGCCGCGGCGATGGAGGACTACGACCGCATGAAGGCCCTGCTGAAGGGGTCGGACATGATCTTCATCACGGCCGGCGCCGGTGGCGGCACGGGCACAGGCGCGGCACCGATCGTGGCGCGGATCTCGCGCGAACTCGGCGCTTTGACGGTCGCGATCGTGACCAAGCCGTTTGGCTTCGAGGGCTCCCGCCGCGGCGAGCAGGCCGAGCGCGGCGTCGCCTCCCTGGCCGAGGAGGTCGACACGCTGATCGTCGTCCCGAACAACCGGCTTTTGTCCGTGCTCGACAAGCAGACCGCGATGGTGGAGGCTTTCCGCGTCGCCGACGACGTCCTGCGCCAGGGCGTGCAGGGCATCTCCGACCTCGTAACTTTGCCCGGCCTGATCAACCTCGACTTCGCCGACGTGCGCACGATCATGTCCTCCGCCGGCAACGCTCTTTTGGGGATCGGGATGGGCGCTGGCGGAGAGCAGCGCGCGGTCGACGCCGCGATGCAGGCGGTCGCCTCGCCTCTGCTCGAAACCTCGATGGAGGGCGCGCGCTCGATTCTGTTGTCGATCACGGGCGGTCGCGACCTTTCCTTGTGGGAGGTCAACGAGGCCGCGAAGGCCGTCTCCGAGGCCGCGCACCCCGACGCGAACATCATCTTCGGTGCGATGGTCGACGAGAAGCTCGACGACCAGGTCTGGGTCACGGTCGTCGCCACCGGCTACGGCGAGCAGGGCCGGCGCAACAGCGTCAACCGCCTGAACGAGCCCGCGGGCGAGCCGCGCGTGCGGCGTACCGGTTCCCGGCCTCCAGCTCCCCGGCGCGGCGGGTTGGATGAGCTCGAAGTACCCGAGTTCATCCCGAACTTGTAGTCCTGACGCGCGTCAGCGCTTCGCTGGCCGATCCCGGACGATCGGTCTGCGTCCGCGATCGCTCGTGTGCTAGCCGATCTTTGATCGGTACACTTCGCTCACTGCGTCCTTGACTGGCTCGACTGACACACGCCAGGATGCGTCGCTGTGCTATCGCTACAGGATGAGCGGAGCTGAGAAGGGAGTTGTGGCGGCTGGCCACCCACTGACGGCGGAGGCTGGGGCACGCGTGCTGCGCGAAGGTGGCAACGCGGTTGACGCGGCGGTCGCGGCGATGCTCGCCTCGTTCGCGGCCGAGCAGCTGCTCACGGGCCTCGGCGCCGGTGGGTACATGCTTGTCGCCGGGGCCGGCGAGGAGCCCACGCTGCTCGACTTCTTCGTCGAGGCGCCCTCGAATCGCAGATCGTCCGGGGTCGAGAGGGATGGCACAGCGGGGAGCTCGCCGCCGGCCGAGCTGCGGGCGGTCGACGTGTCCTTCGGCGACGCTGCGCAGGTGTTCCACATCGGGCCGGCCTCCTGCGGTGTCTACGGAACGCCGGCGGGCGTCTGTGCGGCGATCGAACGCTGGGGCACCATGCCGCTGGCCGAGCTTGCGGCCCCGGCGGCGCGGCTCGCGCGTGAGGGTGTGCAGCTGAACGCAGGCCAGGCCTACATCGCAAAGATCCTCGCCGACCTGCTCACCTCGACGCCGGAGTGCGCGGCGCTGTGGGCGCCCTACGGCCACGTGCTTCAGGAGGGCGAGCTACTGCGCAACCCTGAGCTCGGTGATGCGCTTTTGCTGCTCGGGCAGGAGGGAGCTGAGCCGTTCTACCGCGGCGAGATCGCGGCGACCGTGTGTGACTGGATGGCCGCGCGCGGTGCCGCACTCTCGAGCGAGAACCTCGCCGGCTACCGCGCCGTCGCGCGCGAGCCCGTGCACGTGCGCTACCGCGACCGCGAGGTGCTCACCAACCCGCCGCCCTCGGCCGGGGGCACGCTGCTGGCCTACGCGCTCGCGCTGCTCGATCGCGGGCCAGCACCGCCGGGTCTGGGGGATGTCGTGGCGGCGATGGGCGCCGCCCAGGTGCAGCGCACGCCGGAGTTCGTCGAAGGGCTCAGCGAGGTCGGCTTCCTCGAGCGCTTCCTCGCGCGGAACCTCGGCTCGACTACGCACATCTCGGTGCTCGACTCGGCGGGCCGCGCGTGCTCCGTGACGGCCTCCAACGGCGAGGGCTCAGGCGTCGTCGTCCCCGGCACGGGGATCCACCTGAACAACGTGATGGGCGAGCAGGACCTCAACCCGCTGGGCTTCCACTGCCACCCCGCCGGACGGCGGATGCCGAGCATGATGGCCCCCTCGGTCGTCTTGCGCGACGGGCAGGTCGAGCTGGTGCTCGGTAGCGCCGGCTCCAACCGCATCCGCTCGGCGTTGCTGCAGACGATCGTCGGCGTCGTCGACCACGGCCTCACCGCGCGCACGGCGGTGGAGGCCCCGCGTGTGCACTTCGAGGACGGCACGCTCTACGCCGAGCCGGGAATCGACCTCGAGAGCCTCACAGGGCCGCTCGTCGAGTTCGGAGACCTCAACCTGTTCTTCGGCGGCGTCCAGGCGGTGCTCCGCCGCGATGACGCGATCGAAGGGGCTGGGGATCCCCGGCGTGGCGGGGTGGCCGTGCGGGCCTGAGGCGCTACGCCGGCTTGTGCGCGGCGAGCAACAGGTTGTAGAAGATCGCCGGCGGCAGGCGCGGCTCGAGCAGACGGCGGTCCAGCTCCTGGAAGAGCAGGTAGCCACGGTAGGCATATTGGCGCCAGGCCCAGGGGACGTCGAACGGGTCGGCCGTGGCCTCGAGCGTGCGGTTGGTCCAGCCGAACCAGTTCGCGAGCAGCTCCTCGCCAGTGACGCGCACATCGGCGAAGCCGGCGCCCTTGGCGAAGCCCGACAGTTCGCCCGGCGCGAAGGCGTGGACGTCGACGACGCCCTCCAACGCCGAGTCGGGCGCGCCGCCATCGGCCGGCGGCGCCGGGCGCGCGCCGATCGCGCGGCGCCACAGCGGCGCAACCTTGCCCGCCACGCGCTTGGGCACGTTCGCGAGACGGTCGCCGTAGCGGGAGGGCTCCCCGGCGAACAGCAGCGTGCCACCGGGCGCGAGCACGCGCTCGAACTGGGCGAACGCCCGCGGTAGGTCGGGGATGTGGTGCAGGATCGCGTGACCGAGCACGAGGTCGAAGCTCTCGTCGGCGAACGGCAGCCGCTCGGCGTCGGCGGGCACTGTCTGCACTTCGATGCCCAGCCGCTCGGCGTTGGCGGCGAGGCTCGCGAGCATGCCCGGCGAGATGTCGCTGCAGGTGGCCTCGTCGATCAGGCCGGCACGCATCATGTTCAGCGTGAAGTAGCCCGTCCCCGAGCCGATCTCCAGCGACCGGGGGTAGTGGCCGGGCTTGCCGTGCAGGGCCTTGCGTACCTTCGCGAGCACTTGGTCTTGGCCGAGCTCGCCGAAGTCAATTCCCCACTTGTGGTCGTAGTGATTGGCTGCGACGTCGTGGTAGCGAGTGTTGACTTCGCGGATCTCCTCGGCGCTGAGAGTCGGTGGCACGGGGCGGCACCATATACTCGCGCGCCGTGTCGCGCACCCTCTACGAGCAACGTGACCAGCCCGACGGCGTGCCGCCGCTCGAGCTGACGGGGGAGCGCACGTTGCCCGACGTGCCCGAGGAGAACTACTGGTTCCGCCGCCACCAGGCCGTCTACGAATGGATCGCGGCGCGCGTGGCCGGCGAGCGCGTGATCGACATGGCCTGCGGCGAGGGCTACGGCTCGAACGTGCTCGCCGCGAGCGCCGCGTCGGTCGTGGGGGTGGACGCCAACCCCGAGGCGCACGAGCACGCGCGGCTGCGCTATCGCCGCGGAAACCTGCGCTTCGAGCGGGACCTGGTCGAGAGCTTCGCCGAGCAGGTTGAGGCGGTCGTGTTCCTGCAGACGATCGAGCACCTGCAGGATCCCGACGCGGTGCTCGAGCACTTCCGTTCGCTCGTCGGGGAGCGGGGGACGGTGTACCTGTCCACTCCGAATGTGCGCACGCTTGCGCCGAAGGGCGCCGAGCGCTCGGACAACCCGTGGCACGTGCACGAGTACCGCGCCGAGGAATTCGAGCGGCTGTGCCGCCGGCACTTCGGCTCGGTGGCGCTCTTCGGCCTGTTTCACGCGCGCAAGCTACGCACACACGAGCTCGCGCTGCGGGCTGGATGGGACGAGGTGCATGCACGCCTGGGCCTGACCAAGCGCTTCTACGACTGGTTCACGCCGGCGATCGCCGCCTCCGACTTCGTTCTGCGCCCGCGCGGGCAGGCCGATCTGGAGCGGGCGCTGGACTTCGTCGCGGTGTGCCGGTAGTGACGTCAAGTCGCGAGCGCGGTGCGCTTGCGATCGTGCTGCACACGCACATGCCCTACGTCGAGGGCTTCGGCACGTGGCCGTTCGGGGAGGAGTGGCTGTGGGAGGCGATGGCCGGTTGCTACCTGCCGCTGCTGGAGTTACTGGACGCGGGCGCACCGCTCACGCTGTCACTGACGCCGGTGCTCTGCGACCAGCTCGAAGCCCCGGGGATCGCGGAGCGCTTCGGTGCGTTCGTCGGGGAGGTGCGTCGCTACACGCACGAGGAGGACGCCCGAGGACTGCGCGCCGGCGGGCACGAGGACCTCGCGCGCGAGGTCGAACGCTCGTGGGGGGACTACGAGCGGGCGCTCGAGCTCCTCGCCCGTCACGACGGCGATCTGCTGGGGGCGCTCGCCCCTTACGCGCAGTGGACCTCCTCCGCCACGCACGCCGTACTGCCGTTGCTCGCCACCGACGCCGGCGTGCGCGTGCAGGTCCAGACCGGCGTCGAGGCTCACCGCGCGCGCTTCGCAGGTGAGGACTGGCGGGGTGGCTTCTGGCTGCCCGAGTGTGCCTACGCCCCGTGGCTGACCCCGGCGCTCGCGGACGCGGGGGTGCGCGCCACCTGCGTCGAGCTGACCAACCGCTTCGGGCTCGGCGCGTGCGAGCATCTGCGCCCGCTAGTGGGCGAGGAGGGTGTGACGCTTGTGCCGATCGACCGCGCGACGATGACGCTCGTCTGGAGCGACGACGGCTACCCGGCCAACGGCGTCTACCGCGACTACCACCACCACACCGTCCACCACCACACGCCCTGGGGCAACGACGGAGAGCCCTATGACCACGAGTGCGCGCTCTCGCTCGCGCAGGAGCACGCCGCGGACTTCGTCGCCCGCACCCGGGCACGCCTGCTTCGGGACGGCACCGGCCTGCCGGGCGGCGGCCTGGCGGTCTGCGCGCTCGACACCGAGTTGCTCGGGCACTGGTGGTACGAGGGGATCGCGTGGTTGGAGGCCGTCGTGGAGGAGTGCTCGCGGCAGGGGCTCGAGCTGGTGCGCCTCGACGACGCGCTGGAGCGCCTCGAGCCCGCCCCGCTGGGAGGGGGGGAGGCGAGCAGTTGGGGCAAGGACGGCGACCTCTCGACCTGGTCGGGGCCGCAGGTCGCCGGACTGGCGTTTGCGACGCGCGCGGCCGAGCTTCGGGTGGTGGCCGCGGGGCCGGCGGCGGGGCTGGCCGCGGTGCGCGAGCTGCTCGCGCTGCAGGCGAGCGATTGGCCCTTCATGCTCTCCCGAGGCCTCGCCGTGCCCTACGCGCGCGAGCGCTTCGAGGGGCACCGCGAGGCGCTCGCGCTAGCGCTGGCGGAGGGTCCTGCGGCGGGCGAGGAGGGGTTGCGCAACCTCGCGGTCTACGCTGATCCCGCCGCGCTGCTCGTGCCGTGAGCGCACCGCACCCGGCGCATCGAACGCTGTAGCGCGGTGTTATACGGTCCGCACAATCCTATAAAACAGCAAAGTCCGTATTCGCTAGTGCGCTTCGCTTGCCTGCGACGCGCTCGGGTGGAAGCGTCAAACGACAGAACGGAGTCGAACATGCGGTGGGTCTTGCCTTCGCTGGACAGAGGCAGTAAACGCGGGTTGGACGGTGGCGGTGACCGTGGTCGCAGACGGCGTCTGCAGGCGCTGGTGGCGCTCGCCGCTGCGGTGCTCGTGATGTTGGGCGCCGTCGGCGTAGCGCAGGCGGCCGGCACCGGCTCGGTGGAAGGCACCGTCACCAGCCACGAAGGCAAAGAGCTCAAGGAAATCGAAGTCGCGGTCGTCAATGCGGAAGGAACCAAGGTTGGCTCGACGACCACAGCCAGCAACGGCGAATACGCGGTCGAACACATATCGGCAGGCGAATATACGGTCGTTTTCAGTGACAAAACCGAAATCTACCTGCCCAAGCACTACGCGGTGACGGTGGAAGAAGGCAAAATCACGAAAGAGAACGCCGTGCTGATCAAGGCTGGCTCGATCACTGGGCTGGTGACGAACGCCGCCACCGGCGCGACGCTAAGCGGCGTCCACGTAGACGTCGAAAGCCTCGAAAACCCGGAAGACGACTTCCGGGTCGTCACGGAAGCCAACGGTCGTTACCGGGTGCCGGACCTCGAACCGGGGCGGTACGAGATCACTGCCTTCTCCGCGGAAGGCGAATACCTGTCCCAGAGCCTCTCGATTCTCCTTGCTGAAGGCGAAGAACACGCCGTCAACATCCACTTGAGCGAAGGCGGCAAGATCACCGGCACGGTGACAAACGCCTACACTCACGCCGGGCTCGAAAAAATCTCGGTGTACGCATACATCCCTGGCCAGGGCGGCCGCCTCATCAGCACCAACACCAAAGGCGAATACACGATCACGGGCCTGTCGGGCGGCGCCTACGACGTGGAGTACACATGGGAGTACTCCGAAGCGGAAGAAAAAGAATATGAAAAGGCGCCAGCGTTCATCCCCAAGTATATAACCCAGTACTACAACAACCAGACATCGGCGGCGAGCGCCAACACCGTGTCGGTCGGCGAAGGCAACACGACCGCCGGCATCAACGTCGGGATGATGCCCTCCGCCCCACACAACACGGCTGTCCCCGCGATCACGGGGACAGCGCTGGTGGGGGACATGCTCACGTGCTCGAACGGCTCATGGACCGGCGAAGGCATGCTGTCGGTGCAGTCTGGGTGGCCGCTGACGACGCCGTTCGGCTACCAGTGGCTGCGCGAAGGCAGCGCCATCAGCGGCGCCACGTCGGCGAGCTACGTGGTGCAGAGCGCCGACGAGGGTCACGGCCTCGCCTGCGTAGTGACCGCGACCAACGCCGCCGGCCACGAAGCCGCCAAGAGCAGCTCGGTCACGGTGCCGGTGCCGGCAGTCACCGCTTTCACCTCGCGGCTCATGTTCGTCAAGGACACGGCCAAGGCGAGCATCGCCTGCGCGAATGCCGCCTGCGCCGGCACCGCCGAGGTCACCGCCCGCGTTGGAGCTAAGCACGGACGCAAGAAGACGGTGGTGATCGCCAAGGGGTCCTACGCGCTTGCGGCGGGCACGCGCGGCACGCTCACGGTGCGCCTCACAGGTCCCGGCGCCAAGGCGCTGCTGGCCGCCAGGCACAGGAGCCTCTCGGGCAAGCTCACGATCTCCGTGAAGCAAGGGAAGACGCTCGCCCGCACGCTGGTGGTCGCGCTGGCGAAGAAATAGCGACGAGCAGGAGAGCGGCGTCCGTGCGCAGCTGGCACGGGCGCCGCTACTCCCAGCGCATTGACCGCGGCGCCTCGCGCATGCGGATCACCCGCGCGGGAGCACCACCAACGACGGCGTTGACTGGCACTTCCTTAGTGACCACCGAGGAGGTCCCAACGATCGCGTTGTCGCCTACGACGACACCGCGAAGGACACACGCCCCATAGCCCAGCCAGACGTTGTGCCCGACGCAAACGTCGCGCTTGTAGATGCCCTGCAGCCGGATCGGGCGGTCGACCTCGACGACACCGTGGTCGAAGTCGATCAGCATCACGCGGTCGGCGACGATGCACTCGCGGCCGATCGAGACGTGCTGGAAGGCGGAGATCGTGCACTCCTGGCCCATCACGGTCTTCGCTCCGATCGAGACTTCGCCCTCGTGCACGCGGATCTTCGTGCCATGCCCGAGCCAGGCCCAGCGGCCGATGCGCAAGGTCGCGTGACGGCCAATCTCGAGCTGCACGCCGGGACAGATGAAGCAGATGCCATCGGTCTGCAACCGCTTACCGTGGCGGAGCTTGAGGAATACGAAACGCGCGAGCAGGTGCAGGTAGGCGCGGCTGAGCATGTGGTTGGCGCGCATGAACCGCAGCAACGCGAGTGGGCCACCGTGCAGCGAATCCGGAGCTCGACGCACTGTCTCGACGATCTCTTCGGCGGCCGTCGGGGTCGGTGGGTCGGCGATCACGGGCTCCATCGCCGCCGAATCGTATTGCCCTGCGATGATTGCGCCCGCGATGAGCGATGCGACCCTGGCGCAGCGACTGCTCGACGGCGACCGCCGCGCGCTGGCGCGCGCGATCACGCTGGTCGAGGACGACCGCCCAGAGGGCTGGGAGTTGGTCAAGGAGGTCTATCCGCACACCGGCAAAGCGGCGGTGGTCGGCTTCACCGGACCGCCGGGCGTGGGTAAGTCGACCTTGATCGGCGCGCTGACTAAGGCCCAGCGCGAGGCCGGGAGGACTGTCGGGGTGCTCTCGATCGACCCCTCGTCGCCGTTTACTCAAGGGGCACTGCTCGGTGACAGGATCCGCCTCACCGAGCACTTCCTCGACCAGGGGGTGTTCATTCGCTCGATGGCCAATCGCGGCGCGCTTGGTGGGCTCTCGGAGGCGGCGCTGCAGGCGGCGCTGCTGCTCGATGCGGCCGGGCGTCAGGACGTGTTCGTCGAGACGGTGGGCGTCGGGCAGGCGGAGATCGACATCATCGATCACGCCGACACGATCGTGCTCGTGCTGATGCCCGGCTCGGGCGACTCGATCCAGGCGCTGAAGGCGGGGGTGATGGAGATCCCTGACGTGATCGTGATCAACAAGGCCGATCACCCGCTGACGGACACGATGGTGCGCGAGATCAGAGGGGTGCTGTCGCTGGCCAACCTCGACCGCTCGCCAGAGGAGGCAGCGAAGCGCTGGAGGGTGCCGATCGTAAAGACCGAGGCCACCCACGGCGTCGGGGTCGACGAACTGGTGCGGCGCCTGGCCGAGCACCGCGAGTACATCCTCGCCGCGGGTCAGCTGGAGGAGAGACGCAGGCGCAACCTGCACAACGAGGTGCTGGCGATTGCCACCGCCCGCATGCGCAGGCGCTTGGAGGAGGAGTTGAGCGAGGACGAGGAGTTCAAGCGCCTGCTCGAGGAAGTCGTGCAGCGCCGCTTGGATCCGGCGAGCGCCGCTACGACTTTGCTGGAGCGCGGCGTCTAAGCCCCGAGCGCGCGGGCGATCACCATCTGCTGGACCTCGTCGGTGCCCTCGCCGATCGTAAGGATCTTCGCGTCGCGATAGAAGCGACAGACGGGGTACTCCTCAATGAAGCCGTAGCCGCCGTGGATCTGGACGGCCTCCTCAGCGCAGCGCACGGCCAGGCGGCCGGTCTTGAGCTTGGCCTGGGCCGCGGTCAGCGTGAAGTTGCGCCCGGCGTCCTTCTCGCGCGCGGCCTTGTAGACGAGCAGCCGGCCGGCCTCGATCTCGGTCGACATGTCCGCGAGCTTGGCTTGAATCGCCTGGAACTTGGAGATCGGCTTGCCGAACGCCTTGCGCTGCTTGGCGTACTTCAGCGCCTCGTCGAGTGCCCCCTGCGCGAGGCCGACGCCCATCGCGGCGACGCCGATCCGGCCGATGTCGAGGATGTGCAGGAACTGCTTGAAGCCCTGCCCGCGCGGTCCCAGCAGGTTCTCCTCGGGGACGCGGCAGTCGCTGAACGTCAACGGGCGCGTGTCTGACGCGTTCCAGCCCATCTTCCGGTAGGGCTCGCCCTGCTCATATCCCTCGGCGCCGTTGGGGACGATGATGTTCGAGATCTCCTCATCGGCGGTGCGCGCCGTGATGCAGACCATTCCGGAGATGTCGGTGCCGGCGTTGGTGATGAATTGCTTGGCGCCATTGATCGTCCATTCGCCGTCCTGCAAAGTCGCACGGGTCCTGACGTTGCCGGCATCTGAGCCGGCCTCGGGCTCGGTCAGCCCGAACGCGCCGAGCCGCTCGCCCGAGCAAAGCTGCGGCAGCCACTCGCGCTTCTGCTCCTCGGAGCCAAACAGGTAGATCGGCTGCGTACCCAAAGAGGTGTGCGCACACAGCGTGATCGCGACCGAAGAATCGACACGCGTGAGCTCCTCGACTGCGAGCGCGTAGGCGAGCGTGTCCCCGCCGCCGCCGCCGTACTCCTCTGGGAACGGAATCCCCATCAGGTTCAGCGCACCGAGCTGGCGCACGATCTCGTACGGGAAGGACTTCGTGCGATCGAGCTCCTCGGCGACGGGCGCGACCTCACCCTCGGCGAACTCGCGGACGGTGCGGCGGATCAGCTCGTGGTCGGGGGAGAGGTCGAAGTCCACGGGCGGGCATTCTCACAGATGGCCTGCCGCGGCTCTCGCCGCCGCGGGGACGGGCGCCGTGGGATCGTCCAGGCGCGCGATGACCGCCGCCCAGGCCGCGCTGCTCGGGTCGAGGTGCGTGCGGTGTCCGACCTCGCCGTCGATCTCGACGAGCTCGACCTCGCCGCCGACCGCGCGCGCGGCCTCGGCGTAGCTGCGGCTGAGCTCGATCGAGACGGTTTCGTCGCGCACGCCGTGGACGATCAACACCGGCATCTCCAGCGGCAGCAGGCGGATTGGATCACCGGCCGCGTAGCGCTCGGGAACCTCCTCGGGCGAGCCGCCCATCAGATCCCGCACGATCCCGCCGTGCCAGCGTCGGTAGGCGCCGGCGAGATCGGCGACGCCGGCCTGTGAGATGACGCGCCGCGGGTGCACGCGCGGCGGTCCGTCGAGGGCGCCCGGGGCGCCGTCCGGCAGGTTGGGCCGGCCGGCCGCCCACAGCGCGAGGTGACCGCCGGCGGAGTGGCCGAGCAGGGTCACCCGGTCGAGGTTCAGTCGCGGATCTTCGAGCGTGGCGAGATGGTCGATCGCCGCGGCCGCGTCTGCAAACGTGTTCGGCCAGCCTCCGCCGGAGCCGACTCGGCGGTACTCGATGTTCCACACGGCGAAGCCGCGCCTCCATAGATCGCCGGCCAGTCCGCGCGTGAAGATCTTGCCGTAGCGCTTTTGCCAGGAGCCGCCATGGATCAGGACGATCACGGGGTGTGGCCCGGGACCGCTTGGAACATAGAGGTCGGCGCGCTGGGAGGGGCGGGGACCGTAGCGTTGGGATTGCCCGCGTGCGAGGAAGTCGAGGATCAGGCGTGCGCGGGTCACGTGGACCCAATCCTAGAAGGCGGGTGGGGCGATCTACTCGGCGCCGTAGGACCGGGCCAGCTCGACCAGCAGCCGCACGCCGTACCCGGAGGCGCCCTTGCCGACGTAGGCGCGCCCGAGATCCCAGGCCGAGCCGGCGATGTCTAGATGCGCCCACGGGGTCTCCCCGACGAAGTTCGCCAGGAAGGAGGCGCCCATGATGGTGCCCGCCTTGCGCGCTTCGGGCGCGTTGTCGAGGTCGGCGTACTTGCCCGCGACGAGCTCGTCGTACTCGGGGTGCAGCGGTAGCCGCCAGAGGATCTCGCCGGTGCGCTCGCCCGCGGCGCTGAGGTGCTCGGTTAGCTCCTCGTCGTTCGACATGATTCCCGCGTAGGTCGATCCGAGCGCAATGATCACCGCGCCGGTCAGCGTCGCCAGGTCGACGATTCGCTCGGCCCCCAGAGAGACGGCGTGGCAGAGGCAGTCGGCCAGCACGAGCCGGCCCTCGGCGTCGGTGTTGTTGATCTCGATCGTCTTCCCGTTCTTCGCCGTGACGATGTCCCCGGGCTTGACCGCGCGGCCATCCGGCAGGTTCTCGGTCGCGCCGACGACCGCGAGTAGCTTCACGGGCAGTTTCAGGCGCGCGATCGCCGCGACCGCCTCGACGACGGCGGCGCCGCCGGACATGTCGAACTTCATCTCCGCCATTTTTGGGCCGGGCTTCAACGAGATACCGCCGCTGTCGAACGTGACGGCCTTGCCGACGAAACCCAGCAACGGACCTTTCGCGGGGGTGGGTGGGCTCCCTTCATATCTCAAGACGATCAGCGCAGGATCCTGCTCGGAGCCCTGCGCGACGGCGGCGAAGGCGCCCATGCCGAGCCTCGCGATGCCCGCACGCCCCTCGACCTCGACCTGCAGCCCGTCGATCTCCTCGCCAAGTGCCCGCGCGTAGTCGGCGAGCGCCGTCGGCGTGAGGTCGTTGCCGGGCCGATTCTGCAGGTCGCGCGCGGCATTGACCGCCGCGGCGACGATCGCGGCGTCGGCGACCGCCGACTCGATCGGACCGCCCCCCGAGATGACTAAACCGTCTAGGTGCTTGGGCTTGGCGTCTGCGCTCTGGCCGCCCGCCTTCGCGGACTTGTGCAGATCGAAGCTGTAGTCGGCGAGAATCGTTCCCTCCACGAGCGCCCCCGCGACTGCGGCGCCCGCGTCACCGGCTTGACCCTGGCCGGCCGCCGGGACCTCCCAGCAGAGCACCCGCGCAGAGATCTCGCGCGCCCGCTCACGGGCGAGCGCGGCCGCGACCCGCGCGCGCTCGGGCGTGAAGTCCTTGCGCGGGCCGAGCCCGACGGTCAGCCAGCGCTTGCCGTCGGCATGGGTCAGCGCGAGCGCCTTGAACGAGCGTTGCGCCTCGCCGCTCGCGAGCAGCTCGCCCAATTGATGGGGAACCCCACCCCGCCCATCCCGCCCACCCGTGTCAGCACGGGGCTCCTCGCCTTCGAACAGGCCAAGGACGACAGTGTCGGCCTCGGTCGTCTCGGGTCGGTCGGATGTCCAGGAGACGTTCACGATCAGCGCACAATATCCAGCCGGCGAAGAATGCGTCTACTAGCATTGCTGGTCTCGCACTCTTTCTCCCGAACCTAGGAGCGTTCGCAGACAATGCCCAAGACCGTGATCCTCGGCGCCGCCCGCACCCCCGTCGGCAAGATGGGCGGCGGCCTCTCCACGCTCGACGCCACTGAGCTCGGCGGCGTCGCGATCGAGGCCGCGCTCGAGCGCTCCGGCGTCGCGCCCGAGCAGGTCGAGCACGTCGTGATGGGCCAGGTGCTGCAGGCCGGCCAGGGCCAGATCCCCTCGCGCCAGGCGCAGATCAAGGGTGGCATCCCCAAGGAGGTCTCCTCGGAGACGATCAACAAGGTCTGCGCCTCCGGGCTGCGCGCCTCGGTGATCATCGATCAGGCGATCCGCGCGGGCGACGTGCAGGTTGGCGTCGGCGGTGGCATGGAGTCGATGTCGCAGGCGCCCTACCTGCTGCCGGGCGCGCGCTTCGGCTTTCGTATGGGCGACGTAAAGGCGCTCGACGCGATGGTGCATGACGGGCTCACAAATCCGTTCTCGGGTAAGCAGATGTTCGTCGAGGCGACCGAGGTCTCAGACGAGCTGGAGATGACGCGCGCGGATCTCGACCGCTGGGCTTTGCGCTCGCACGAGCGCGCACTGGCGGCAATCGACGAGGGCCGTATGGCCGAGGAGACCGTCTCGGTGACGGTCAAGGGCCGGAAGGGCGACACCCTCGTCGAGGTCGACGAGGCCCCGCGCCGCGAAAGCTCGCTGGAGGCGCTCGCCAAGCTGCCCGGGCTGGTCGGTAAGGATGGCTCGCACACCGCCGGCAACTCGCCCGGCGTCAACGACGCCGGCGGCGCGCTGGTGCTGTCCTCCGATGAGTGGGCCACCGCCAACGGCAAGGAGGCGCTGGCCGAGATCGTCGCCCACGCGCAGTCAGCCAACGACTTCGCCTACCTTGCGACGACGCCCGCGAGTGCCGCGAAGAAGGCGCTGGAGAAGGCCGGCCTGAAGGCAGAGGACATCGACGTCTGGGAGATCAACGAGGCGTTCGCCTCGGTCACGCTGAACTCGATCCGGATGCTCGGGATCGACGAGGACCGCGTGAACGTCAACGGCGGCGCGATCGCGCTCGGCCACCCGATCGGCGCCTCCGGCGCACGGATACTAGGCTCGCTCGTATTCGAGCTGCGCCGCCGCGGCGGCGGCTTGGGCTGCGCGGCGATCTGCTCCGGCGGCGGGCAGGGCGACGCCTTGATCCTCCGCGTCTGAACGTTGCCGAGTGACATGAGTGCGCAGGCCGGAGGAGAGGACGTAACGACCGACTCGCCGGCCAGCGAGAACGGCGTCGGCCAGTTGCGCGCGGCGGCGTTCTTCGACCTCGACCGCACTCTGATGGCGGGCTCCTCGGGGATCTTCTTCGCGCGCGCGGCCTACGAGACGGGGATGATCTCGCGCCGGCGGCTCGCGCGGGACGCGTACGAGAACCTGCGCTTCCGCTTGCGGGGCTCGACCGACGACCGCGCCGATCAGGTGCGCAGGCGCGTGGGGGAGATGATCGCCGATGTGCCCGTGCGCGAGTTGCAGCGGCTGTCGCCGCGCGTGCTTGCGGGCGTGCTGCCGCGGCTGTATCCGCAGATGCTCGAACGCGCCTACGCCCATCAGGACGCCGGCCGGCTCGTCTACATCGTGACGGCCGCCTCGCAGGAGATGGCCGACCTGCTCGCGCACGTGCTCGCCTTCGACGGCGGTCTCGGCTCGCGCTCGGAGATCGTCGCGGGCCGCTACACCGGCCGCGCCGCCGGCCCGTTCAACTACCGCGAGGGCAAGGTGCTCTCGATGCGCGAGCTGGCCGCGCGCGAGGGCATCGACCTGGAGGCCTCCTACGCCTACTCGGACTCCGAGTCCGACCTGCCGATGCTGCGGGCCGTGGGTCACGCGGTGGTCGTCAACCCCGACCAGGATCTGCGCCGGATCGCGGCCGAGGAAGGCTGGGAGGTGCTGCGCCTGGATCGGCTGGGACGCCGCCTGAAGGTGCTCGCCGCGGTCGGGGCGGTCACCGCGCTCGGGGGACTGGGGACGGTTGCGCGGGAGCACGTCGGTGCGCGAGTCGATCCCCGGGCTCTACAATTCCGCGCGTCCGGTCCGCGTCGTAGGCAGATCCGTCGCCGCGAGCGCCGCTGAACGCCGCGCGCCGCAAGACTCCTCCGCCGCCAGACCCCAACATGTCCTCCGCCACCGCCCAGCCCAAGAGCAAGATCCGCGTCGTCGTGGCCAAGCCAGGCCTGGACGGGCACGACCGCGGCGCGAAGATCATCGCGCGGGCGCTGCGCGACGCGGGGATGGAGGTGATCTACACGGGGCTGCACCAGACGCCGGAGCAGATCGTGGAGACGGTGATCCAGGAGGACGCTGACGCGGTCGGGCTGTCGATCCTCTCGGGCGCCCACATGACGCTCGTGCCGCGTGTGGTTTCGCTACTGCATGAGCAGGGTATCGATGACGTGGTCGTGACCGTCGGCGGGACGATCCCCGCGGAGGACATCCCCGAGCTCAAGCAGCTCGGCGTGGCCGAGGTCTTTACGCCGGGCGCGCCGACCCAGGCGATCGTGGACTTCATCCGCAGCGCCACGAGCGAGCGAGCATCACGTAACTGATTGACTCGTCAGTCAACCGCCGGACCGGATATGCTACGAGGGTGGCGGTCGGCCGAAGGCCGGCTGGCCGAAACGGGGATTCGCGCCGGAGGCGCGTGTCTCCCGGCTTCGGTCGAGCCCCTCGTTTTTAGACATACGCTTCTGACCCTGAAGGAGTTGCTTGAAGATATGAAGATATGCGTCCTTGTGAAGGAGGTCCCGGACGCCGCCGTCGAGAAGCGGATAGATCCCTCGACGGGGCGTATGGACCGCAGCGGAGAGAAGAACCTCAATCCGTATGACACGCACGCGATCGAGGCGGCGATGCAGATCAAGGAGGGCGGTGCCGTCCCCGTCGAGGAGATCGTCGCCGTGACGATGGGCCCCGACAGCGCCGTGCGCGCGTTGCACAAGGCCGTCTCTCTCGGAGCCGACCGTTCGGTCCATCTCAGTGACCCGGCCGTCGCCGGCTCTGACGTCGCGGCGACCGGCTATGCGCTGGCAAAGACGCTGCAGCGCGAGAGCCCCGATCTCGTCCTGCTCGGTCAGCAGTCAGACGACGGCGAGTGCTACACGATCGGCGCGGTTGTGGCCGAGCACCTGAGCATGCCCTCGCTGACGCAGGTGATCAAGATGGACATCGAGTCCGAGGCGCTCAGGTGTGAGCGCCAGGCCGAGTATGGCTACGACACGGTGCAGATCAAGCTGCCCGCAGTGATCTCCGTCGGCGACGCGATCAACGAGCCCCGCTACCCCTCGCTGAAGGCGATCATGGGCGCGAAGAAGAAGCCGCTGGACACCGTCACCGCTGGCGATGTCGAGATCGATACGGCGAAAGTGGGCGGCGATAACTCGGCCGCGCAGTGGGTCTCGGCGAAGGCGCCGCCGGCGAAGTCCGCCGGGGAGATCATCGAGGACGAGGACACCGGCGAAACCGTCGAAAAAATCGTGGCTTGGCTCGACGAGAGGAAGCTGATCTAGATGGCAAACATTCTGGTTTACGCGCTTCATTACGACGGCGCGATCAACAAGAACTCGCTCGGCGCGGTCTCCGAGGGCGCGAAGCTCGCCGCGGAGCTCGGCGGCGAGGCGCACGCGATCCTGCTCGGCGAGAACGTGCCGCAGGAGCTGGCGGCGTCGCTCGGCAAGTACGGCGCGAAGAAGGTGCTCGTCGCCGAGGGCCCCGAGGGGCTCGCGCAGCCGCTGGTCGACGCGATGGCCGCGGCGATTCAAGGTGGCGACTACTCCTACGCGCTGTTCGGCGGCGGCCTGCTCGGCTTCGAGATCGGCGCCGGCCTGGCCGCGCGGCTTGGAGCCGGCGTGGCGATGGAGGTCACGGCCGTCCGTGCAGAGGGCGGCGAGCTCGTCGCGGAGCGCCCGATCCTGGGCGACTCGGCGATCTCGGAGATCAAATATCGCTCGGACGTCGGGATCATCATCGGCCGCCTCAACGCGTTTGAGATAGTCGAGTCAGGCGCCGGTGATGCCGCAGTGGAGCAGCTGTCGTTTGAGCTGAGCCCGCAGGCTCAGCAGGCGACGATGCTCACGCGCGGCGAACAGCGCGGCGCCGACGTCGACATCGAGGGTGCCGACATCCTCGTCGCCGGCGGTCGTGGACTGGGCAAGGCGGAGGGCTTCGAGCTGGCCGAGGATCTGGCGAAGGCGTTCGGCGGCAACAGCGCCGTCGCCGCGACCCGCGCGGTCGTCGATGCCGGCTGGTACCCCTATGCGGCTCAGATCGGCCAGACGGGCAAGACGGTCGCGCCGAAGCTGTACCTCGCGGCGGGCATCTCCGGCGCGATCCAGCACAAGGTCGGGATGCAGGCCTCGGAGAACATCGTCGCGATCAACAAGGACGCGAACGCGCCGATCTTCGAATTCTCCGACCTCGGGATCATCGGCGATCTGAACAAGATCCTGCCGAAGCTCACAGAGGCAGTGAAGGCCAAGAAGGCGGGCTAGACGATGTCAGGCCACAACGGCTCCCATCACAACGGGAAGGTCGTACCCGCGGCCTTCCCGCCCCCGGTGGACTCGCAGAAGGAGTTCGTCAAGCGCGGCCTCGACGACGAGGACGAGCTGATCGAGGTCGGCGTCGCGATCGTCGGCGGCGGCACGGCGGGCCTGGCCTGTGCGAACCGGCTGCTGCAGTTGCTGGCGGATGACCCCGAGACGATGGAGCGCTTGGGCGAAGTCCCCGTGGCCGTGATCGAGAAGGCGAAGACCTGCGGTGGGCACAACCTGTCCGGCGCGGTGATGCGCCCGGGGCCGCTGGAAGAACTGTTTCCGGACTTGAGCAGGGAGGATTGGCGCAAAGAGGGCTTCGCGTTCGGTGAGGTCAAGAAGGAGTCGGTCTACGTCCTGCCCAGTAGCAAAACCAAGATCCGGATTCCGCCACCGCCGCCACAGCACAACCATGGCAACGAGGTGATCTCCGTCTCCTCACTCGCGCGCTTTCAGCAGCGCCAGGCCGAGGAGGGGGGCGCCTACATCCTGACCGAGACCTCAGCCACCCAGCTGATCGTGCAGGACGGCCGCGTCGTCGGCGTGCGCTCTGGTGATAAGGGCCGGGGCAAGGACGGCGAGCCGCTCGGCAACTTCGAGCCGGGAACCGACATCAAGGCGCAGGCAACTGTGCTCGCCGAGGGCTGTTGGGGCCACATCACCGGCGCCGCGATCAAGGAGTTCGACCTCGCCGAGGGGCGCGAGCCGCAGGTGTGGGAGCTCGGCGTCAAGGAGGTCTGGAAGGTCTCCAAGCCGCTCGACCGCGTGATCCATACGCTCGCCGGCTGGCCGTTGAAGATCTCGGCGAAGTACGGGCAGATCGGCGGGTCTTGGATCTACCCCTTGAAGGACGAGAAGACCGGCGACGACCTCGTCAGCATCGGCTTCATCGTCGACCTCGACTATGCCGACGCCACCACCTCAGCCCACGATCTGCTCCAGCAGATCAAGACACACCCTCTCTTTAAGAACATCCTCGAGGGCGGCGAACGCGTTGCCTGGGGCGCGAAGGCGCTTCCCGCCGGCGGTTACTGGGCGATGCCGAAACTGTCGATGCCCGGCGCCGTGCTCGTCGGTGACGCGGCGGGGATCATGAACCTCGCCTCGCTGAAGGGCGTGCACTACGCAATCAAGTCGGGGATGCTCGCGGCTGAGTCGATCTACGCGTCGCTCAAGCGCGGCGAGTCTTCCTTCGAGGATTACGAGCAAGTGGTGGAGGACTCGATCATCGGCAAAGACTTGTGGGAACAGCGCAACACGCGCCAGCCGTTCCAGAAAGGGCTGATCAAGGGTGGTCCGCTCGTCAACCTGATGATCGCCACGAAGGGCCGATTCCCCGGCGGGCGCTGGCCGCTGCATCGCAACGACGCAAGAGGAATGTTCATCGGCAAGACGAAGGACAACTACCCGAAGCCCGACGGCAAATACACCTTCGACAAGCTCTCCTCGGTGTTCATCACCGGCAACGCCACCCGCGACGACGCGCCGAACCACATCCGCATCCAGAAGCACGTCCCGCGCGAGATCGCCGAAACCTGGAAGTGGATGTGTCCGGCGGGGGTCTACGAGATCCCCGAGGACGGGGAGGGTGGGGACGAATCCGGCGTGGTGGAGGTGATCGTGAACTACACGAACTGCGTCCAGTGCGGCGCGATCACCGCCAAGGGCGGCCGTCTCACCGTGCCAGAGGGTGGCGACGGCCCTCTGTATCAGATTCTCTGATTCGAGAAGCAGTAAATCAGCCAAGCGGGTCCGGATTTCATTCCGATCGATTCCGCGGAGCGGGTTTATCGATCGGAAGGAAACCTCCGGATCCCGCGCTTGTGCGCAACATTGTGCGGGTTGCGCGTGTTAGGGGGAGGCTATGAAGATGCTTCACAGATCGTTGCTCCCGCGGCGCCGCTCCACGCGCGTATTGCTCTCGCTGCTCGCCTGCGGTGCGCTGACGTCGGCGTGCGTCGCCCAGGCGAGCGCCGCCACCGTTCCGGTCGACTGGACCCCGCTGGCAGCGCAGACCGACGCTGCCGGAGGCGCCACTGCGACTGTAGAACAGTGCGTCACCACCGGTGAACAGGTCAATCGCGCCGCCACCTTCTCCGGCGAAATGACGGCGATCGAGGGCACCGCGCGGATGGCGATGCGGATCGAAGTGCAGGAGCGGCTGCCCGAAGAAGAACTCTTCCACACCGTCAGTGCTCCCGGGCTCGGTATATGGCGCGGCTCGGCGCCTGGAGTAAGGATCTACCAGTACGTCAAGCAGGTCACAAACTTGTCCTCGCCGGCGGACTACCGCGCGCTCGTGCGCTTCCATTGGCTGAACGACAAAGGCTATGTGATCAGACGCGCCGAGCGGCTCACGCTTCAGTGCGTGCAGCCGGCCTCTGTGCCCGCCCCGGCGCCGGTCACGCCTGTCATGCCCGGCGGCTCGACCGCTGTCAGTACCTCGCCGTTGACCGCCGGCTGATTGGGCTCGCTCAGGTGGCGAGCAAACGCACGATCGCGGTGAGCCCGACCACGACGATCAACGCCCGCAGCGCGGCCGGTGGCAGTCGCCGTCCGTAGCGCGCGCCGAGTTGGGCACCGAGGATCGAGGTGACGGCGATGATCGCGGCTGGTGCCCAGTCAACGTGGGCGGCGAAGATGAAGTACACACCAGCAACGCCGTTGGTGAGGCCCGCGAGGACATTCTTCAGCGCGTTGGTGCGATGCAGGTCCTGGGCGAGGGTCACGCCGAGGATCCCGAGCAGCAGGATCCCCTGGGCGGCGCCGAAGTAGCCGCCGTAGACCCCCGTGAGGTAGATGGCGAGCGCCACCACGAGGCCACGCTCGTGGATCGCGTCGATTTTGCGCTCGGCAAGCCGTCGTTTCAGACGCGGCTGCAGCACGACCAGGACCAGCGCGAGCGCGATGAAGACCGGCACGATCGCCTTGAACGCCGACGCGGGCAGCACCAGTAGCAGTGCCGCACCGGTGATGCCGCCGAGCACCGAGGACGTCCCCAGTCGGATCGCACGGCTCCGCTGGCCGGCGAGCTCGCTGCGGTAGCCGACCGCGCCTGAGATCGACCCCGGGACCAGGCCGATCGTGTTTGACACGTTCGCCGTCACAGGCGCGTAGCCGAAGGCCAGCAGGACTGGAAAGGTGATCAGCGTCCCGCTGCCGACAACCGTATTGATGGTGCCCGCCGCGAGCCCGGCGAAGGCGATCGCGACGATCTCGCCGAAGCTCATAGGGCAACCGTCTCGATCAGGTTAGGAAGTTGACAATGGACTGTCTGAAGCGCGGATCACCCAAGGCTTCGATGTGATTCCCGGTGAGCATCTCGAGCGTCGCCTCGGGAATCGCATCGGCCAGTACCTGCGGGCGGATCGCGAGCGGATCGTTCTCCCCTGCCAGGAGGAGTGTCGGAGCCGAGATGCGCCCCAGTGCGATCTCGCCTCGGTAGACCGAGCGGGCTTGGGCGGCGAGCGCCTCACGGTCTGCGCCCAGCGCGTCTGCGAGCTGGCGAAAAGCAACCGCCTCCGGCACCTCGAGCTTCGATGCGTCCTCGACGGTCAGCGCTTCGATGATCGCGTCATTCGGCACAGCCCGTCTGTCCACGCCGCCACACTCGATCACGCCTGAGCCGACGCCGCCGATGACCAATCTCCTGACTCGCTCGTCGGTGCTTGCAACGAGCAACGACACGATCGCGCCCATCGAGTAGCCGACGAGATCGATCTGCGGTGCTCCGAGGACATCGAGCAAGCCAGCCAGGTCGCGGGCCATGCGGTCCTCGCCGTAGCGGTCGGGGTCGTGCGGCTTCTCGGATCGGCCGTGGCCTCGTGCGTCCGGGGCGATGACCATACGCCCCGCCTTCGTGAGCACGTCGACGACGCCTGTAGCGACCCAGTTGGCGTCGGCGTTAGCGACGAAGCCGTGGTGGAGGACCACCGGCGGCAATCCGTCGGTCTGCACCTCGCCCCATTCCTGATAGGCGATCTCCAGGCCATCCCAAGTCTTGAAGCTTTTCACCGCGGACACCGCCGGGAGCCTATCTGCATGCACGTCTCTGGCTCCACGGTGATATCGCTAGAATGAACAGACGATGAAGACGAAGATCCATCCCAGCTACACCGAGGCCCATGTGCGCTGCACGTGCGGCAACGAGTTCACCACGCGCGCGACCCGCGACGAGCTGCACGTCGAGGTGTGCTCCAACTGCCACCCGTTCTACACGGGCAAACAGAAGTTGATGGACACCGGTGGGCGCGTCGAGCGCTTCCAGCGCAGGATGGCCAAAGGCCGTCTGCATTCGGCGCAGACCCGGTCTTCCAAGTAGGCCAATGCCCACCTCGCTGGCGGCCGCCCCGGCGATGACGCCAGTCGAGTTAGAGGCCGACGCCAACGGCGACGGCAAGCTGAACGCCCAGCGCGATGCCCCCGTGGGCGGCCAGGCGGTGCTCGAGGGTGTGATGATGCGCGGCGTCGCGCACTGGGCGGTGGCGGTGCGCAAGCCGACTCCCGAGCAGTTGGAAGAGGACGAGCGCTCGGTCGAGAAGGGGGCGGAAGGCGAGATCGAGGTCTCGACCTTTCCCCTGACGTCGTCGCTGCAGCGTCACCGCGCCTTGCGCCTGCCGATCGTGCGTGGGGTGGTTGCGCTGGGCGAGTCGATGGCGATCGGGTTCCGCGCGCTCGGGATCTCGGCCAACGCGCAGTTACCGCCCGCCGAGGACGTGGACGAGAGCGAGGGCGGGGATGGGCAGGAGCAGGGCCAGGAGATCTCGGGCGGCGTGTGGGCCGGGACGATCGTCGTGGCGCTGGTGTTCGCGATCGGCCTGTTCTTCGTGATCCCGGTCGCGCTGACGAGCCTGATCAAGGGTCAGCTGCACTCCTCTGTGCTGTTCTGGGTCGTCGAGGGGATCGTCAGGACGGCGATCTTCCTCGGCTACATGCTCTTGCTCTCGCGGCTGCGCGATCTGCGACGCGTGTTCGAGTACCACGGCGCCGAGCACAAGACGATCTCCTGCTATGAGGCCGGCCTGCCGCTGACGCCCGTCAACGCGCAGCGCTTCACGCGGCTGCACCCGCGCTGTGGCACGAGCTTCTTGTTGGTGGTGATGATCGTCGCGATTTTCGTGTTCGCTCCGATCGGGCTGCCCGCCTGGTACTGGCTGGTGGCCACGCGCATCCTCGGCGTGCCGCTGATTGCCGGGATCTCCTTCGAGCTGATCAAGTTCGCCGGGCGTAACAGGCGCAAGCGGTGGGTGCAGGTCGTGATGTGGCCGGGGCTGAAGCTTCAGCTACTGACCACGCGCGAGCCCGATCTCGATGAGCTGGCGGTGGCGATCGCGGCGCTGGAGGCGGTGCTTGCGCTCGAGACCCCCGGCGATCTCTCGGCGGCTGACCTGATGGGCGTCGAGGTCGTGGCCTAGGCGGACACTGGCCGGCGCGATACTGCGTCCTCGGTCGCTCGCGTGCGTGGCACGCCACGCTCCCTGCGTCCTTGTCTCGCTTGGCCATTGTCCGCCTAGCAGGCCGGTCGTTGCGGGCCGCGACGGCCCACGCCTAGACTGCTCTGCATGATCGAGGACCTGGCCGCGCAGATCGAGAGCCGCTTCGCCGAGCTCGGCGAGCAGCTGACCGATCCCGAGGTGATCTCCGACCGCGAGCGCTACGCCGAGGTCGGCCGTGCCTACAGCCAGCTCGAGCCCGCGGCCAAGCTCGCGGTGCAGTGGCGCCACGCGCAGGACGACGCCACCGGGGCTGAAGAACTCCTGGCCGAGGACGGCGAGGACCCAGAGATGCGCGAGGAGCTGAGTGGTGCCCGTGAGCGGATCGAGCAGCTGGAGGAGGAGATCCGCCTCGCGATGGTGCAGCGCGACCCGAACGACGACAAGAACGTGATCGTCGAAATCCAGGGCGGCGCCGGCGGCGACGAGGCAGGGCTGTGGGCGAGGGACCTCTATCGGATGCTCGACAAGTACGCCGAGCGGCTGGGCTTTCAGACGGAAGCGCTGGACATCAGTGAGGGCAAGTACACATTCGAGATCAAAGGATCCCGCCCGCCCGACGGCGCCTATTCGATCTTCAAGTTCGAGGGCGGCACTCACCGCGTGCAACGGGTCCCCGCGACCGAGTCCCAGGGGCGGATCCACACCTCCACGGCGACCGTCGCGGTGCTGCCCGAGGCGGAGGAGGTCGATGTCGAGATCAACCCAAACGATCTGCAGATCGACGTCTACCGCTCGTCGGGCCCGGGCGGTCAGTCGGTCAACACGACCGACTCGGCCGTGCGGATCACGCACAAGCCGTCGGGGATCGTCGTCTCGATGCAGGACGAGAAGTCCCAATTACAGAACCGCGAGCGGGCGATGCGCGTGCTGCGGGCGCGGATGTACGAGCGTGCGCTGGCCGAGCAGCAGGCCGAGCTGGCGGCAGACCGTCGCTCGCAGGTGGGAACGGGAGATCGCGCGGAGAAGATTCGCACCTACAACTACGGCGAGCGGCGCGTCACCGACCACCGCACGAAGCTCACCGTCCACAACCTCGACCAGGTGCTCGAAGGCGAGCTCGACGAGCTGACCGCGTCGCTGCAGTCCGATGAGAAGCGTCGGGGCCTGGAGGCGCAGGCGGCGGCGTGAGGGGCACATCCGCGCGGGACGCGCTCGACGGCGCGATCACCGCGATCACGGCGGCCGGGTGCGAAACCCCACGCCTGGATGCCGAGCTGCTGCTCGCAGACGCGCTCTGCGTCTCGCGCGAGCGGCTCATCCTCGACAGCGCCCTAGTCGTTGAAGGACCGGCCGTAAGGGTCTTCCAGAATGCGGTCCGCCGCCGCGCGGTGCAACGCGAGCCGGTCGCCTACATCCTCGGGCGCAGGGGCTTTCGCGGGCTCGAGGTGGCCGTCGATCCGCGCGCGCTGATCCCGCGTCCGGAGACCGAGCTGCTCGTCGAAGTGGGGCTCGGCCTGCCGCGCGGGGTGCGGGTGCTCGACGTGGGCACGGGCAGCGGCGCCGTTGCGCTCGCTTTGAAGGACGAGCGCCCGGACCTGCTCTTGACCGGCAGCGATCTCAGCGAGGACGCGCTCGCGCTCGCGCGTGCAAACGGCGAGCGGCTCGGCCTGGCGGTCTCGTGGCTGCGTGCGGATCTGCTCGCCAGCGTGCCCGACGAGTTCGACGCGATCCTCTCCAACCCGCCCTACGTCGCCGAGTCCGCTCGTTCCTCCCTCGCTCCCGAGATCCTCCGACACGAGCCTTCCGAGGCGTTGTTCGCCGGACCGGACGGGTTGGCTGCGATCCGCGCGCTGCTAGCCCAGGTGGCGGGGCGTGGCCGGGTGAAGATGATGGCCTTGGAGCTCGGCGCGGGGCAGGCTGAGACGGTCTCGCACATGATGGGAGAGGCGGGCTTTGGCTCGGTGCGCGCCAAGCGCGATCTGTCGGGAATCGAACGGGTTGTTGTGGGGGAGCGGTGAGGGTCCTGATGCGGGCTATGCCGCACGGCGAAACGATCCGGTTAGCGCCTCGGGGCGATCAGGGGAGAACGCGGTGACCGCGCCCGCGTTTCTCGGCGTCGAAGATGCACGGCGTCTCGAGGAGTGCCTCTCCTCAGGCGGGGTCGCTGTATTCCCGGCCGACACCGTCTACGGGCTCTGCTGCGACCCCGAGGACGAGCGGGCGGTGCGGCGGCTGTACGAGCTAAAGGGCCGCCCCGCTGAGCGCCCAGCGGCGGTCATGTTCTTCGTACCTGCGAGCCTGTTCACGGCGTTGCCGGATCTCGGCGACCGCGAGCGGGCCGTGCTGGGAGCGCTGCTGCCCGGCCCCGTCACCCTGTTGCTGGGAAACCCCGCCCGTCGCTTCCCGCTCGCGGGCGGCCCGGGGGAGGGCGGAGCCGACACGCTCGGGGTGCGCGCGCCCGCGTGGAGCCCTGAGCTGGCCGCCCTCGGCACGGTGAGCGCGTCCGTGCTCCAGTCGAGCGCCAACCGCTCCGGCGAGCCCGACGCGCGACGTCTGCTCGACGTCCCCGCGTCGATCCGCGCCGGCGCTGATCTCGTGCTCGACGGGGGCGAGCTGCCGGGCGTTCCCTCAACGGTGCTCGACCTGCGCGAGTACGAGCAGCGCGGTGAGTGGCAGATCGTGCGCGAGGGGCCTTTGACGCGTGCGGACTTGGAGCGGGTACTCACCTCCTGATAGCCTCGTAACTCGCTACTGCGACTGGCGCCAGAGGTGGAATCGACCACCGGGAAGCGGCTAGCGAAACCCGCCGCGCGCCTGGGCATTCGATGCTATCCCCTGCCGAGGAGCGTGCCATGCCCGAGCTTCACCCCGACTACTTCAACCGCCCCCTCGCCGAGGTCGACCCGGAGGTCGCGGCTGCGCTGCGTGGCGAGCTCTCGCGCCAAAAGGACACGTTGGAGATGATCGCCTCGGAGAACTTCGTCCCGCGCGCGGTGCTCGAATGCCAGGGCTCGGTGCTCACGAACAAGTACGCCGAGGGCTATCCCGGACGGCGCTACTACGGCGGTTGCGAGTGGGTCGACGTCTCCGAGCAGCTCGCGATCGACCGCGCGAAGGCCTTGTTCGGCGCCGAGCACGCGAACGTCCAGCCGCACTCCGGCGCGCAGGCGAACACCGCCGTCTACCACGCGCTGCTACGGCCGGGGGACACGATCATGGGTCTGTCGCTCGCCCACGGGGGGCATCTGTCGCACGGGATGAAGATCAACGTCTCCGGCCGGCTGTACGAGATCGCCGCTTACGAGGTGGATCGCGAGTCGAGCCTGATCGAGATGGACGAGGTTGCCCGGATCGCGCGCGAGCATCGCCCGAAGCTGCTGATCGCCGGCTGGTCGGCCTACCCGCGTCAGCTCGACTTCGCGCGCTTTCGCGAGATCGCCGACGAGGTCGGGGCGCTCTTGATGGTCGACATGGCGCACTTCGCTGGGCTCGTCGCCGCGGGTCAGCATCCCAACCCTGTCAAACACGGGGCCGACGTGGTCACGACGACGACGCACAAGACGCTCGGCGGCCCGCGCGCGGGTGTGATCCTTTGCAAGGAGGAGCTCGCGAAAAAGATCGACTCCGCCGTCTTCCCCGGTCAGCAGGGAGGGCCCTTGGAGCATGTGATCGCGGCCAAGGCAGTCGCGCTGCAGATTGCAAAAAGCGAGCTGTTCGCTGAGCGTCAGCGCCGCACGGTGGCGGGCGCCCAGGCGGTCGCCGAGGCGCTGCTTGACCCGGAATCGCCGAGGGATGGCAGCTCCTCCGGCCAGGGCATCGATGTGCTCACCGGCGGCACCGACGTGCATCTAACGCTCGTCGACCTGCGCGGACTCCAGCCCGAGCTGAGCGGCAAGCAGGCCGAGGACCGGTTGCACGAGGTGGGGATCACCGTCAACCGCAACGCGGTCCCCTTCGATCCGCGTCCTCCGATGGAGGCATCCGGCCTGCGCATCGGCACCCCGGCACTTGCCACTCGCGGCCTGCAGCGCGCAGACTTCGAAGAGGTCGGTCAGATCATCGCCGCCACGTTGCTCAGCGCCGACTTCGCGCGGGACGCCGACGAGCTGTCCGGGCGGGTGCAGGCGATCGTAGAGCGCTATCCGCTCTATGAGTCGCTTCCCGCGTAACGCGTTTGAGCCGGTTCCGCGTCGCGTACGACCCCCGTCCCTGCGATGCTGTCGATGTCGATGCGCAACCCGACCGAGCTCGACGCGCTGTACGCCTTCCTGGTGGCTGCTGCCGTCACCGCGCTGCTGACGCCGCTCACGATGCGGTTCGCGCGCCTGGTTGGCGCGATCGACGAGCCGCGTGAGCGGGGCCTGTCCGAGCGCCCGACGCCGCTGCTCGGCGGCCTGGCGATCTTCGCCGGCGTGCTCGTCGCCGCGCTGATCTGGCTGCCTGAGGGCTACTACAAAGAGCACCAGCTGTGGTACGGGGTGCTGATCGCCGCCGCGTTGATCACGTTGGTGGGCGCGCTGGACGATCGCTTCGAGTTGCCGCCCGCCGTGAAGCTTGCCGGCCAGATGGTGGCGGCGGTGATCGTTGTGCACTTCGGGGTGGCGGTGAAGGCGATCACGCTGCCGTTCCTCGGTAGCCTCGCCTTCCCCAACGCCGGCGTGACGAACGCCGGACCGGTGCTGACGGTGGTGGGCCTCGTGGCGATGATGAACGTCGTCAACTTCTCCGACGGCGTTGACGGTTTGGCGGCGGGCGTGTGCGTGATCATCGCGGCGACCCTGGCGGTGATCGCCTTCGACTTGAATCGCGCACAGCCGGGCGTGCTGGCGGCGATCACGGCCGGAGCGGCGCTCGGCTTCCTGCTCTATAACTTCCCGCCGGCGTCGAGCTTCATGGGCGACTGCGGGGCGAACCTGCTGGGCCTGTTGATGGGCGTGATCACGGTTGAGGCGGCGGTCAAGACGACGGCCGTGGTGTCCTTCGTGCTGCCTTTGATCCTGCTGGCGATTCCCTTTCTGGATACCACCTTTGTCGTGCTCAAGCGGTTGAAGTACAAACAGCCGATCTACCAATCCGACAGCGAGCATTTCCACCACCGGATGGCGCGTATCGGCTTCTCCAACAGGCGCACGATCGCCTATCTGTACGCCTGGACGTTGATGCTCGCGGGCCTCGCGCTCGCGCTGCGCTTCGTCCCCTACTCGGACCACAAAGGCCACCTGCACACCGGCTGGGCGCTGGTGATGATTGCACTCGGGCTGCTGGTGGTGGCCGCGAGCGTCTACCTCGTGTACGTGCTGGAGATCCTCAAGTTCCGGCGCCTGGACGCCTCGCGTCTGCGGCGGCTGCGCCCGGACGCCTCAGCGGCGGAGATCGAGCGTGACGTCGCCAGGGATTTTGAGACCGGTGAGATGGATGCGGTGTCCGCCAAGCCTGAACCCGCCTCCGGGAGTGCAGTCTTTCCGCGTGTGGCAGGTGACGTGTTGGGGGCTGAGCGGCCCGTTGGCAAGCGGCAGGTGGATCAGCAGAGCGTAGGCGCAGAAGATGAGCGTGGCGGCTCGCAGGCGCCGATCGCCACTGACCGCGGCTAGCGGCAGCGCCCAGATCACATACCAGGGCAACAGCCAGGCGGTGGACAGCAGCAGCGCCAGCGTTGTCCATCCGGCCGCGATGCGCCAGTCGGCCCCGCGCATGGTGCGCCACAGGGCGTACGCGAATACCACTGCGAACCCCGCGAGGAAGCAGTGGCGCCACCAACTCGGCGTGCCTCCCAGCCCCACCAGGCGTGCAGTCTCGGCGGGGATGCTGTGGGTGGCCACAAGCTGCTGCTGCTCGCTCACGGCGCTGATGAAGCCGAACGCGTGGGAGCCGAAGCCGATCAGCCCGAGGACCGCGAGCAGCGCCAGGCTCAGCCCTGCCGCGGCCGCCACGCGCAGGCGCTCGCGCGCGGTGGGGAGAGCCAATAGCAGGAACGGCAGCGCCAGCCCGGCGGTGACCTTGATCCCGATCCCCGCGACCAGCGCGACCGCGCCCGCGCGAAAGCGCGGGCTGGGCCCGGCGGTGAGCAGCAGCGTGGCCGCCAGAGCCAGCAGCAGCAGCGTGTCGTTGTGATCGCCGCCGACCGCCAGCTCCAGCAGCACCGGGTTCAGTCCCACGAAGGCGGCAGTGAAGCGCCGCGAGCGGCCCTCCTTCCCGGCCGCCCGCGCTATCAGAGCGATCGCGGCGAGGCTGGTGGCGATCGCGAGCGCCTTCAATGCCCACAGCCCACCGGCCAGTCCGAGCGGGGCGATCGCGTAGCTACCGAGCGTGAACAGTGGGCCATAGGGGGAGTTCTGGAAAGGCCAGCCCACGAACAGATAGACGGAGTCGGTGGGCGCTTGGGCGGCGACGTGGGTGTACGGGTCCAGCCCGTGCAGAGCGCCCAGTCGCGCAAAGTCGAGGTAGCCGAACACATCCTGAGAGATCAGCGGTGGGCCCAGCAGCAGCACGAGGTGCGCGGCGATGATTGTCACCCACAGTGCGCGCCCGGACAGAGTGCGGGCGGCTAGCAGCACCGCCACGTAGCTCGCGGCCATGATCAGCGTGAGCGTTTGGAAGCGGTCTGAGCTGAGGCTCACGCCGAGGCCCTCGAGGGGGCCGGCGAGCCAGCTCGGCCAGCCGCCGCTGCGGGCGGGGACGTACTGCGATGGACTGCTCGCTGCGTCCGCGGCGATGAGGAAAACGGTCGTGAGCACACCGAGCAGGCCGAGCGCGCCGAGCGCCCGCAGCGCGCGTGTCGAAACCGGCGATGCGCCCGCCCCGATGGTGTGCCGTCCGCCCGGGGACCGTCGCGCGCGGCGCGCGGGTCCTGTCAGGGGAGTGGTCGCCTGCACGCGCTCATTGTTACGTCTAGGAGATCTGCAAGGCTTTGGTGCGCTGGGTACCCTGTAACTGCATGGTCGCGTTCGCGGGGTATCCGGCCGTGGACGCACACACGCGAGCCGGCCACCGGTCAGCGTGACGAAGCTTTGATTGATATGAGACGTCGCTACCGCAAACCCACAGACCGGGTTCCCGGGCCACGGCGCGTTTTGATCTTGTCCGCCGACGTGGGCGAGGGTCATGCCGCCGCCGCACGTGCCCTGGCCGATCAGATCAATGACTCGTCCGAGCAGGCCGAGGTCACGATCATCGACGGCCTCGCGGCGATGGGACGAGTGCTGCGGCCCGTGGTCGAGGACGGCTACCGCGTGCAGCTGCGCCTGGTGCCGTGGACGTACACGCTCGTGTACTGGCTGCTCGAGCATGTGGCGCCAATCCGCTGGTTGGCGCGCAGGCTGCTGTGGCTGTTGGGCTCGCGCCCGCTGGCCCGTAGTATCGCCGTACACGATCCCGACGTGATCGTCTCCACCTACCCGGCGGTGACGGTCGTGCTGGCGCGGCTGCGGCGCACCAAAGTGGTGCACTGCCCCACGGTGGCGACGATCACCGATCTGACGGGCCTGTTCTTCTGGGCGCAGCCGGGGATCGACATGCACCTGGTGATGTACGGCGAGTCGATGCAATCGGTCGAGCGGATCGCCGGGGAGGGCAGCGTGCGCCTGGTACGCCCGCTGATATCGGCCGACTTCCTCGGGCCGCGCTGCCCGCTACAGGCTCGTCGCGCACTGGGTCTGCCCGAGCAGGGCCGCATGGTGGTTGTCTCCGGAGGAGGCTGGGGGGTGGGGGACATCGAGGGGGCCGTGCGTGAGCTCAGTGGGCTCTCGGAGGTGAGCAGCATCGTCTGTCTATCCGGGCGCGACGAGGAGCTGAAGGACAGGCTGACGAGCGCTTTTGCGCAGGACCCCCGCGTGCGCGTCTTCGGGTTCACCGACAAGATGCCCCAACTGCTGGCGGCCGCCGACGTGCTCGTGCATTCCACCGGTGGCGTCACCTGCCTGGAGGCGAAGGCCGCCGGCACCCCAGTCGTCTCCTATGGCCTGCCCGTCGGCCACGCGCGCTTGAACACGCGCGCGATGGCGACGCTCGACCTGTTGCGCTTGGCCAACAACACCGACGAGCTGCGCGAACACGTCCAGGCGAGCTTCGCGGAGGTCGGCGCCGCGCACACGCCCGATGCCGCGGAGAGCTCGCTGGAGGAGCTGCTGGTGAGCGACGGCCGCAGTCCGCGCGCACGTCCTGAAGGACAGGCGGCAGTGGGGCTGACGACGGTTGTCAGTCATGCCGAGCCCGCCGCGGTCGACCTCGTGCTCGACGCGCCTCGGCGCGTGCGCTCGATCCCGCTGTGGCGGCTGCGACTGGTGGCGTTCGCGACTCCGTTTCTGCTGCTGCTGACCATCGGTACGTGGACACTGTCCACCGACGAGGTGAGCGCGCTGGCCAACGTGCTGCTGCGCGTTCATCCGCTCACCCACGTGAGCACCGACCAGTCCGACGTCGGCGTGATCGTGCGCGCGCCGGCGAGTGATGTGGCGCTGGTGGCGAGCGAGCTGGCCGGCCGCGACATCCACGCCTCCTTCACCGATGACGGTGTCGTGCCCACTCGTGCGACGATCTCCGAGCTGCACTCGCTCGGCGATCAGATGCTGCCGGAAGTCGTGCCCGGCTCCGCTCTGTTTCGCTGGTTGCTCACCCGTCACACGCTGCGCTCACAGGCGCACGCGCTGGGGCTGTCTCATAAGTTCTACTTCCTGCAGCCGGCGGGCGGGCTGACCGTCGGTCAGCTGGTGCTGGCGCGCACCGCCGGCGCGATTCCCGTGAAGGGGTCGTTGCGCTTGAACGCGGGCGGGGCTCTGCCTCAGGGGCGCACGCGGGCCGGCGATGTCTTGGTGGTGACGGTTGACGGATCGACATCCTCCGTGCGCGGACTGGAGCGGATCGTCTCCTCGCTGGGCGCGGATCGGCTGGGCGCCGAGCCACTGGGGTGGCTTACCAACTCGCGTTCCACTAGCCCCACCAACAGCTCCGAACGCGCGAGCAGCCCCGCTCCGGTTACGAGCAGCACCAGGGAGAAGAGCAGTGGGACCCCGCCCAGCGGGGTCTTCCTGAAGAGCTCGTCGAAGAGCAATGGCGCGAGCGCCACTGGCACGACTGTCTGAGTCACGAACACCACTGGGGCCACCTGGATTGCGGGGCGCGACTGGAGCGCGCTCGCCTCGCTGAGCAGGCCGACGGCCGACGCCCCCCCAGTGGCCAGACCCCAAGCGGCGGCCGCGACGAGACGCCCTTGGGCGAGGTCGTCGGCGGCGAGCTTGGTGGCGACCCCACCCCAGCCGAAGGCGCACCCGGCGCCAAGCATCGTCATCGCCGCGGGTATGTGGCGAGCAAGCAAGCGCAACAGATAGGGCAGCAGGGCGATCGCCGCCAGTCCGGCGAGCACGATCGCGATCAGGCTATCTGCAGCGGTATGCGTTGTGTCCGCGGGCGCCGTCAGGCCCGCGCCGATCACGCCGAGCACGATTGCGCTCATTGCGACGTACTCGTAGCGTCCGGCGTGCTCGCCGAGCATCCGCTGGGCGAGGAACATCAGCACCAGCAGGCCGGTGGCGAGCGCCGGTTGCACGAGCACCAGCGGCGCCAGCAGCAACGCGATCACCTGCAGCGGCCAGCCGAGGACCGACAGGCCGGTGCCGAGCAGCCAGCGCGTGCGCCTGATCAGGTTCTTGGCCAGCGCGAGGCGCAGGTGCTCCTCCGCGGGCGCCTGCTTGGCGTCCATCGCCTGGAGCGCGATCCCTAGGCTGTAGAGGGTCGACGCACCCACCGCCGCCACGATTCCCAGCACCAGATCGACCATGTCCACTCACGATCATCGCACTCCCGGCTCTCGAGCACCCGTTGCTGGGGGCGCGCTGGCCGGCGCAGCGATGGCGAGTTATCTCGGGGTGGCGCTCGTCGGCCCCTGGCCCGTGCTCTTCCCGCGCTCGCCGGCGCCGATCTGGCCGGCGTTGCGGCGGTCGTTGGGAGTCGAGGATCGCACCGCCTCCGGTAGCGGCTATGCGCTCACCTTCGATGACGGTCCGCACGTGCAAGGAACCCCGGCGGTGCTGGAGATTCTCGCCGCGGCGGGGGTGAAGGCGACCTTCTTCCTGGTCGGTGAGCAGGTGCGGCGCAACCCCGCACTCGCCCGGGAGATTCTCGCCGCCGGCCACGGGGTTGCTGTGCACTGCGATCGCCATCGCAACCTCCTGCGCCTGGCGCCGTGGCAGGTGCGCGAGGACATCGCCCGGGCGCTGGCCAGCATCGAGGATGCGACCGGCCATTCGCCGAGGCTCTACCGCCCGCCGTACGGCGTGCTCAACGCGTCTGCGTTGCGTGTCACGCGGGCGCGCGGTTGGCGGACGCTGCTGTGGAGCCAGTGGGGTCGTGACTGGGAGGCGCGCGCCACCGCGGCGTCGATCGTCGAACGCGTTACCGACGGGGTCGAGGAGGGCTCGGTGTTGCTGCTGCACGACGCCGACGACTACAGCGCGCCCGGCTCGTGGCGGCGCACCGTGGCAGCGCTGCCACGGGTCCTGGATGCCTTAGCCGAGCGTGGTCTGCGGCCGGTTGCGCCCTGACGGGTTGGCGCGGTTGTGTGACGAGCGGCGCATCAAACCATGACCAGGGTGTGAGGGGAAGATAAAGACGGGCGGGAGGAGCATCCACTGAGAGAGTGTGTATGACTATAGTATCACGCAGTTTAAAAAACACAACACGCTCCGCGCCGTCCTTAGAAGGCACCCTGCCCGCTGGGCGGCCGGATAACATCGAACGCTTGTCCAGCGTGGTGGCACCTAATCCGGTTTCTCGCGAAACGACCGCCGCCGATGCGACCGCCGCCGCTCCGCCCGGCGGCGCCCAGCCCCAGATAAAGCGTTCCCCCTGGTGGCTGGAGATCGGCGTGATCGTGTGGCTGTTGTGGGTATACGACGCGACCACGGACCTCGCCCCGCTGCGGCTGAACGTCGCGCTCGCCCACGCCCGTGGCGTGCTGCACCTGGAGCGAACGCTGCACTTGGATCCAGAGCTGAGCCTGGATCGCTGGCTCGCCGGACACCACACGCTCGGTTTGATCCTGTCGGACTACTACGACAATGCGCACTTCATCGTCACGCTGGGCGTGTTGGGCTATCTGTGGTGGCGGCGGGCGGATCTTTACCGGCCGCTGCGCAACGTGCTGGTGCTGACCAACGTGCTCGCATTCATCGTGTTCTGGCGCTATCCGGTGGCCCCGCCGCGGATGCTCCACGGGTTCACCGACGTTGTCGCCGCCTCCGGCGCGTTCGGCTCGTGGCACACGGGGGCACTGGCTTCGCAGGCCAA
>Ga0302314_10001707_pt1 | contig 41071 bp, 39 predicted proteins | sample III_Palsa_N2_3_FD_200533 | JGI IMG/M metagenome (GOLD analysis project Ga0302314, IMG submission 200533) | Peat permafrost microbial communities from Stordalen Mire near Abisko, Sweden - III_Palsa_N2_3 | ecosystem: Environmental > Terrestrial > Soil > Palsa > Peat permafrost | place: Sweden... | reverse complement strand
CGTGGCGCGCCTGGGCCCGGCCCGGCGGGGCACAGGCGCTCCTCCTCGCGCCTACTGGCCGCGTGCGGCGGCGGCCTCCGAGGCCAGGCCGGGAGGGGCCGAGGCGATGGCTGCGCGGAGCGCTTCGATCAGGGCCAGCGCGCCCTCCTCGGTGAGCTCCACGGCCACGCGGGCGCCGGGGCCGATCGAGGGGTTCATGAAGTCCACATTGACGGTGTGCTCATAGGGGGCGTGCTGCGGGTGGTCGACGTAGACCATGGCGCGGGTCAGCGGGAAGTAGCCGTCCGCGCCCTTCCCGCTGCCGGTGATCGTGATCTGTTCGGTCAGGTAGGTGCACATGCGGTGGACTCCGGAGAGATCAGGGGTGTTCAGGCGCCGGTGAGGTGGCGGCCGAAGAAGTCGAAGATGAGCTTCCAGCCCTCCACCGCCGCCTGCGGGCGGTAGGCGGGGCGGTCGACCGCGAAGAAGGCGTGGCCGGCGTCCTGGAAGGTGTGGAACTCGTACTCCTTGCCCGCGGCCTTGAGCAGCGTCTCCAGCTCGGCGACGGCCTCGGGGGAGGGGTGCGAGTCCTCGGCGCCGAACAGGCCGAGCAGCGGGCCCGAGAGCTCGGGCGCGAGGTGACCGATCGGGCCGACGCGCAGCGGGAAGCCCTCCGGCACGGCCTCGGTGACGAAGGCCCCGTAGCAGTCCACGGCGGCCTGCAGGTCCAGGCTGCAGCCGGAGAGGAACGCCTGGCGGCCGCCGGAGCAGTGCCCGATCACGCCGACCTTGCCGTTGGAGTTCTCCAGGCCGCGCAGGTAGGCGGCGGCTCCGGCCACGTCGGCGATCAGCCGCTCGTCCGGGACCCCGCCCAGGGCGCGGGCGGTGGCGGCGGCGTCGTCGGGGGCCGCACCGGGGGCCTCGCGGGTGTAGAGGTTGGGGCAGATCGCGTTGTAGCCCTCGGCCGCGAAGCGCCGGGTGATCTCCTTGGTGGACTTGTCGTATCCCGGCATGTGGTGGATCACCACGACGCCCCCGCGCGGGGCGGGGTCCAACGCCCGAGCGGCGTACGCCTCCAGCTCCGCACCACCGCCCCCGGTGATCGTCACGGTTTCGGCAATCAGCCTGTCATCCATGCTCGTACCTCGGCTCGTTCGTTGAACTCTGCAACAGCGGTTGCGAGTATGCCGCCCCCGGGGCCGGCGTGCAGCCCCGGGGTGGCGGATGGCGGAACAGGGGCGCGGTCAGCCGAGGTGCCCGACGGCGCCCTCGACCGGCGCCTCCGCGCCGTCCTCGGCCGGCAGGGCTCCGGAGCGGAGCGGGACCTCGCGGACCAGCCAGGTGGTCAGGAAGGTCAGGAGGGCCAGCGCGGTGCCGCCGATCAGCACGCCGTGCAGGCCGTCGGTCACCGCGACCTGGAAGGCGTGGCGGGTGCCCGCGGCCATGGTCTTCAGCGCGGAGGGCGGGATGTGGGCGCCGCTGGAGGCCAGCGAGTGGCCGGTCGGGCCCAGGCTCCTGGTCAGCGAGGCGACCAGCCGCTGGGTGTAGATCGATCCGAAGAGCGCGACGCCGAGCGAGCCGCCGACGGTGCGGAACAGGGTGACCGAGCCGCTGGCCGCGCCCATGTTGCGCAGCGGGACGCTGTTCTGGGTGATCAGCATGGTGTTCTGCATCAGGAAGCCCATGCCGAAGCCGAGGACGGTGGTGAGCAGCGAGGCCTGCACGGTGCTGGTGTCGACGCCGAGGAGCAGCAGGATGCCCATGCCGACGGTCATCACGGCGCCGCCGACGATCATCAGGGTGCGGTAGCGGCCGGTGCGGGAGACCGACTGCCCGGTGAGGATCATCACCAGCAGCATGCCGAACATCAGCGGCAGCAGCAGCAGTCCGCTGGTGGTGGGGGAGGCGCCCTGGACGTACTGCAGGTACTGCGGCAGGAAGTTGATCGCGCCGAACATGGCCGCGCCGACGAAGAAGCTGATGACCTGGGCGGTGCTGAAGTTGCGGTCGCGGAACATCGACGGCGGCAGGATGGGCTCGGCGACCCGGTTCTGCGAGTAGACGAAGGCGGCCAGGGCCAGCAGGCTGCCGATGGACAGCAGGATGATGACCGGCGAGCCCCAGGCGTACTGGTTCCCGCCCCAGGCGGTGACCAGGGTGATCCCGACGACGCCCACGCACAGCAGCGCGGCGCCGAGGTAGTCGATCTTCGCCTCGATGCGGCGGCGCGGCAGCCGCATCCCGATGCCGGTCACCAGGAGCGCGGCCACGCCCAGCGGGATGTTGATGTAGAAGCACCAGCGCCAGCTGAGGTGCTCGGTGAGCAGGCCGCCGATCAGCGGGCCGCCGACGAAGGCGACCGGCATCATGCCGCCGATCATGGCCTGGAAGCGTCCGCGCTCGCGCGGCGGAACCAGGTCGCCGAGGGTGGCCATCGCGCCGACCATCAGCCCGCCGGCGCCCAGGCCCTGCAGGGCGCGGAAGGCGATCAGCTGGTCCATGTTCTGCGACAGGCCGGTGAGCGCCGACCCTGCCAGGAAGACCACGATGGCTATCATGAACATGATCTTGCGGCCGTGCAGGTCGCCCAGCTTGCCCCAGAGCGGGGTGGTGACCGCCGCGCCGAGGGCGTAGGCGGTGACCACCCAGGACAGGTGGGACAGCCCGCCGAGGTCGCCGACGATGGTCGGCAGGGCGGTGCTCACGATCAGGTTGTCGAGCATCGCCATCAGCATGCCGAGCATCAGCCCGATCACCGCGATGTAGACGGACCGGTCGAGGGGGGCCGGTGCTGCGGCCTCATCCGCGGGCAGGGTCTCCGCTTTGGACATCGGCCTCATCCTCTCGTGGGAGTCGGACGTCAGGACCGCCACGCTTGCCTGTCGACCGGCTAGCTGAACTGCTCTGATTCAGACGGTAGGCCCTCGGCTGAACCACCGTCAATCATCCGCCTCGACGGGTTGCGGGGCCTCCTGTATTATTTTTGCGTAGCAGTGCAAGGCATTTGCAGTCGATGCCGTAGGCTGCGCTCATGACGCGACGACTTGCCGAAGTGGCGAAGAAGGTCGGGGTGAGCGAGGCGACGGTCAGTCGCGTGCTCAACGACAAGCCGGGGGTCTCGGCGGCCACCAGGACGGCCGTGCTGACCGCGCTGGACGTGCTCGGCTACGAGCGGCCCACACAGCTCCGGGGGGAGCGCTCCCGACTGGTGGGACTGGTCCTGCCCGAACTGCAGAACCCCATCTTCCCGGCGTTCGCCGAGGTGGTCGGCGGAGCGCTGGCCCAGCAGGGGTTCACCCCGGTGCTCTGCACGCAGACCGCCGGCGGGGTGTCCGAGGCGGACTATGTGGAGCTGCTGCTGCAGCAGCACGTCTCCGGGGTGGTGTTCTTCGGGGGCCTCTATGCGCAGGCCGAGTCCCCGCACGAGCACTACGCCCGGCTGGCGCAGCGCGGCCTGCCGACGGTGCTGATGAACGCGGCCTTCGACGACCTGGACTTCCCCCAGGTGTCCTGCGACGACGCGGTCGCCGTGGAGCAGGCGCTGGGGCACCTGCTCTCGCTGGGCCACCGGCAGATCGGCCTGGTGCTGGGGCCGCCCGACCACGTCCCCTCGCGGCGCAAGCTGCGGGCGGCGCGGGCGGCGGCGCAGCGGGCGGGCCTGGAGCTCCCCGACTCCGCCGTCGAGCACGCGCTGTTCTCGCTGGAGGGCGGCCAGGCGGCGACCGCGCGGCTGCTGCAGCGGGGGATCACCGGGGTCGTCTGCGCCAGCGACCCGCTCGCCCTGGGGGCGGTCCGGGCGGTGCGGCGCAAGGGGCTGACCGTGCCCGGGGACGTCTCGGTGATCGGCTACGACGACTCCTCCTTCATGGCCTGCACCGACCCGCCGCTGACCACCGTGCGGCAGCCCATCGAGGCGATGGGCAGGGCGGCGGTGGACCTGCTGGTGGGGGAGATCGAGGGGGCGCGGGTGACCCACGACGAGGTGCTCTTCGAGCCCGAGCTGGTGGTGCGCGGCTCCACCGGGCCGGTGGCGCAGCCGCGCTGATCCCGGCGGTGGCGCGGCGGTGATGGCAAGGGTCGGATGCTTCGCATCCGGCCCTTTCGTCATGTGTTCCCGGGCCTATGTAGATTTTTTTCTATTCTTGGTTCATCTATTGCGCTCAACTTCCGCTGTTTGTACGTTGAGCGCCACAGAACCGAGGAGGAGGTCGATCGATGAACAGCCACAGACTCCGCTCCATCACCGCCCTGGCCCTGGCGGGCTGCTGCAGCCTCGCCGTGAGCGCCTGCAGCTCCGGCGGAGGCAGCAAGGCCGCCGGTGGCGACAGCGGCGTCACGACCATCACTGTCGGCTGCGAACCGCCCACCACGCAGCCCGCACAGCGCGACTTCTTCCTGTCGGACATCGCCCAGTTCGAGGCGGCGAACCCGACGATCGTGGTCAAGGGCGACGACACCAACCCCTGTGACACCCCCGCCAAGTTCGACGCGCAACTGGCCGCCGGAACCGAGGACAACGTCTTCTACACGGCGTTCACCGACCCGTCCAATGTGCTGGCCGCCAACCAGGCCGCGGACATCTCCTCGTACACCTCGCAGATCACCAACTACTCCAGCATCCTGCCGCAGCTGCTGAATGTGTACCGCAAGGGCCAGACGGCCTCCGGAGACCTGTACGGCATCCCGGTCAACAACTACACCGAGGGCCTGGTCTACAACGCGACGCTGTTCAAGCAGGCCGGGATCGCCTCCCCGCCCAGCACCTGGGCGGAGGTGGAGACCGACGCCAAGAAGATCAGCGACCTGGGCCACGGGGACATCGGCTACGCCGACTACAGCGCGGGCAACAACGGCGGCTGGCACTTCGCCGCCGAGGTGTACTCCCTCGGCGGCCAGATGGTCAACGCCTCCGGCACCAAGGCGGCCTTCGACAACTCCACCGGCCTGGCCGTGCTCCAGGCCCTGCACCAGATGCGCTTCGTCGACAACGACATGGGCACCAAGCAGGGGTACCAGTGGGCCGACCTGCCGCAGCTGATGAGCACCGAGAAGCTGGGGATGTACTTCGGCGCGCCGGACACCATCACCAATATGCACGCGACCTACAACACCCCGTACACCAACATCGAGATGGCCCCGCTGCCCGGGGCGAGCGCCCCGACCGGGACGCTGCTCGGCGGCGACGGCTACATGTTCAACAAGAAGGACACGGCGGCCCAGATCCAGGCCGGCATCAAGTTCATCGACTTCGAGTTCCTGACCCCCGATGAGGGCCAGTTCAACTATGTGCGCACGGCCGAGGCCAACCAGCCCGTCGGGCTGCCGGAGCCCGACCTGTTCACCGCGGGCTCCGCCGCCGACACCGCCGCGGCCAAGGACGAGGCGGCCTCGGCCAACGTCCCGGTGACCAACTTCTCGGCCTACACCCAGGGCCTGACCAACATGGCACTGAACATCGAGCCCCCGCAGGCCCAGGCCATCTACGCGCAGGGCGACAAGATGATGTACGCGGTGCTGACCAACCCCAATGCGAACCTGCAGCAGCTGCTGGACACCTTCGCCGCCGCGACCAACACCATCCTCGCCAACAACTCGAACGGCTGAGTCCCGCCCGCGCCCTGCCGCGGGCCCCGGTCCGCGGCAGGCGCCCCGCCCAGCAGGAGAACAGTCCGATGGCGACCATCGAAACACCCACCCCCCGACTCCGGCCCCGGCAGCCGGGGCCGCGCCGGCCCCGGGACCGCGGCGCCCTGATCCGCGGGGTCCGGCGCAACACCGGCGCCTACCTCTTCCTGGTCGGCGCGATCGTCTGCTTCGCGCTGTTCTCCTGGTACCCGATGATCCGCGAAGTGATCATCAGCTTCCAGAAGGTCAACATCGCCGGGCAGAGCAATGGTTGGGCCGGACTGCAGAACTACCGCAGGGTCTTCGACGACCCCCAGTTCTGGAGCTCGGTCAGGACCACGGCGCTGTTCGCCGGCTTCGCCCTGGTCCTCGGCTATGCCGTGCCGTTCGTCGTGGCCGTGGTCCTCAACGAACTCCGGCACGCCAAGGCCTACTTCCGGCTGCTGGTCTACCTGCCGGTGATGATGCCGCCGGTCGCCGGGGCCTTCCTGTGGAAGTGGTTCTACACCCCGGACAACAGCGGGCTGTTCAACTCAGTGCTGCACGACCTGCACCTGCCGACCTCGGCCTGGACGCAGTCCTCCTCGTCGAACGTCGCGGTGCTGTGCCTGGTGCTGTTCTCCACCTGGATCAACATGGGCAGCGGAGTGCTGATCTACCTCGCCGCCCTCCAGGGGATCCCCGGCGAGCTGTACGAGGCAGCCGAGTTGGACGGCGCGGGGATCCTCAAACGGGTCTGGCACGTCACCGTCCCGCAGACCCGGCTGATCCTGTCGCTGATGTTCCTGCTCCAGATCGTCGCCACCATGCAGGTGTTCCTGGAGCCCTTCATCCTCACCGCCGGCGCCAACAACACCGTGACCGCGGTCTACCTGGTGTACCAGTACGCCTTCAGCTACGGGAACTTCGGCGGGGCCGCGGCGATGGGAGTGCTGCTGTTCGCGGTGCTCGCCTGCTTCTCCGGCGCCTACCTGTGGCTGTCACGACGCGGAAACGAGGAATGAGCAACCATGCAGGCCGTCGAACCGCGGACCAGGACCCTGATCTCGGACTCCCAACTCGCCCGCCCCCGAGCCAGACTCCTCTACTGGACGGTGCTCTGGACGCTGATCGCGCTCTTCGCGCTGGCCTTCCTCTTCCCGCTGTACTGGATGTTCAGCAGCGGGTTCAAGTCGGCCTCCGAGGTCCTGCAGAGCCCGCCGACCCTGGTGCCGCACCACCTGGACGCGTCCAACTACAGCACCGCCTGGAACTCCTACGACCTGGGCCGCTTCATGCTCAACACGCTGATGTACGCGGGCGGTGCGCTGGCCTTCCAGCTCATCTTCGACGTCTCGGCCGCCTACGCCCTGTCCAAACTGCGGCCGCTGTTCGGTAACGTGGTGCTGTTCCTGATGCTGTCCACCCTGATGATCCCGGCGATGGTACTGATCATCCCGCAGTACCTCACCGCCCTGAACCTGCCGTTCGTGCACTGGGACCTGCTGAACACCCCCTGGGCCATCTGGCTGCCCTCGGTCGCCAACGGCTTCAACATCTTCCTGCTGAAGCGCTTCTTCGACTCGGTCCCGCAGGACCTGCTGTCCGCCGCGAAGATCGACGGCGCCGGACCACTGCGGACCCTGTGGTCCGTGGTCCTGCCGCTGTCCCGGCCGATCCTCGGCGTGGTCTCCATCTTCGCCGTGGTGAGCTGCTGGAAGGACTTCCTGTGGCCGTACCTGGTGCTCACCGACACCTCGAAGATGACCATCAATGTCGGCCTGTTCAGCCTCAGCGGTGACGGCATCCCCGAGAACGTCTTCATGGCCGCCCTCGCCATGGCCTGCGTGCCGACGATCGTCTTCTTCCTGGTCTTCCAGCGCAACATCATGTCCGGCCTCACCGCCGGCGGCCTCAGGGGCTGACCCCCGCCCGCCGTACCGATGTGAGAACCCCGTGCCGCCCTACGCCGAGGAGGCCCCATGCCCGACATCAGGGCACACCGCAGTACGACCGAGTGGTGGCGCGGCGCCGCCATCTACCAGGTGTACGTCCGCAGCTTCGCCGACGGCAACGGCGACGGCATCGGCGACCTGGCCGGTGTCCGCTCCCGGCTCCGCTACTTCGCCGACCTGGGCGTGGACGCGCTCTGGTTCAACCCCTGGTACCCCTCGCCGATGGCGGACGGCGGTTACGACGTCACCGACTACCGCGGCATCGACCCGGCCTTCGGCACCCTCGCGGAAGCCGAGAAGCTCATCGCCGAGGCCCTTGACCTGGGCATCCGCACCATCGTCGACATCGTCCCCAACCACGTCTCCGACACCCACCGCTGGTTCCGGCAGGCCCTCGCGGCCGCGCCGGGATCACCGGAGCGGGCCAGGTTCTGGTTTCGACCCGGGGCCGGGGAGCACGGCGAACTGCCGCCCAACGACTGGCCCTCGCAGTTCGGCGGCACCGCCTGGACCCGCACCACCGACCCCGACGGCACCCCGGGCGAGTGGTACCTGCACCGCTTCGCCTCGCAGCAGCCCGACCTCAACTGGGAGCACCCCGAGGTCCGCCAGGAGCACGAGGACGTGCTGCGCTTCTGGTTCGACCGGGGCGCGGCCGGGGTGCGCATCGACTCCGCCGCCGAGGTGGTCAAGGACCCGGCGCTGCCCGACCTCGGCTCGGGCACCGGTCCGCACCCCTACGTCGACCGCGACGAACTCCACGACATCTACCGCTCCTGGCGCCGGCTGGCCGACTCCTACCCCCAGCCCCGGGCGCTGATCGGCGAGGTCTGGCTGCCCGACCCCGAGCGCTTCGCGCGCTACCTGCGCCCCGACGAACTGCACACCGCCTTCAACTTCGGCTTCCTGGCCTGCCCCTGGGACGCCGCCAGGCTCCGCGAGACCATCAGCACCACCCTGGCCGTGCACGCCCCGGTCGGCGCGCCCGCCACCTGGGTGCTCGCCAACCACGACATCACCCGCACGGTCACCCGCTACGGCCGCGACGACACCGGCTTCGACTTCGCGACCAAGGGCCACGGCATCCCCACCGACCCGGTGCTCGGGACCCGCCGCGCCCGCGCCGCGGCCCTGCTGTCGCTGGCCCTGCCCGGCTCCGTCTACCTGTACCAGGGCGAGGAACTGGGCCTGCCCGAGGTGGAGGACATCCCGCCCGAGCGGATCGAGGACCCGATGTACCACCGCACCGGCGGCGCCGACCCCGGACGCGACGGCTGCCGGGTCCCGCTGCCCTGGTCCGGGCAGGTCCCCCCGTACGGCTTCAGCACCGAGCGCGCCACGGCCGAACCCTGGCTGCCGCAGCCCGCCGCCTGGGCCGGACTCTCGGTGGCCGCGGAGAACGGCAGACCCGACTCCATGCTCACGCTCTACCGCCGCGCGCTGCGGCTGCGCCGCAGCGAACCCGGGCTCGGCGACGGCGCGATGAGCTGGCTGGACTCCGCACCGCAGGTGCTGGCCTTCGCCCGGAGCGGTGACGTCGCCTGCGTGGTCAACCTCTCGACCACCCCCACCCGGCTGCCCGCGCACTCCGCGGTGCTCATCGCCAGCGGACCGCTCGACGGCGAGCTGCTGCCGCCCGATACGGCGGTGTGGCTGCGGACGACCTGACAGTCCCGCGACCGCACCGCGGGCCGCGCCGCCGCCTCGGACTGTGAGGGTTCCGATGCGCCGGCGGCGCGGCCGTTCCTCCCCCACCCGGCACCACCCGCTGCAGAGGAGTCACCGTGTCCTTCCGAACACCCGGTTTCGGAGCCGCCGCCAGAGTCAGACGAGCAGCGGCGGCCCTGACCGCCGCCGCCCTCGTGGTCGCAGCGCCGCTGCTGGCCCTGCCGGCCCCCACAGCCGCGGCCGCCACCCCGCCCGGGGCGGCAGTGCCGTTCACCGAGTACCTCGCCGCGAACGCGTCGACCAACGGCACCGTCCTCGCCCCCGACTACACCGTGGGGACGCTGGCCTCCGAGGCGACCGGCCGCCAGGCCGTGCAGCTGATCGGCCAGGGCAAGTACGTCACCTTCACGCTCACCGCTCCGGCGAACGCGGTGGACTTCCACTACTCGATCCCCGACTCGCTGACCGGCGGCGGGCTCACCGAGCCGCTGAGCATGTATGTCAACGGGTCCTTCAACCAGACCCTCTCGCTCACCTCCCAGTACAGCTGGGAGTACGGCACCCAGGCCACCGAGACCGACACGCCGACGGTGGGCGCCCTGGGCGTGTCCACGCCCCACGACTTCTACAACGACGTGCGGGCCATGTTCAGCTCGACCCTGCCGGCCGGGACCACGGTGAAGCTGCAGGTCGACGCGCCCGACGTGTCCCCCTGGTATGTGATCAACACCGCGGACTTCGAGCAGGTCGCGGCCCCGATCACGGCCCCCGCCAACGCCATCGACGTCACCAAGGCCCCCTACGACGCCGACAACACCGGGGTCACCGATGTCACCACCGCGCTGCAGAACGCCATCAACGCCGGTGAGAGCAGCGGTCAGACGGTCTACCTCCCGCAGGGCGTCTACAAGATCAGCCAGCCGCTGAACCTCAACAATGTCACGCTCGAGGGCGCGGGTGAGTGGTACACCGAACTGACCGGGTCCAACGTGGAGTTGGCGGGGCAGATCGGCAATCCCAGTACCAATGTCAATGTCTCCAACCTCTCGGAGTTCGGCGACGTCAGCACCCGGGTGGACAGCGACGGGTCGGTCAACGGGATCAACGGAGGGTTCAGCAACTCGACCTTCTCCGACATCTGGATCCAGAACACCAAGGTCGGCGCGTGGATCGTCGGTCCGGCGAACAATCTGACGATCAACAGCCTGCGGATCCAGGACACCACCGCCGACGGCGTCAACTTCGACGGCGGGGTGACCGACTCCACGGTGGAGAACACCTTCATCCGCAACACCCAGGACGACGGCCTCGCCATCTGGTCGCAGAACACGGCCGACAGCGGCGACACCTTCACCCAGAACACCGTGGACTCGCCCGGAGTGGCCAACAATGTCGGCCTCTACGGCGGCACCGGCAACTCGGTGACCAACAACCTGCTCCAGGACACGGTCACCCGTGGCGGCGGCATCAACATCGGCAACCGCTACAGCCCCACCCCGCTGGCCGGCACGACCACCATCAGCGGCAATGAGCTGGTGCGCACCGGGCAGTTCGACCCCGGCTGGGACTACGGCGTGGGCGCCATCTGGTTCTGGCCGCAGAACGAGTCGCAGAACGGCACCGTCAACATCAGCAACAACCAGATCATCGACAGCCCCTATGAGGCGTTCCAGTTCCAGAACTCCGCCCCACCGGTCGGCTCCGCCGTCAACACCCAGGGGAGTTCGGGCAACACCATCACCAACGTCAACCTGACGAACAACACCGTCAACGGCGTGGGCACCTATGTGCTGCAGGACCAGGCACCCGGCTCGGTCAGCATCTCGGGTCTGGTGGCCACCAATGTCGGCGTCGCCGGTGAGATGGACTGCGGCTCGGGCATGGTCATCACCCAGGGCAGCGGCAACTCCGGCTGGTCCACCACCGCCTGCGGCATGCCGGCCGCCTGGCCGCTGATCGCCTATCCCAGCACCACCACCTTCGAGAACGCCACGGTCGGCACCGCCACACCGACCCAGCAGGTCGCGATCATGAATGCCGGGAGCTCACCGGCGACCCTGGGCGCGATCTCGGCCAGCAGCGGCTTCACCGTGACCAGCGACCCCTCGCAGCCCTGCGGCAGCAGCCTGGACGCCACCACCCCCACGGACAACGAGAACTGGTGCATGGTCAATGTCTCCTTCACGCCCCCGGCGTCGGGGATCACCACCGGCACCCTGACCATCCCGACCAACCAGCCGGGCAGCCCCACCGTGCTGCAGCTGGTCGGCAGCACCGGCGGCACCAATGTGATCACCCCGCCCACGGTGTCGCCCACCAGCCTGGCCTTCGGTGACGAGGCCGTGGGCTCCTCCACCGCCGCGCAGAAGATCACCCTGACCAACCCGGGCGCGGCCGCGATCTCGATCTCCTCGATCGCCGTCAACAGCAGCGCCTACACGCAGACCAACACCTGCGGCAGCACCCTGGCGGCCGGGGCCTCCTGCTCCATCGCGGTGGTCTTCACGCCCACGGCGGGCGGCGCGCAGAACGCCACCCTGGCCATCACCAACAGCGGCACCGCCACGCCCATCGGCGCCACGCTCACCGGCACCGGGGTCACCCCCACCACCAACCTGGCCCTTGGCGCGACCATGTCCGCCAGCGGCAGCACCGGCGGCTTCCCGCCGTCGAACGCCAACGACGGCAACACCAGCAGCTACTGGGAGAGCACCGACGGCGCCTTCCCGCAGTGGCTGCAGGCCGATCTGGGCTCCAGCCAGGCGCTGGGTTCGGTCACCCTGGACCTGCCGCCGTCGACGGCCTGGGCCACCCGTACCCAGACCCTCTCGGTGCTGGGTTCGAACGACGGCAGCACCTGGACCACGCTGGTGGGTTCGGCCGGCTACACCTTCAACCCGGCGACCGGGAACACCGCCACCATCTCGCTGCCCAGCGGGACCAGTGACCGCTACCTGCGGCTGAACTTCACCGCCAACACCGGTTGGCCGGCCGGGCAGGCCTCCGAGTTCGAGATCTTCCCCGGTGGCGGCGGTGGCAGCGGTCCCACGCCGGAGCCCTCGCTCTCGGCCTCGCCGACCAGTCTCAGCTTCGGCGCAGAGACCGTGGGCAACACCAGCGCGGTGCTGTCCTCGACCGTCACCAACAGCGGCAACGCGGCGGCGGCCATCGGCTCCATCGCCGCCAGTGGTGACTTCGCGGAGAGCAACACCTGTGGCAGTTCGCTGGCCGCCGGCGCCTCGTGCACCGTCAGCGTCACCTTCACCGCCAGTGCCACCGGCACGCGTACCGGGGCGGTGACCGTGACCAGCAACGACCCGGCGAGCCCGCTGAGCATCGCGCTGACCGGCACCGGCAACGCGGCGGGCGGCGGCACCAACCTGGCGCTCGGCGCGACCATGACGGCCAGCGGCTACACCCAGAACTATGTCCCCGCCAACGCCAACGACGGCAACAGCAGCAGCTACTGGGAGAGCACCGACAACGCGTTCCCGCAGTGGCTGCAGGCCGATCTGGGCTCCAGCCAGGCGCTGGGTTCGGTGACCCTGGACCTGCCGCCGTCGACGGCCTGGGCCACCCGTACCCAGACGCTGTCCATCCAGGGCTCCACGGACGGCAGCACCTGGACCACCGTGGTCGGCTCGGCCGGCTACACCTTCAACCCGGCCACCGGGAACACCGTCACCATCCCGCTGCCCAGCGGGACCAGTGACCGCTACCTGCGGCTGAACTTCACGGCCAACACCGGCTGGCCGGCCGGACAGGCCTCCGAGTTCGAGATCTTCGGCTGACCCGAGCCACCCCGAGGGGGACCTGTCCGGCTCAGCCGGACAGGTCCCCCTCTTCTCCCGATCCCTCGTGCTTCCCAGGAAGGCATCTGTCGTGTCCGACTCCGCTACCACCCACCGCACCGCGGATGGCCGGGATCCGAGCCGCGCTGGCGGTCTGCGCCGCGCGACCGGTGGCCTGACGGCCTTCGCGCTCGCGGCCTCCGGCCTGCTCGGTCTGGGCGCCGTCGTGCTCACCCCCGGCTCCGCCGCCGCCTCTGCGTCTGCCTCCACCGCCGGGCCGACCGCGCCCGTCTCGGCCTTCACTCCCTCCTTCGACGCCGGGGCGAGGATCCCCGGCTTCGCCGAGTACCTCGCCACCGGCCCGAACGCCTCCACCGACGGCTCCGTCATCGGCCCCGACTACACCCAGGGCGACCTGGCGACGGAGGCGGTCGGCCGCGAGGCCGTCCAGCTCACCTCGCCCGGCCAGTACGTCCAGTTCACGCTCGCAGGGGACGCCGACGCGTTCGACCTCGACTACGCGCTTGCGCAGGGCGCCTCGGGGACGCTGTCGGTCTACGTCGACGGCCGGCTCCTGCCCACCGAGCTCCAGCTGGCCTCGCAGTACAGCTACATCAGCACCCCGGAGATCACCGGGAGCACCACCCACCACTTCTACAACGACGTCAGGATGCTGCTCGGCCGCGAGCTGCACCGCGGCGACACGGTGCGCCTCGAGGTCGGCGCGCAGGACACCGCCGTGCCCTACACGATCAACCTGGCCGACTTCTACCAGGTCGCAGCCCCGCTCCGGCAGCCGGCGCACTCGATCTCGGTGCTCAGCGAGGGGGCGGATCCCACCGGGGCCACCGACTCCACCGCGGCCTTCGCGGCGACCGTCGCCGCCGCCGACGCCGCGCACGAGTCGGTGTGGATCCCGGCCGGGAACTTCGCGATCGACTCGCCGCTGCGGGTGGACAGCGCCACCATCGAGGGCGCGGGGGACTGGTACACCCAGATCCGGTCCGACGCGTTCATCGACAACGCCTCGGCGGTGCCGGGCCCGGTGAACCTGGCGAACTTCGCGATCCTCGGCAGCACGGTCGGCCGGCACGACGACAGCACCGAGAACGCCATCAACGGGTCGCTGGGCACCGGCGCGGTCGTCGACGGCCTGTGGATCCAGAACACCAACGTCGGCTTCTGGCTGCAGTACGGCAACACCGACGTGACCGTGGAGAACAGCGAGGTCCTGGACACCGATGCGGACGGCCTCAACCTCAACGGCAACGCCACCGGGGTCACCGCCACCGACGACCTCGTCCGCAACACCGGCGACGACGGCCTGGCCATCTGGTCCTACCCGGCGATGGACTCGCACGACACCTTCAGCCGGGACACCGTCGAACAGACCAACCTGGCCAATGGCATCGCCGAGTACGGCGGCACCGACAACACCATCACCCATGACGTCATCGCCGACACCAACGCCCTCGGCAGCGGGCTGACGATCTCCAACGAGCAGTTCGCCGCCCCCGGCTTCACCACGCTCGGCGGCACCATCACCGTCTCCCACAACACGGTGCTGCGGGCCGGCGCGATGAACCCCAACTGGGGCCACCCGATGAGCGCCGTCCAGATCGACGCCTACGACTACGCCATCAGCGGGGTGGCCATCGACCTCCATGACACCCGGGTGATCGACAGCCCGTACAGCGCCTTCGAGCTGGTCTCCGGCGACGGCACCGGGCTGCCGATCGGCGGGCTGACGATCGACGGGGCGACCGTGCAGAACGTCGGCACCGTGGTCTTCCAGGCCGAGACCGCCGGCACCGCCGAGGTCTCCCATGTGCAGGCCACCGGCGTCGGCGTCGCCGGCACGGTCCAGGACCAGTACCCGCCGGCCACCCCCGCCTTCACCTTCGACCTGGGCCCCGGCAACTCCGGCTGGAGCCTGACCCCGACCCTGCCCTACTTCCCGAACCCGGTCCCGGCCGTCCCGTAGCGGGCCGACCGGCAGCAGCACCCGGGCCGCCCCACCGGAATCAGACATTCCGGTGGGGCGGCCCGGTCACGTTCCGATACAGAAGCCGGATCCGCTCACGGAGCCCCTTGACGCGCCGTTGATTTCTCGGGATTCTATGCCTCACCAATCGTTAGGAAACTTAACTATCTAAAGGCACGTGCATTCCAGGGAGAGGTAAGACCGTCATGCAGCAGGGCAAGCAGGGCTTCTTCAAGAGAAGTAGCAAGATCCTCGGTGCCACCGTCGTCGCCGCCTCGATGCTGCTGGTCAGCGGGTGCAGTGGCTCCGGCAGCAAGGGCGGTGGCGGCGCCGGCAACCCCAACGCGGTCCTGACCGTCGACAACGAGAGCGGCGGACTGTGGACCTGCGGGTTCAACCCGTTCAACAGCGCCACCGCCTTCCTGTCGATGGGCAACGTCTACGAGCCGCTGATGTTCGTCAACGCGCTCAAGAACGACGCGACCACCCCGTGGCTGGCCACCGGCTACACCTGGAGCAACAGCGACAAGACGCTGACCTTCACCATCCGGGACGGCGTCAAGTGGAGCGACGGGACGCCCATGACGGCCGCCGACGTGCTCTTCACCTTCAACGAGCTGAAGAAGTACCCCGCCCTGGACATCAACTCGGTGTGGTCCGTGCTCTCCTCGGTCACCCAGTCCGGCAGCAACCAGATCGTCTTCAGCTTCAAGACCGGCGCGACCCCGTACTTCTACTACATAGCCGACCAGGTCCCGATCGTCCCGCAGCACATCTGGGCCTCGATCAAGGACCCGTTCGCCTATGTCGACAAGGACCCGGTCGCCACAGGCATGTACGTCGTCGGCAACTGCACCGGGCAGAACATCACCTACAAGCCCAACACCTACTACTGGCAGCCCGGCCTGCCGAAGGTGAAGACGGTCGACTACCCGGCCTTCACCTCCAACGACGCGGCCAACAACTACCTGGCCACCGGGCAGGCGCAGTGGGGGGCCCAGTACATCCCCAACATCAGCAAGTACTACCTGGACAAGAGCTCGGACTACAACTCCTGGCAGCCGCCGATCGCCCAGGTCAGCATGTTCCTCAACCAGAAGGACCCGCTGCTCAGCAATGTGACGGTACGCCGGGCGCTGGCCTACGCGACCGACAAGCAGCAGGCGTCCGCCATCGGCGAGGGCGGGCAGGAGCCCCCGGCCAACCAGTTCGGCGTGGTCACCCCGACCTACTCGCAGTGGGTCGACCCGACGGTGTCCTCGCAGAACGACTACACCTACAACCCGCAGAAGGCCGACCAGCTGCTGCAGAGCATCGGCGCGGTCAAGGGCTCCGACGGCATCTACTCGCTCGACGGCAAGCCGCTCAGCTTCACCATCATCAACAACGGCGGCTACAGCGACTGGGTGGCCGCGCTCCAGGTCGTCGCCCAGGGCATGAAGGCCGCCGGCATCCAGCTGAACGTCGACAACCTGTCCTACAACGACTGGAACACCAAGCTGCTCAACGGGCAGTTCCAGCTGGCCTACTACGCCGAGACGGCCGGCCCCGCCCCGTACTACGAGCTGCGCCAGTGGCTGTACTCCACCAACAGCGCGCCGATCGGCCAGCCCGCCGCGACCAACTACGAGCGGTTCGACAGCCCGGCCGTGGACTCGCTGTTCGACCAGTACGCGGCCACCTCGGACCAGACCACCCAGATGGCGATCATGGCGCAGATCGAGACCGTCATGCTCAACCAGGTCCCGGTGATCCCGGTGACCGAGGCCGCCGCCTGGTACCAGTACGACACCAAGGACTTCACCGGCTTCGTCTCCCAGCAGAACCAGTACGCCGTGCCGTCGGTCTGGCAGCTGCCCGACTGGGGCCAGGTGCTGATGCACCTCTCGCCGAAGTAGCCGCCGCGGGGGCCGGTTCTCCTCCCCGGCCGGCCCCCCGGCGCGTCGCACCGCGCACGTCGCACCTCGCACGTCGCCCGAGAGAAGAAAGAGGTCCGCAGGGTGAGATTCCTGCTCCGCCGTCTGGGTTTCTTCGTGCTCACCCTGTGGGCCGCCCTCACCATCAACTTCGCCATCCCGCGGCTGCTCCCGGGCAGCCCGGTCGACGCGATGATGGCCAAGTACCACGGCAAACTCCAAGGAGCCTCGCTCCACGCCATGGAGGCCGCGCTGGGCCTCAACAACCACCAGAGCGTCTTCCAGCAGTACCTGACCTATCTGAAGGACTGCGCGACCCTCAACTTCGGGATCTCCTTCTCCAACTACCCGGAGACGGTCTCCAGCCTCGTGGGCCAGGCGATCCCGTGGACGCTGGGACTGGTCGGCGTGACCACGGTGATCGCCTTCATCCTCGGCACCGGCATCGGCGCCCTCGCCGCCTGGAAGCGCGGCGGCAAGCTCGACAGCCTGCTGCCGCCGATCTTCGTGATCGGCACCGGACTGCCGTACTTCTGGGTCGGCATCGTCCTGATCATGGTCTTCGCCGACATCAATCCCTGGCTGCCCTCCTCCTTCGGCAGTGACAACGACATCGCCATGGGCTGGAACGGCGCCTTCATCGGTTCGGTGCTGACCCACGCGATCCTGCCGTCCGTCTCCATCCTGGTCACCTCCATCGGCGGCTGGGTGCTGACCATGCGCAACACCATGGTCACCACCCTCGCCGAGGACTACATCCGGATGGCCAGGGCCAAGGGGCTGCCCAGCCGGCGCATCATGCTCGACTACGCGGCGCGCAACTCGGTGCTGCCGAACCTGACCGGGTTCGCCATGTCGATGGGCTTCGTGGTCAGCGGCGCGGTGCTGGTCGAGTACGTCTTCGCCTACCCCGGAGTCGGCTACCAGCTGGTCGTGGCCGTCCAGAACGAGGACTTCCCGGTCATGCAGTGCCTGTTCCTGACCATCACGGTGGCCGTACTGATCTCGGTGCTGGTCTCCGACATCATGACCGCCCTGCTCGACCCCCGCACCCGGTCCGCGAGGTAACCACTCCCATGAGATCTCTGCTCACTTCCATCAGGCACAACCCCAAGGCCATCGCGGGCCTGTTCATCCTGCTGGTGTTCGTGGTGATGGCGGCGATACCCAACGTCATAGTCTCCGGCGACCCGGCCACCGACACCACCCAGGTCAACCTGGGCATGTCCGGCAAGCACCTGCTCGGCACCACCGCCTTCGGCCAGGACATCTGGCTGCAGATCGTCCACGGGGCCAGGCCCGCGCTGCTGATCGCGATCATCTCGGGACTGCTGGCCACCGTGCTCTCGGTGCTGGTCGGCGTCTCGGCCGCCTACCTCGGCGGGGTCCTGGACGACGCCCTGAACCTGTTCACCGACGTGGTGCTGGTGCTGCCGACGCTGCCGCTGGTCATCGTGATCGCCGGCTACTTCTCGCAGCACAGCATCACGGTGATGATCATTGTGCTGGTGATCACCGGGTGGTCCTACGGCGCACGCCAACTACGCTCCCAGGCACTGTCGTTGCGCAACCGGGACTTCCTGGAGGCCGCCAAGGTCCGCGGCGAGCGCAGCTCCTACATCATCGTGTTCGAGATGCTGCCCAATATGACCTCGCTGATCGTGGCCAACTTCCTCGGCGCGGCGCTCTACTCCATCCTGACCGCCTCCGGCCTGGAGTTCCTCGGCCTGGGCAACACCAACTCCTACGACTGGGGCACGATGCTGTACTGGGCGGAGAACAACTCCGCACTGCAGACCGGCGCCTACGCCTGGGCCGTCGCCCCCGGTCTCTGCATCGCCCTGCTCGCCGCGGCGTTCGCCCTGCTCAACAACGCCTTCGACGAGATCAGCAACCCCGCCCTGCGCCCCGTGAGGAGGCTCCGTGTCGCTGCTTCGTGACGTCCCGCTCCAGCCCCGCCCCACCGACGAGGACACACTCCTCGACGTGCGCGACCTGACGGTCCAGTACGCCACCTCGTCCGGCTCCGTGCTGGCCGTCGACAAGGTCAGCTTCACCCTCGGCCGCGGCGAGTTCCTCGGCATCGTCGGGGAGTCCGGCTGCGGCAAGTCGACGCTGCTGTTCGGCATCGCCCAACTGCTCAGCCCCCCGGCCGGGATCACCGGCGGCAGCGCCGAGTTCAAGGGCCGCAACCTGGTCGCCATGAGCGACAAGGAGCTCCGGCCGATCCGCTGGGCCGAGCTCTCGGTGGTCATGCAGAGCGCGATGAACGCACTCAACCCGGTCAAGACCATCGCCGCGCAGTTCCGCGACGTGCTCAAGGCGCACCGCTTCGAGGGCGACATCCCCACCCGCTCGAAGGAGGTCATGTCCCTGGTCGGGGTCGACCCGGTGCACCTGGGCAGCTACCCGCACCAGCTGTCCGGCGGGATGCGGCAGCGCGCGATGATCGCCATGGCGCTGCTGTTCACCCCCGACCTGATCGTCATGGACGAGCCCACCTCCGCCCTGGACGTGGTCGCCCAGCGCTCGCTGATGATGAAGATCAAGGAGCTGCAGCGCGAGCTGGGCTTCGCCATCATCTTCGTCACCCACGACATGTCCCTGGTCAGCCACTTCTCCGACCGGCTGATCGTGATGTACGGCGGCCAGATCGCCGAGCTCGGCGACACCAGGACCGTGTTCGACACGCCCCGGCACCCCTATAGCCAGGGACTGCTCGAAGCCTTCCCCTCGATCCGCGGCCCCAAGGTACCGCTGGTCGGCATCCCCGGCAGCCCGCCCGACCTGGCCACCCCGCCGCCCGGCTGCCGCTTCGCCCCGCGCTGCCCGGTGGTCCATGACGAGTGCGGCGCGACCGAGCCGGAACTGTACGACGTCGACCAGGTCCTGGTCCGCTGCCTGCTGCACGCACCCGGCGCGGTCAACCAGGCCGGCAGTGAGGAGATCCCGGTATGAGCGACGACGTACTCACCAAGGATGTGGCCGCGGAGGCGGTGGTCCCCGGCGACGTGCTGCTGAAGGCCAGCGGACTCACCCGGCACTTCCAGATCGGCGGGGCCTTCTCCCGCCGCACCCTGCACGCGGTGGACGACGCCGAACTGGTCATCGGCCGCAACGAGATCGTGGCCCTGGCAGGCGAGAGCGGCAGCGGCAAGTCGACCGTCGCCCGGCTGCTCGCCATGGTCTACAAGCCCACGGCCGGAGAGATCGTCTTCGACGGCAGGCCGCTGTCCGAGCTGCGCTCCCGCAAGGACATGCTCGCCTACCGCAGCCAGGCGCCGATGGTGTTCCAGGACCCCTTCAGCTCCATCAACCCGGTCTACAAGGTCTCCCACGGCCTGCTGCGCACCCTCAAGCTGCACCGCCCCGAGCTGGACAAGACCGCGCGGACCGCCGAGGCCGAGCGGCTGCTCACGGTGGTCGGGCTCACCCCCGCCGCCACCGTCATGGAGAAGTACCCCTACGAGATGAGCGGCGGCCAGCGCCAGCGCATCGGCTTCGCCCAGGCGCTCGCGTCCAACCCCAAACTGATCATCGCGGACGAGCCCGTCTCCATGCTGGACGTGTCCATCCGGATCGGCCTGCTCAACCTGATGGCCGAGCTGCGCGACCACTCGGACGTCTCCTTCCTCTACATCACCCACGACCTGGCCAGCGCCCGCTACGCGGCCGACCGGCTGGTCGTCATGTATGCCGGGCACATCGTCGAGCAGGGCCCCATCGAGGACATCCTGGCCGACCCGCTGCACCCCTACACCCAGCTGCTGCTGGCCACCGTCCCCGACCCGCGCGCACCGCTGGCCGAGCTGGCGGGCGGAGACGGCGGCGAGCCGCCGAAGGTGGTCGACCCCGCGCCGGGGTGCCGCTTCCGCGCCCGCTGCCGGTTCGCCGTCGAACGCTGCGAGACCGAGACCCCCGCGCTGCGCCTGCTGGGAGACCGCCACACCGTGGCCTGCCACGTCGCCCCCGACATCCCCAAGCAGGAGTCGAGCGAGCGAGTTCTACGAGGAGAATCCGAATGAAACTGACCGTTGTCGGCGGAGGCTCGACGTACACCCCGGAGCTGGTCGACGGGATCGCCCGGCTGCGCGACCGGCTGCCGGTCAGCGAACTGGTGCTGGTCGACCCGGACGCCTCGCGGCTGCCGCTGGTCGGCGGCGTCGCCGGCCGCATCATGGCCGCCCACGGGCACCCCGCGAAGGTCCGCTGGACCACTGACCTGGATGACGGCGTGACCGGCGCCGGCGCCGTGCTGCTGCAGCTGCGCGTCGGCGGCCAGGCCGCCCGCGCCCGCGACGAGACCTGGCCGCTGGAGTGCGGCTGCATCGGCCAGGAGACCACCGGTGCCGGCGGCCTGGCCAAGGCGCTGCGCACGGTCCCGGTGGTGCTGGACATCGCCGAGCGGGTGCGCCGGCTGGCCGCGCCCGACGCCTGGATCGTGGACTTCACCAACCCGGTCGGCATCGTCACCCGTGCGCTGCTCGACGCCGGGCACCGCGCCGTCGGCCTGTGCAATGTCGCCATCGGCTTCCAGCGGCGCTTCGCCGCGAGCTTCGGGGTCGCCCCCGAGAGCGTCGCCCTGGACCACTTCGGGCTGAACCACCTCACCTGGATCCGAGGGGTGCAGGTCGACGGCAAGGAGGTGCTGCCGGAGGCGCTGGCCGAGCGCGCCGAGGAACTGGCCGAGGAGATCGAGATGCCCTCGGCGCTGATCCGGCACCTGGGCGTCGTCCCCTCGTACTACCTGCGCTACTACTACCAGCACGACGCGGTGGTGGAGGAGCTGAAGGTCGGTCCGACCCGCGCCTCGGCGGTGGCCGCGATGGAGAAGCAGCTGCTGGAGATGTACGCCGACCCGGCGCTCGACCACAAGCCGGAACTGCTGGCCAAGCGCGGCGGTGCGTTCTACTCCGAAGCGGCGGTCAACCTGCTCGCCTCACTGGTGGCCGGGACCGGCGACGTACAAGTGGCCAACGTCCGCAACAACGGCACGATGCCGTTCCTCAGTGACGATGCGGTCATCGAGGTGCCCGCACGGATCGGCGCCGACGGAGCCGTGCCGCTGCCCGTCGCCCCGGTGCCGCCGATCTACTCCGGACTGATATCCCATGTCACGGCCTATGAGGAGCTCGCGCTCCAGGCCGCCGTGCACGGGGGGAGGGGGCGGGTCTTCGAGGCCATGCTCGCCCACCCGTTGATCGGACAGTACGACCAGGCGGACCGTCTCACCGACCTGCTGCTCAGCGAGAACAAGGACTTCCTGGCGTGGACGTGAAGGACGAGCTGCCCGCGGTACTGGCCATCGACGGAGGGAACAGCAAGACCGACCTGGCCCTGATCGCCGAGGACGGGACCCTGCTCGCCACCTACCGCGGCCCCGGCTCCGCCGCACCCGACGCGACCACACTCGCGCCGCTGATCTCGGAGCTGGCCGCGCTGGTGGGACGGGACGGGAGCGCTCCCGTCGCCCGGCACATCTCCGCCTGTCTGGCCAATGTCGACCTGCCCGAGGAGGAGCAGCGGCTCTCCGCCGAGCTCGCCGGGCGCAACTGGTCGGCGACGTCCCAGGTGCTCAACGACACCTTCGCGCTGCTCCGCTCCGGCACCCAGCGCTCCTGGGGCGTCGCGGTGGTCTGCGGGGCCGGGGTGAACTGCGTGGGCGTCGCCCCGGACGGGCGCACCGCCAGGTTCCTGGCGCTCGGCCACCACACCGGCGACTGGGGCGGCGGTCGCTGGCTCGGCAACGAGATCATGTACTCGGCGATGCGGGCCGAGGACGGGCGCGGTCCGGAGACGGTGCTGCGCGGGCAGGTGGCCGCCTACTTCGGCAAGGAGACCGTGCACGACGTGGCGGTCGCCGCCCATCTGGGCACGGTGAGCGAGGAGGACCTGACCATGCTCACCCGGGTGCTCCTGGAAGCGGCCGACACCGGCGACCCGGTCGCGGTGTCGCTGGTGGAGCGGCAGGCCGAGGAGGTGTTCCTGATGGCCCGGTCGGTCCTGGACCGCCTCGACCTCGCCGGGACGGATGTGGAGGTCGTCCTCGGCGGCGGCATTCTGGCCACCCGGCACCCGCTGCTCACCGAGGGCGTCGAGTCCCGGCTGAAGGAGTACGCCCCGACGGCCATGCCCTGCTACGCCGACGTCCCGCCGGTGGCGGGGGCGGCGCTGCTCGGCCTGGACCACCTGGGGGCGGGCCCGGAGGCCCTGGCCCGGCTGCGGTCCTGCTACTGACAGCTGCGGACGGCTCGTGGCTGCATCCGCTGATGCAGCCACGGGCCGTCCGTCCTAGGGTGGGCTGACGGAGGATCATCGGCGATCGGAGCCCCGCGGTGTCGGAGAAGAAGGGCCGTTCCAAGGAACGGCTGCCGAAGGGCCCCTACGAGAAGGAGCTGTTCCGGCTGCAGGCGGAGCTGGCGACGCTGCAGGAGTGGGTGCGGACCACGGGTGCGCGGGTGGTGGTGATCTTCGAGGGGCGCGACGCGGCAGGCAAGGGCGGCGCGATCAAGCGGGTCACCGAGTACCTCAGCCCCCGTGTCGCCCGCATCGCCGCCCTGCCCGCCCCGACCGAGCGCCAGCGCGGCCAGTGGTACTTCCAACGCTATGTCGAGCATCTGCCGGCCGCCGGCGAGATCGTGCTGTTCGACCGCAGCTGGTACAACCGGGCGGGGGTCGAGCGGGTGATGGGCTTCTGCACCCAGGACGAGTACCACCGCTTCCTGCACCAGTGCCCGATCTTCGAGCGGATGCTGGTCGAGGACGGCGTGCACCTGCTGAAGTACTGGTTCTCGGTCAGCGACGTCGAGCAGGAGCGCCGCTTCCTCGCCCGCCGCGACGACCCCATGCGCCGCTGGAAGCTCTCCCCGATGGACCTGGAGTCCATCACCCGCTGGGAGGACTACTCGCGGGCCAAGGACGAGATGATGGTCCACACCGACATCCCCGAGGCCCGCTGGAACGTCGTCGAGAGCGAGGACAAGCGTCGCGCCCGGATCAATATGATCGCCCACCTGCTCTCGGCCGTCCCCTACACCGAGACCCCGGTCGAACCCCTGAAGTTCCCGAAGCGCCCGCCGTCCACCGGCTACCGGCGCCCCCCGCGCGACGAACAGCAGTACGTCCCCGACCACGCAGCCACGCTGGGGTGAGGCCGACCGTCAGGCCTGTGCAGGGCTGCTCGGCCCGGTCCCCTCGTAGGGGTCGCGAAGATCCTGGTCGACATCGGCGTCCAGGTCGGCGCGCAGGTCGTCGATGTCGAGGATGGGGGAGGTGGCGAAGGCGGTGAGAGCCTCGTCCTTGGGCACTGAGCGGCGCCGACGGTTGGCCGAGGGCGGCCGGTTCGGGTCGGGGTGGAGGGCCAGGAACAGGGACCAGGCGGGGGCGGAGGGGTCCTCCGGGCGGTGGGCGAAGTCCTCGAGCAGGGCGCTCAGTCGGGTGTCGAACTCGTCCCTGTCGGCGGGGGAGAGGCGCAGGCCCATGCGGGTGGTGTCGAGGGTCTCCGCGGGGACGAGGGCGACCTCGTCGAGGAAGGTGTCGAGCAGGGCCCGACCCTGCGCGGGGACGCTCAGCTGCCAGGACTTCTTCGTCGCCAGATAGGGGATCTCGCGCGCCCCCCGAGTGCCGCGCCGCTCCTCCTGTGCCTCCAGGAAGCCGGTCCTGACCAGGGTCCGGATGTGGTGCAGCACGCTGGCCGGGTCGCGGCCGAGGATGTCGGCGATCTCCTTGTTGGTGCGTCCCTCACTGAGGCAGATGCGCAGGATCCTGAGCCGGAGCGAGGACGCGAGCGCTTTCGCCTCGTCGTCGGTCGCGGGTCTGCGTTCGCTCATGGCTGCCATCCTATAAGTGATTGACAAAACCAAACCACTCCTCCACGGTAACCCCATGAGCAGTCCGAAGCCAGTACTCGACCCACCTCGGTCCACGCCCCGGCGACGCGGCGGGCTGTGGCACCACCGTGCATTCCGCCGCCTGTGGATCGGGGAGACGGTCAGTCAGTTCGGCACCACAGTCAGCCAGTTGGCGCTGCCGCTGGTCGCGATTCTGGTGGTGCACGCGTCGACCTTCGACGTCGGGCTGCTGACCGCCTGCGAGACGGCGGCGTTCGTGGTCGTCGGCCTGCCCGCCGGCGCCTGGGTGGAGCGGATGAGGTTCCGCTCGGTGCTCATCGTCAACGACCTGATCCGGGCGGTCGCGCTCGGCTGGATACCGCTGGCCAAGCTCCTCGGCGTGCTGACGATCGGGCAGCTCTACGCGGTCGCGCTGATCAGCGGCGTCAGCACCGTCTTCTTCGATGTGGCCTACCAGTCCTACCTCCCCCAGCTCGTCGACCGCGAGCAGCTGGTGGAGGGCAACGCCAAACTCCAGGCCAGCGAGTCGGTGAGCCAGATCGCCGGGCCGAGCCTCGGCGGGCTGCTGATCCAGGTGCTCACCGCGCCCTTCGCGGTACTGGTCGACGCGCTCAGCTTCCTCTGGTCGGCGGCGTTCGTCACCGCGATCCGCGACCGCTCGCCCAAGCCGGAGCGCAAGCCGGACCGGCACCTGCGCCGGGAGATCGGCGAGGGGCTGCGCTTTGTGCTCGGCAACCGGATCCTGCGGGCGATCGCGATGTGCACGGCGACGTTCAACCTGTTCAGCTCCATGACCCTGGCCGTGTTCTATGTGCTGCTGGCGCGCGACCTGCACCTTTCCGCGGGCGTCATCGGCCTGATCGGCTCGACCTCGGCGATCGGCGGCCTGCTCGGCGCGCTGACGGCGAGCAGGATCGCGGCGAGGTTCGGGCAGGGCCCGGCGATCTGGATCTCCGCGGCGATCAGCGGGCCGTGCTGCTTCGTGGCCCCCTTCGTGCACCGCGACTGGACGCTCGCACTGCTCGCGGTCGCCCAGCTGCTGATGTGGACAGGCGTCGTCGTCTACAACATCACCCAGGTCAGCTTCCGTCAGGGCCTGTGCCCGCCGGGCCTGCTCGGCCGGATGAACGCGACGATGCGCTTCCTCGTGTGGGGCACCATGCCGCTCGGCGGCCTCCTCGGCGGGGTGCTCGGCTCCGCCATCGGCGTCCGCGGGACCCTGCTCGTCGCCGCGGCCGGAGGATCGCTCGCCTTCCTCCCGGTCTTCCTCTCGCCCCTGCGCCGCATGCGCGAACTCCCCTCCGGTGCCTAGGTGTCAGTCGATCGCGCCGAGCGGTCCGACGAGGGCCTGTGGCTGCAGCGTGGTGCGGGCGATGGTCTGGAAATCCTTGTCGTAGTGGAGCAGTGTCAGTCCTGAGAGCTCGGCGGTGGCCGCGAACAGGAGGTCGATTGCGCCGGGGCCCTGGTGCTGGGCGGCTGCGGCGAGCTCGTCCTGGACCTGGCGGGCGCGACGCATAACACCGTCAGGGGTGGGACACCAGGTGAACATTGTGTCCAGGAGGCGCAGGACGGCGGCGCGCTGGGAAGGGCTCCCCGCAGCTCGGCCGATCTCCAGCTCGGTGATGTCGCAAATGGCGAGCAGTCCGGCGTCTCTGGCGTCACGCCAACCGTAGAGATCGGGTTCGGGACAACGCATGAGCCGATTGAAGGCGGAGGTGTCGATCAAGTGGGTTGCTGTTGTCATGGGCGATACCGCTTTTTGTCGGCGAGCAGGTCGAGGTCGAGACCGCCATCAGTGGTGAGCTGCTGAAGCTCTGCCCAGGCACGGGCGCGGCGGTTGCGGTCCGCGACCTCGCGCAGCGCGGTGTTGATCGTGTCGCGCTTGGTGGTGGTGCCCAGCTCTATGGCGGCGGCGTCCAGGGCCTCGTCGTCCAGGTCGATCACTGTGCGGCTCATGGGGCCCTCCTTGATATATCACGTCGTGTATATCACTATACATCGCTTGATGTACAAATGGAGAGCGCGAGGTGATTCGATCAGGGTCCGGGGTTGATCCACCCTGAGCAGTGTCAGCCGTCGTCTACAACATCACCCAGGTCAGCTTCCGCCAGGGCCTGTGCCCGCCGGGTCTGCTCGGCCGGATGAACGCGACGATGCGGTTCCTCGTGTGGGGCACCATGCCCCTCTGCGGCCTCCTCGGCGGGGTGCTCGGCTCCGCCATCGGCGTCCGCGAGACCCTTCTCGTCGCCGCGGCCGGGGGATCGCTCGCCTTTCTCCCGGTCTTCCTCCCGCCCCTGCGCCGTATGCGTGAACTCCCCTCCGGTCCCGGTCTTTGACCTTGGGGAGCCCATGGGGGGCGTAGAACCGGTAGCCGGACGCCGGATCGACCCGGGCGGCCAGGTGTTCCTCTCGCGACAGCCCCGAGGAAGCAGGGCATCACTCGATCGAGTAACTCTCTGCCCGTGTCCGCAGGCAAGCAGTCACGAAGGCGGGCAAGGCCGGGATCGAGGTGGCTCTCTCAAATCCGTGCTTCGAGCTCTGGCTGATTCTGCACTTCGCCCTGCACACCTCGTCGGCACGTACCTACAAGGCCCTCCTTCCGAAACTGAAGAAGCATCTTCCCTCCTACGACAAAACCCAGTTGAACTTCAGGGACTACCAGGACGGCTGGCGGCAGGCCGTGCAGCGGGCGAAGAGGCTCTCGCCGCAGGAGGAAGAACATCTTCGCAATCCGTCCACGGGCGTATGGAGGCTCGTAGAGGAGATCGCTGGCACCGCAATCCACCTCCCCGCGCAGCGTAGGGATGGGGGAGCCCCGCTCCTTTCCCGTGAACCGATCGGGAGGCCGCGGCGGCCGTAGAGGCTCCCTGGGCGCGGCCCGGTTCGGAGGCCGACGTGCCGGCGAGGACATGTTCGCTGCGTGCCAGGCGGCCACGCCGGCGGTTCGGGGTGCCCTCGCGGACCTGCCGCCCCAGGTTCCGGCATCAGGCCGGACGCGTGGCCATGGTTCAGCCGCCGTGAGATCGGTTTCACCTCGCTGCACGAGAGGCTGGATACCACCACCCCTGGCGGTCGGCTCGTCTTCCACGTCTTCGCCGCGCTCGCGGAGTTCATCCGCGAGCTCATCGTCTCGGGCACCCGCGAGGGCCTGGCCGCCGCCCGCGCCCGCGGCAAGGTCGGCGGACGGCCCACTGTGGTGGACGAGAAGATCCTTAACATGGCGCGGGACCTGCTGCCCAACCCCGAGCACTCCATCACCGCCATCGCCAAGATGCTTGGGGTCAGCCCCGGCACCTTCTACAACCACATCCCGGACCTGCGCGAACTGCGGGCCGGCCGCATCCCCGCCCAGCTCGAAGGCGGCAGCCGATGATCCCCACCGAACACCGGCTCAAGGGCGGCGCACTCGTGATCGGTGCCGAGGTCCACGGTGAGCCCGGTCCGTTCGGCACCTGGACCGACGAGGACGACCAAGAGCCGGGGTACGTCCGCGAGGACCCCTCGGAACCGATGCCCGAGCGGCAACCGCGCGCGGCTGCTGATCGTTGAACTGGACGTGGACACCACGGAGAAGTTGATCGAGGACTACGCCTTCGAGGCGGACCTGACCCTGCTGGCGGCCCGGGAGGTCCAGCGGCTGATCGCTGAGGCGATCGAACTGCTGGGCACACACGACGAGGAGCGCGTCCACGCGTACGTGCGCCGGCACATCATGGACGCCTTCGACCGCGGCGAGCAGTGGGCCGTGGACTACATCACCACCCAGGCCCACCGCAGGGTCGCGCGGTGCGTCGAGGAGGCCGAGGACCCGGTGGCCGCGGTCCAGGCGGCCTTCCCCGGGGTGGACCGGCGCACCGCCGAGCGGTGGGTGCGTGAGGAGGGCGGCGGCTGACCGGAGGGCTGGGCGGCCTGCCTCCGGGAACTGGTCGGCTGCCGCGCGTGGCTTCCCCGTGGACCGGTCCGGCCGGGGCCGGGGGGACTAGTGTGGTTCGGTGTGAAGACGAGTTTTCTGTGGCACCGGTCCTGGCCCGCTCCCGAGGTTCTGCCGGTGCGTCAGGTGTACGCGTGGATCGTGGACGAGGACGCCCGGGTGCTGCTGCTGGAGATGCCCGGCGGGTGGAACCTGCCCGGCGGCACCCCCGAGGACGTCGACGGCGGCTGGCGGGCGACGCTGGAGCGCGAGGTGCTGGAGGAGGCCGACGTGGTGTTGCGGGACGTGGTCCCGCTCGGCTACCAGGAAGTTCGGCCCGGGTCCGGTGCGCCGTTCGCGCAGCTGCGGGTCGCCGCCCGGGTGGACCGGTGGCTCCCGGCGACGCCGGACCCGGACAACGGCCAGGTCTACCCGCGGGTGTGGGTGCCGCTGGGTGAGGCTGCCGAACGGCTGGGCTGGGGTGAGCCGGGCCGTGCCCAGGAGGCTGCCGCCGCCCAGGTTGCGCTGACGGTCTACGGCTTCGCCGCCGCCGCGGCGGTCGCCCAGGGCGACAGGGCCTCCAGCACCCCGGTGATGCAGCTGGTGTAGTCACGTCCCGCCACCAGCCGGGCCCCGGCCGCCCGCAGCCGCCCGGCCTCCTCCGCGGTTACGGCCAGCGCCCGGCCGATCGCCGCAGCCAGAGCGGGCGGGTCGCCCGGAGCGGCCGAGAAGCCGGTGACGGAGTCGATGACGGTCTCGGCGAGGCCCCCGGCGGTGGTGGCCACCACCGGTCCGGCGCCGGCGGCGAAGGCTTCGAGCGGGATACGGCCGAGCGGTTCGTTGCGCGACGGCACCACGACCGCCCGCAGCCCCGGGTGGTGGAGCAGTCCGGGCAGCCCGGGGTCGAACTCGGTCCACACCGTCGCCGACACCGCGAGTGCGCGGGCGTGCTCGCGCAGGTGGCGTTGGTAGGCGATGGTCGGCCCGTCGGTGACCGCTGCCAGCAGCAGGTGCGGCAGCCGCACGCCGGTGGTGGCGAGCAGGTGCAGGGCGTCGAGCAGGTCCTCGAAGCCCTTGTAAGGCTGGGCCCGGCCCATGCTGAGCAGGAATCCGTCCCCGGCCCCGGCGGGCAGGGCCGGAGCCGACTCCAACGGGACGCGGTCCGTGGCGGCCAGGCCGCCGGGCACGTCGATGACCTGCTCGTCGGGGATGCCCTTGCTGGTCAGCAGGGTGCGCATGTGGGTGCTGATCGCGCCGAAGCGGGCACCGCGCCGAATCCAGCCGTCCAGGCCGTGCTGTTCCCAGGCGGCGCGCGCGGGGTCGGCGTGGTGGTCGGCGCTGGAGCGCGGCAGGTACAGCAGCCGCCATCCGGGCGGGGCGTCGAGGAGGGGGCCGAGTCCGGCGAAGGGCTGGTCGATGGCGATCAGCAGGCCCTGCGGGTGACGGCGCATCAGCGCGTTGAGCGTGGTGGCGGCGTGGCGGCCCAGCTGCTCGAAGGCGGCCAGGTCGCCGAAGCGCCGCTGTGCGCCGGTGCCGTTGTCCAAGGGAAGGACCTGGTGGGGGACGTCGGCGAGCTTGCCGGTCATCGCCTGGTGGGCGGCGGGTGAGTACTCCGGGCTGGTGGGGTGCAGGTCGACGGGCAGCAGGACCAGGTCCACGCCGGGGGCCAGGGCATGGGCGACGGCCTGGATCAGGGTCTGGTTGCTGCGGCCGGCTCCGGTCGCGGCGCTGAACCAGCCGTCGTGCAGGGCGATGGCCACCACCGGGGCGTTCACCGGGCACCGGCCGGTGCGACCGCGTTCGCCAGGGCCTGCGGCGGCAGTCCGGCGTCCAGGTCCTGGCGGGGGACGGAGGCGACCAGTTCGGCCAGCGCCGGATGGGCCCGGTCCAGCGCGGTGGGCGGGTCGAGGTAGAAGGCGCGTAGCCGGTGCAGGACGTTGGGGTCGGACCACGGGTGACCGGCGGCCAGCCGGGTGGTCCGGCGCTTGAGGCTGAGGTGCGGCGGCAGGTCCAGGACGATCCAGCGCTGGGGTACCAGCAGTCGGCCGGCGCGAAGGTGGCCGAAGGCCCAGGCGGCGCGTTGGGCCAGGTCGCCGGTGCTCGCCGACCAGGCCAGGGCTGTGAGCCAGTCCCGGTCCACCCACACCGGACCGGCCGCTGCCCGCAGGTGGGCGCTCTTGGTCAGCCAGTTCGTCAGATGGCTGTCCTCGTCGGCATGATGGGGGTGGCGGTCCAGGGCCAGGACGTCGCCGGTCGCGGTGGTGTACTCGGGCAGGACAGTGTGGCCGCGGCCGGCGAGGGCGGCGAGCAGAGTCGTCTTGCCCGCCCCTGGCATGCCTTCCACCGTGGTGACCTGGGCGGTCTGGTCAGAAGAGGGCATCTTGTTCCTCCAGTCGGTCGGGGGCGATGCACGGTTCCAGGGGTGCGGTCAGGGCGGTGCCGGGTTCGGCGCGGTGAAGGGCCCAGCCGGCCAGCAGCCGGGTGTCCAGCAGCACCAGCCCGGGGGCCGCGTCGAGGTAGAGGTCGGTGCCGATCCGGCACGCGATCTGCCCGGCGATCACCTGGCCGGGCGCGGGCGGCAGCAGTGCGGCGGTAGGCCGTACGCCGTCGGCGGGCAGGCCGTAGGCGGTGGTGTGGTCGGTGACCTGTGGTTCGGTGCGGGTCTGTCCCTGCGGCCAGGCCAGGGACCGGGTGCGGTCGGCGGTGGCGAGCAGGTCGGCGGCACGGTCCGCGCTATCGCCGGGGTGGGCGCGGGCCGCGCGTTTGCGCGATGCGCTGACCCGGTCGGGCAGGCCCAGGGCCTGCCCGAGCAGGTTCTCGATCCGGCGGGCGGCGGTCAGGGTGCCGGTGGAGATGACGGCGGAGGCCAGCGCGCCCTGCTCCAGGAGTCGGGCCGCTCCGCGTTCGACGGCGGTGATGCCGACCTTGACGGTGCTGCCGTGGTGGGCGAGGTACACCGCGAACGGCCGCGGGTCGCTCAACCGGGTGTCGGTGGCGATGGAGTCGGCGCGGTCGGTCGCCTGGCAGGCCGGGCACTGCGCGCTGCGCGAGGCCGGGTCCAGGGGCGCGGCGGTGGGGCAGAGGTGGCGGTGCCCCTTGCGCCACACTCCGGTGCAGCGCCGGTCGGTGCCCATGGCCAGGGCCAGGTCAGCGCCGAGGGCGAGCGGGCTCGACCTCGGGGCGCCGCCGCTGGGGGCCGACCACTCCAGCGCCGCCTCCTGCTGGTTCCAGATGAGTCCGGTAGCCCGCCATGCGGGTGGCGATCCGTCGCCGGTCACTGCTCTCCCATCGCCGGTAGACCTGCTCCAGTACGCCCCACCCGGCCAGGTGTGCGATGTCGGCCAGGGCCTCGGCCGGGTTGTCGGGCATGTGCAGGTGGTTGACCAGCACCCCGCCGTCCAGGTCCGCGCGCACCAGCCGCTTAAGGGCCGCGCCGGCCTGGACCGCGTCCGGACCGCCGGCCAGCACTACGACCTGCACGCTACCGCTGGTGAGGTAGGCGGTGCGCTCGGCGACGAAATCCGCGCCGTAGGCGTCGGGGTACAGGCGGTCGCAGTCGGCGGCGGTCAACCGCCGCTCGCTCACGTGGACTTCGCGCAGCACCGTCCGCAGCCGGGAGCGGATCGCCTGGACCGGGGCGCCGGGTTTCACCATGGCCATCGTCAGCCGCTGCGGCGGGACGGGCAGCGCGTCATCGGCGAGCGGGGCGCGCATGGCCTTCGCCCAGACCCGGTGGCAGTCGCAGCCGCGCCCGTCGTGGCCGGGATGCTCCGGGACCGGTGCCGCTGCCGCCGCCGCGGCCCGGTGCGCGCAGTGGGCGCAGGCCCCGGCGGCGTTCGCTTGAGGCCGGGCCCGGCCGCGGGAGCGGACCGCCACCCACCAGGCGTCCCAGGGATGGTCCAGCACCGGTGGCCCGCCGGGTGTCCCGGTGCTGAGCGCGCCGTCCAGGGCCAGGCCCAGGACCGCCGCCAGCCGGCCCCGGCCGATGCCCGGGGCCGGGGCGGCGGTCACCGCAGCACCGCCTCGGCGGTGGCGGCGCACTCGGCGGACTCCGTGAGCGTCAGCTCCAGCCGCTCGATGGCCGGGCAGGCGGCGCCCAGTCGGCGGGCGAGCTCGGCGACCAGGTAGCAGGCCAGGACCTCGGTGCTGGTGCCGGTGACCGGCAGCAGCACCGCCCAGGCCCGGGGCACGCTGAAGCACGCCCCGCCGCCGGTCACCCGCAGCTGCCCGTCCGCGCGTTCCTCGACCTGGACCCCGGGGGCGTCGGTGGCGATCAGGGTGCGGCGTTTGAGCGGCGCGATGACCTCGCGCAGCTGCTGCTTGAGGACCCGGAAGTCGGCGACCATGCCCGAGGTGTCGTCGGGCAGGCCCCAGGCCGCGAGGGCGACCTGGTAGGTGTGCCCGTGCAGCGGCTCGAACACACCCTCGTGCAGGCCGGTGTGCGCGGCCGGGAAGTCCCAGCCGGTGCCGCCGACCCTGGCCTGCACCAGCGGGCGGGCGCTGGTCTGCACGCGGTTCACTGCGCGCTCACCGCCAGGGTCATGAACTCCGCGCGGGCGGCCGGGTCGTCCAGCAGCACCCCGCGCAGGGCGGAGGTGGTGGTGCGCGAGCCGGCCGCCCCGACCCCGCGCAGGGTCATGCAGGTGTGCTCGGCGCTCAGCAGCACCGCGGCTCCGGCGGGGTCCAGGTGCTCGACCATCCAGTCGGCGATCTGCGCGGTCAGCCGCTCCTGGACCTGGAGCCGGCGGGCGCAGTGGTGCACCACCCGGGCGACCTTGCTCAAGCCCAGGATGCGCTTGCGGGGAACGTAGCCGATGTGGGCGAGGCCGGTGAACGGCAGCACGTGGTGCTCGCACACCGACACGAAGCGGATGTCGCGGACCAGGACCAGCTGGCCGGGTTCGGCGGTGGTCTCGAAGTCGGTGGCGGTGAATGCGGGCGGGGTGGTCATCTCCTTCAGCGCCCGCACCATCCGCCCCGGGGTCGCGGACAGCTCCGGGCCGCTGAGGTCGAAGCCGAGGACGGCCAGCATCCGGGCGGCGAGGTCGGCGCCCTCCTCCAGCGGATCGGACGGGGCGAGGAGCGGGTTCATCGTCGGTGAGCTCATGCGGACTCCTTGCGGGCACGGCCCCGCGAGCGGGGCCAACCGGAGACGGGCGGGATCGCCCTTGCCGAGGGTCGCCCCGGAGCGGGGGGAGCTGTAGCCCCGGGCGACCCTCGGGTTCCAGTGCACCGCCCACCGGGCCGGGGCGGGTGCAGGGCGACCGGACGTTTCACCGGACGTTTCCGGTGACGCGGCCACGCGGCCGGTGGCATGGTGGGCTGACCGCATGTCACCTACCGGGGGCCGCCGTGGCGAAGAGCGAGCTGGCGCGGTTACGCCGGGCCGCCGGACACACCCAGGAGTCGTTCCTGGCCGACTTCGCCCACTGGGCCCGGCTCATCGGCGCGAACGCCGCGGTCGGCGTGCGCCAGCTGCGGCGCTGGGAGGCCGAGGACCCGCCACCGCTGCCCCACCCCGGGCAGTAGGCCGTCCTGGAGGCGATGTTCGGCATCCCCCTGGCGGAGATGGGCTTCACCGTGCCCGACAACCGCCTCCACCCCCTCGCCCCGGTGCGCGACGATGGAGTAGTGCGCAGACGGGAGTTCATCGCGGACCTCGGCGGCCTGGCCGCCGCTGCTGCCGTGCCCACCGCCGGGCGGACCAGTATGGCCGAGGTGCGCGACCTGCGCGGGCGCATCGACGGGCTGTACCGGCTCGACCACGCCAGCGGCGGCAAGAGCGCCCGCCAGCAGGCGCACACGCTGCTGGAACGCATCGACACACGGCTGAACGGCAGCCTCTGCACCGAGCGCGTCGCGGTCCAGCTGCACGCCATGCTCGGCGAGATCCACTGCCACCTCGGGTGGATCGCCCACGACGCCGGCCGGGTCGCGGAGTCCCGTGCCTCGGCACTGGAGGCGCTGGCCGCGGCGAGAATGACCGGCGACGCCCAGCTGGAGATGCGGGCGCTGTCCACCCTGTCGCTGCTGGCCGTCGACCGGCGCCAGCCCTGGGAGGCCACCTCCGCCGTCGCCGCCGCCCAGGCGCTGGCGGCCTGTCACGCCGGGCCCGGCGTGCAGCTGGTACTGGCGCTGCGCGAGGCCCGCGCCGCCCTGGCCGCAGGCGACCTGACCGGCTCCCGCAGAGCGCTGAGCGGAGCCGTCCACCTGCACGACCGCGCCGACCAGGAGCCCGACGCGCCGCGCTGGGTCCGCTTCGCCGGGCCCGTCGAGATCGACTACGCCACCGGCACCCACTACCTCAAGGCCAGAAAGCCGAAAGCCGCGATCCCGTTCCTGCGGGCCGCCGTCGACGGCCTGGCCGCCGGATACGCCCGCAACACCGCCCTGTACCGCGCCCGGCTCGCCACCGTGCTGCTGCAGGCCGGGGAGGCCGAGGAGGCGTGCGCGCAGATGGCCCTGGTCCTCGCGCAGTCCGGCGCGCTCACCTCGGCCCGCCTCGATTCCCGCGTCACCGACTTCCGTACCGCCGCCGCTCGGATCGACACCGCCCCCGCCCGCGACCTGGTCCAGCTCGCGGACACCACCGTGGAGGAGACATGAGGATCGAGCGGTTCGAGGGCGAGGAAGCCGCCTGGGTCGAGGACGAGCTGCGGCAGGTCTACCGCGAGGCGTTCGCCGGTCCCCCCTACGCCAAGACCGAAGCGGACGCGGAGGCGAACTTCCGCCGCTTCCGCACCCAGGTGAAGAAGTCCGGCTTCCGCACCGTCCTGGCCCGCAGCGGGGACGGCGGACCGGTCGGCATGGCCTACGGCTACCCGCTGCCCGCGAACACCGGCTGGTGGGACACCCTGACCCAGCCCGCCGCCGCCGACCTCCGCCGCGAGGACGGACACCGCACCTTCGGCCTGTTCGAGCTCGCCGTCCGCCCCGCCTGGCACCGGCAGCACGTCGCCACCACCCTCCACAGCGCACTCCTGGACGGGCTGCCGCAGCAGCGGGTGCTTCTGAACACCCGGCCCGAGGCCGTGGCCGCCCGCAGCGCCTACCGCTCCTGGGGCTATCGCAAGGTCGGCGAGAACCATCCGTGGCCGGGCGCCGCGCTGCACGACGTACTCGTGCTCACCTTGCCGACATGAACCCCCGCCCCGCTGCGGGGCCGCGGCGCTCCCGTCACGAGGCCGCGCCGGCGGGCTCGGCCGGGTCATCGTCGGGTGCCTGCGGGTCGCGCAGGGGCCGCAGCCCCTCCCCGGGCTGGGAGGCCGAGAAGGAATACCGGCCACGACGTTCAGATGGGCGCTGCCCAGCGGGGAGAGCCGGGCCACGTCCTCGTCCTTGACCTCGTGCCCGCTCGCCCGCAACTGCTCGACCGCGGCGTCCAGATAGCGCGTGTTCCACAGCACCACCGCGTTCAGGACCAGGCCCAGCGTGCCCAGTTGGTTCTCCTGGCCCTCGCGGTACGCCTGGTGGATCTGCCCGCGCCTGCCGTGGCACAGCGTGCGGGCCAGGGTGTGCCGCGACTCCTGGACGGTCAGCTGCCGGTTCATCGTGCGCCGGTAGGTGTCGTCCACCGGGTCCACCACCGCCAGCAAGTGAAGCGTCTTGGCTATCCGGCCGTACTCGGCGAACGCCGCCCCCAGAGGGGTGGGGTGCCCCTCACGGCCGAACATCCGCAGCAGGTCGTACGCGCGGACCTGCCCGGTCGCCAGCGAGCCCGCCACCCGCAGCATGTCCGGCCACCACGTGACGATCTTCCCCAGGTTCACCTTGTTGCGGGCGATGGCCTCCGGCGGCCCGTAGTCCGCTCCCTTCTGGCCGGCGGTCTCGGCCCGCCAGAACCGCTGATCGGCCAGGTCCCGGAAACGCGGACTGAAGCTGTAGCCGAGGATCTTGAAGACCCCGAAGACCATGTCGGAGTTTATGTGGACAAGTCAAGAGCTCTCGCCTTCCTGCTCGGCATGAACCTTCAGTGCTGCCTCAATGAGCGCGAGGTAGACCTGCTGCATCTGCTGGGTGCGTTCCCAGCCGTCCTCGAAGTCACTGAGGCTTCGTTCCGTGAGCTCATGGACAGGCGTGCCTGGCTGGAGCACACCGGTCAGCCGCCGCAGAGCAAGGTGTAGACGGCGTCCATGCTCGAAGATCTCCCAGAAGCCGGAGTCTGCCTCCAGATCTCCCGCCACGCCACTTCCGGTGGAGAAGCCCTTTCGCGCGACTGGATACTGACGAGGACTGACGTGCAGGGCCTCACTGTGCCCCCGGTAGTCGATCGATTCGGCGCTCGTCGTGAAGGGCGCTTGGCCAGCAGCATGGAGCCGCTCGCGCACCTTGACTGGCATGAACTTCCTCATGCGCGTCCTGTCATCGCTAGCCAGCCACTCGTCAATGTGGTCAGGGTTTACGGCGAAGTCCAGGAGAAGGTTTTCGATCTCCATCACATCGCGCATGGCATCAGCCGCTACCGCCAGGTAACCCGACAGAGTGGCCTCCACAGCAGTCTCGAAGTCGGCAAGAGTCCGGGCGACCAAGAACGCAAGCCGGGACAGCTGCGGGCTCGCCCTGAACGCCTCAGCGAGCTCGTCCAGGTACTGAAGCAGCTCCTCAACCCCTTTGAGCCGAGCTCCAGTCAGCAGAGAAGCTGTCCGCCGGGACCGCTGCTTCTCCGCCCGCTCCAGGGCGGCGGCAAGACGAGGTCGCTCGCCGGCAAGCTGGGACAGAACAGATTCGTATGACAGGCCGTCTGAATTCATGAGACACCAGCTCCTTCGTCGGAACCTTCGAGCGGTTCGCCGAGATCGGAAAGCAGTCTCTCAAGCCGACTGGCGGTGCAGTGGTGGCGCTCGACCTCGCGGGCCCAGCCGTGGTTGGCGGCGTCGGCGGCAAGCGCGTGTTCGATCTTGCGCCGCGCCCGTAGCCGGGGTGCGTAGGCAGGTGTGGTGACGAACTTCGCGCAGGTCAGGTAGAGGTCGCACTCGCAGGGGCCTTCGGCGGGCAGCCGAAGGCAGTGGCCGAGTTCGAGTTCGGTCTTGAAGAAGTTCGTCTTCAACCAGTCGACGGCCTCTTCCGGCAGGGCGCCGGACTTCAGCTCCTCGGCAGCGGGGCCGGCGATGCTGGCACCGGGCTCGAGAACGGCCTTGTAGTCGCGGAGGACTTCCTGGTCGCTGATCTGCGCGTAGACGAGGGCCATGGACACGCTGGAGTGGCCGAGGACCTTCATGATCGTGTGGAGTTTGGCGCCGCGCTCGGCGAGCTGGGTTCCAACGGTGTGCCGGAACCGGTGGGCGGTTACGGTGCCGCGGCCGGTGCCTCCTCGACCGCCGGGTTGGACCAGACCGACAGCCTTGCAGGCTGCCTGGATCGGGGTGTCGAAAAGGTAGTACGTCGACAGCAGCTTGCCGTGCTGCATGAACAGGTAGCGCACGGGCTGCCCGGTCAGCTCGTCGGTGAAGGGCCGCTCCGGTCCGTTCTTGCGTAGGTCGATGACCTTCTGCAGGGCAGTGGCAGCGTCGGCGTGCAGGGGAACGACGCGTTCCTTGTAGGTCTTGCGAGCGGGCAGCCGCAGGCGGGCGGTGCCATCGGGGTAACGGTCCAGGCAGTCGATGGGCAGTCGGCGGATCTCGTCCCGGCGGGCGCCGGACCAGCGGGCGACCAGCAACGCGGCGCGCTGGAAGGGGCAGGCGATCTGCTCAACCACCGGCATCAGCCGGTCCAGTTCGTTGTCGGGGATGAAGCGCGGGACCTTGATCGGTGACTTCGGCGAGTCGCCGGGGCCGATGAGGCTGTGGCCGGGGACGCCGTCCCACTGCCAGGCGGCGGTGTCGCGGAAGAATTGGCCCAGACCGGAGGTCCGCTGGATCCGGGAGACGACGCCGAGGGGCTTGCCGGTCTGCTCGGTTGGTGTCTCGGCGATGTGCTGGAGCCAGCCCAGGCAGTGGTCGCGGGTCACGTCGGCGAACGAGTCGATCTCGGGATGGTGTTCGCCGAGCCAGTCCCCGAAGCGGCGGATTGCGAGCTCCAGCTTGTCCACGGTCGACGGACGGTCGGTCAGCCGCCGGGCGGCGAGCCATTTCTGCGCGACGGCCTGCATCTGCGGGGGCAGTACCAGCGGTGGCTTCCAGGACGGCATCAGCTTGCGGGGCTCGGTGGCGACCTGGCCGCGATGGTAGAGCACGACCTGCAGCTGGTGGAGGTGGGTGATCCAGTTCTTTGCGGCGCCCTCCAGGTAGCGCTGCCGGGACGGGTAGAACCGCTCCAGGTCCGGGTGGTCGGCGAAGAACCGGATCGCCTGCAGGGCCGCGGCAATGTGGTCCTCGGTGATCGCGGTGACGTCGAAGATGCCTGTGTGCAGGGCGATGCGGCTGACCGACCAGTGCATCGCCTGGCGGGCCGAGTTCGGGTTGAAGCCCAGGCTGATGGCGTCGGTGACGAGCTGCTTGGCACCCAGGTCGATGCCGAGCGCGGTGGCCGGCTCGATGATGGCGAGCTGCCCGGGGGCGAACAGCCACGGGTAGTCGAACGTCGTGTAGCCGCGCAGTGCGAGGTAGACCAGGTAGGTGCGGGCCCGGAAGGACACCGGGTAGGACGGACGGTGGTACGACTCGCCGTGCAAGCGGCCGACCCGCTCGACCAGCGGGGCGCCGAACCAGCCGGACAGCCTGGGCCAGCGCTCGACGAACTGCCGGCGATACCGCAGCTTCATCAGCTGGTACTGGCGGTTGCCCTCCTGATCCTGGACATAGGCGCGCCACTCCTCCTCTGGGCAGTGACGTCGGCTTCGGCGCTGGTGCGGAACGGTTCGGGGGTTGGCCAGCATGGCCGCCGTGGAGACAGACCGGGCCCTCACTTCGCCTCCCCAGCAGCCGAGTTGTGCCCGCCGAGGGCGCGGTTGTACTCGGCCACCACGGCAGGATCGGAGACCCGGGTGTAGATCCGAGTCGACTCCGGCGAGGCGTGACCGAGTCGCTTCTGAAGCGTCAGCTCCCGCATTCCACCCTCCCACATGCGCGTGGCGTGAGTGTGCCGCAGAGCGTGCGGGGTCACCCAGGGCTCACGGATCCCGGCCCGAGTGCAGGCCCGGGAGAACATCCGCACCAGGCCGTCGTAGCCAAGCGGCTCCAGCCTCCGGGCGCCCCGACCGCCGATCAGGAACACCAGCGGCGTCTCCGCGTCCGCAGGCCGGTCGCTCATCACGTAGAAGCTGATCGCAGCCAGGGCCTCGGGCTCGTGCAGGTCGACCACGCGCTCGTAGCGCGACTTGGACCGGGCGCCCTTTGGATGGTCGTCTCGGTGGCGGATCACCACTCGCCTTCGGCCGTAGGCGATGTCCTCCAGCTGCAGGCCGAGGACCTCGCCGGGTCGCAGGCCGCCCTGGAGCATCAGCAGGACCATGGCCCGGTCGCGTGCGGACCGCAGCTCGCTGAGCAGGGCCTTCACCTGGGCATCGTCCAGCGGCCGAGGTAGCTGCTGGACGGTCTTGACCCGGACCGCGCGGCGTACCGGCCGCTGTCGGCTGGCCCGCCCCATGAACGGCTGGTGCCGCTCGGAGACCCGCTGCAGAGCGGGGTCCGGCCGCTTCTCGATCGGGTTGGCCCGGTCCAGCAGCCCGGCGAGGATGGCGTACTCGTAGAACGAGGAGACTGCCGCCAGGATCCGGTTCACGGTGGTGGCCGCGAGCTTGGTGGCCGGCCCGTCCGCAGTGACCGTGGCGACGGTGAGCACCATGCGGTGCCGCGGGCGGCGTGAGGGCACCGATCGCAGGTACTCCAGCAGCGGGATCGCGTGCGGCGGGGCGAACCGGTCCCAGGTCAGGTCGTGCTCGCCGAAGAACCTCCACAGGTGCCGCAGGTCGTAGGCGTAGGACACGAGCGTGTTCGGCGAGCAAGCCCGGGCCGCGAGGAACCGCAGGAACCCCGAGACCACCTCGATCGGCTCGCCCGCGTCGTCGAGCAGCTCGACCAGGTGCGACCCGTCGTCTCGACGTTGGTGTAGGGCGCGCACAGGAACCTCCGGAACAGCCCCGTCTGACGGCCTGTCCGGCCGCTCTTCCGGGCTAACGGGGCGTGAGGTGTCCAGGTAACAACATACGAGGCGTTGTCGGTTGCCACCATCTCCGGGCGGACCCCGCTGTCCAGGTTCAGCAGCGTGTCCAGGATGAACAGGCTGTCGCGCGGGGTGCCCGGCACCACCATCTGCCCGATGCCCGAAACCTGGTCATTTACTGGGGACGAGCACTTATTCGGAGGACGGCTGGCGGCAGGCCGTGCAGCGGGCGAAGAGGCTCTCGCCGTAGGAGGAAGAACATCTTCGCAATCCGTCCACGGGCGTATGGAGGCTCGTAGAGGAGATCGCTGGCACCGCAATCCACCTCCCCGCGCAGCGTAGGGATGGGGGAGCCCCGCTCCTTTCCCGTGAACC
>Ga0302314_10001706_pt1 | contig 41077 bp, 36 predicted proteins | sample III_Palsa_N2_3_FD_200533 | JGI IMG/M metagenome (GOLD analysis project Ga0302314, IMG submission 200533) | Peat permafrost microbial communities from Stordalen Mire near Abisko, Sweden - III_Palsa_N2_3 | ecosystem: Environmental > Terrestrial > Soil > Palsa > Peat permafrost | place: Sweden... | reverse complement strand
TTGCACAGACCGACGAAGACAGCGACATCCAGTCCTGTGGGCCATAAGCCCGGGAGGCACGATTCATGAGTGAGCGAGCTCTCCGCGGCACGCGACTCGGGGCCACCAGCTACGAGACCGACCGCGGTATCGACCTGGCCCCGCGCCAGACAGTCGAGTACGCATGCCAGAACGGACACCGATTCGAGGTTCCGTTCTCCGTCGAGGCCGAGATCCCGACCGCGTGGGAGTGCCGCTTCTGCGGCAGTGAGGCACTTCTTCTCGACGGGGACGAGCCGGAGACAAAGAAGGCGAAGCCTGCCCGTACGCATTGGGACATGCTGATGGAACGGCGGACGCGCGAGGAGTTGGAGGAGGTCCTCGCCGAGCGGCTGGCGGTGCTGAGGTCCGGCGGTATGAACATCGCCGTGCATCCGCGCGACAACCGCAAGTCCGCGTAGGCGGGCGGACGAGGACGGCAGGACCCGGGATGGGGCACTCGATCGAGTGCCCCATCCCGGGTCCTGCCGTCGTTTCGGCTCAGCTCACTTGATCTGGTCCCGGCGCCCGTAGTCGTAGGGCTGCTCCGGGTCCACGACCTCGCCGACGACGACCTTGCCGTCCGGGCGGTGGATCCGCATCTGCTCCTGCATCCGGTAGGCGTCCGAGAGCGGTCCGCCGGTCCGGGTCAGCAGCCGGGACGAGGCCTTGCGCAGCAGCCCCGCCGTCGGCGGGAAGAGGCAGGCCAGGCCGAGCAGGTCGGACAGCAGCCCCGGCAGGATCAGCAGCAGGCCGCCGGCGATGCTCACCGCGGTCTGCGCCTCGGCCTTGCCCGAGGTGGCCGCCCGCAGCGCCCTCAGCCCGGCCCGCTTGATCACCCAGGAGCCGAGCACCACCGAGGCGATCAGCAGCAGGATCAGGGGGAACCACCCGATCAGGTGCGCCACCTCGACCAGCAGCCAGATCTCCAGGATCACCCAGGCCGCCACCAGCAGCGGAAGGAACCGGCGCACCCGCCGCGGCCGTCCGCTGCCCACTTGTGTCCCGCTCACGGTCCTGCCCACTTCCCTCTGTCTCGTGCACGCCTGCGCCCTGGTCAACGTGCGGTCACGTGCCGGTGTTCCGACAGGGACCGCGCACTGTCCAGGGTGCCAGGCGGCGGAGGGGAGATCAGGACTCGCGGTCCGGGACCGGCGCGGGGATCTGGCCGAGGCGGCTCTTGATGCCCCAGAGGGTCACCAGCTTCAGGGCCTCGCCGACGATGTTGCCGCTCATCTTGCTGGCGCCGAACTCGCGCTCGACGAAGGTGATGGGCACCTCGGTGACCTTGAACCCGGCGCGGACCGCGCGCCAGGCGAGGTCGACCTGGAAGCAGTAGCCCTGCGAGGCGACCTCGCTCATGCCGAGGCCGAGCAGCGTCTGCTTGCGGAAGGCCCGGTAGCCGCCGGTCACGTCGCGGATCGGCACCCGCAGCATCAGCCGCGAGTAGGTGCTGCCGCCGCGGGAGATGAACTGGCGGCTCTTGGGCCAGTTCACGGTCCGGCCGCCGGGCACCCAGCGCGAGCCGAGCACCAGGTCGGCCCCGCGCAGCGCGGTCAGCAGACGCGGGAGCTGCTCGGGCTGGTGGGAGCCGTCGGCGTCCATCTCCACGAGCACGTCGTACCCGTGGTCGATGCCCCAGCGGAAGCCGGCCAGGTAGGCGGCGCCGAGGCCCTCCTTGCCCTTGCGGTGCAGCACCTGCAGGTTGGGGTCCTCGGCGGCGAGGTCGTCGGCCGCCTGGCCGGTGCCGTCGGGGCTGTTGTCGTCCGCGACGAGGATGTGGGCCTCGGGGACGGCGGCGCGGACCCGACCGGTGATCCGGGAGATGTTCTCGATCTCGTTGTACGTCGGGATGATCACCAGGATCTTGCCCAGGTCGCCGAAGGTCTCGGCGCCCTCAATGGTGCTGTCCGTCACGGACCGGCCCTTCTTCCGCATCATCGCTTGCTGCTGTGCTTGCCCTACGATTCCTTCGCGCGGCGAACAAGGCAAACGCGCAGGCCAAGAGCCCGGCGATGGCCATAATCCACTCGGGGGCCGCGCCCACCCGGTCGGAGAGAGTCAGAGTGTCCCGCAGCGGCACCCTCGCCTCCAGCTCGGCGGCGGTGGCGAGTTGGGTGCGCTCCACCACGCTGCCGTCCGGGGCGATGATCGCACTGATGCCGCTGGTGGAGGCGATCACCACCGCCCGGCCGTGCTCCACCGCCCGCAGCCGCGACATCGCGAACTGCTGGTCGGGCTGGCCGGTCCGCTCATAGGTGGCGTTGTTGGTCTGGACGACCAGCACCCGGCCGCCCTTGGCGATCGCGTCGTGGACGATGCCGTCGTAGGCGACCTCGAAGCAGATCACGTCGCCGATCCTGGCCGGGCCGACCTGCAGCACGCCGGTCTTCTTCCCGGCGTAGAAGTCCTTCGGGATCCGGCTGAGCTCGCTGATGTAGGGGGTCAGCAGCGAGCGGAACGGCACGTACTCGCCGAACGGCACCGGGTGCTGCTTGGTGTAGTGCGCGCCGGGGCCGCCGGTCGGCGTCCAGACGATGCCCTCGTTCTGCACATGGCTGGCGTCGGGCCCGTCGACCAGCGCGCCGACCAGGATCGGCACGCCGATCTGGTCCACGGTCTGCTGGATCAGGTCGTAGGCGCCGGGGTCCTCGAAGGGGTCGACGTCGGAGGAGTTCTCCGGCCAGATCACCAGGTCGGGCTTGGGCTGCTGGCCGGCCTGGACGGCGGCGGCGAGCTTGTCGGTCTCCGCGACATGGTTCTCCAGCACCTCCATGGGGCGGCCGAGGAAGTCCATGCCGGCGTGCGGCACATTGCCCTGGATCACGGCTATCTCGGCGCTGGCCGGTCCCCCGGCGGTCTGGCCGGCGGTGGGCAGCGGCACGGCGTAGCCGACGACGCCGCAGACGGCGGCGAGCGCGGTCGCGGCCAGCGCACGCGCCTGCCAGCGGGCGCTGTCGCGCTGCCGGAGGGCGACCAGCACGGCCGCCGCGAGCAGCGCGCCGCTGAGGGCGACCGCGAAGGTCACCAGCGGCGCCCCGCCGAGCGCGGCCAGCGGTGTGAACGGGGAGGAGGTGTTGGCGAAGGCCAGCCGCCCCCAGGGGAAGCCGCCGAGCGGGACCCGGTCCCTGGCCCACTCCTGGGTGACCCAGAGCAGGGCGGTCCACAGCGGCCAGCCGGGCAGCCGGGAGACCAGCGCAAGACCGGCCGCCATCGCGGCGACGAACAGCGTCTCGAACACCGCGAGGATGAGCCAGGCGTCCAGGCCGATCACATTCAGCCAGATCAGCAGCCAGCCCAGGAAGACCGCGCCGAAGACGAACCCGGTCCAGGCGGCCTGGCGGGCGGTGCGGCGGTGGGTGAGCAGGCTGAGCCCGGTGACGGCCAGCAGGGACAGCGGCCACACCCCGTAGGGCGGAAAGGACAGCGCCAGCAGCACTCCGCAGGCAGCGGCCAGGCCGGTGCGCGGCAGCCCCGGGCGGACGTGCGCCCAGCGGTTGTGCGCCCAGCGCCTGACGCCGCGCGGCGGTACCGCCGCAGGCTCCGGAGGGGACTCCGCCGCGGGGCGGACGGAGTCAGTCGGCAAGGCCACGTTCGCCACTCTCGATCACGCTGGAAACAGGATGTCCGAAGACCGTACAGCGTGAAACCGCCAGGGAGGAGCCCAGGGTGGCCGCGGCAGGCAAATCCATACCTTGGGCGACGGCGAAGGCGAAGCCGAGTACAGCGGGCACGACCCGAACGCTCTTCGGTCCGACCTGGGGTCCGCTGGCTGCGGATCGACCGAGAGCCGTTGTCTACTGAACGTCCGGGGCGTGCCCGGGTCGCACCTGCCGACCGGACCCGGTTGGCCTGCCGGCGCCCGCGCTCCCCGGGCCTGAAGGACTGAACCTGGCTGCCTGTCGGTGTCCGGGGGGACACCGCTCGTTGGCCCAGTTGTGGTCTCGGGTTTTGCGTGGAGGTGTTCCGGTCGGTCGGTCCTGTGGAGGATCCCGGAAGGTGGACGCGGCCGAACCTACTCGCCCGCGACCACGTCCTGTCAACCATCCCCCCACCTGCCAATATGGCACATACCCGCAGGTCAGAGCGGCACCACCGGGGCCCGGGCGACCTGTGGGACAGGCATCGTTCGGCGGTATCCGGACGCGCCGGACCACTCGGACGGACGAGCGCCGGTCAGTGCCCGGGGGCGAGGTGGACGGTGCGGCCACGGACGACCGTGGCCAGGCAGCGCGGGAGCGGGCGGCCGGGGGTCAGGTCCGGCAGCCCGGGGACCCCGGAGCGCGGGTCGGTCGACCAGTTGGCCACCCGCTCGTCGGGGGCCTGCACCACCAGCTCCTCCGGCGCCCAGACCGCGTAGGTGGCGGGCGCCCCCGGCACCAGCACCCCGGAGTCGTCACGGCCCAGGGCCCGCCAGCCGCCCCTGGTGTGGGCGGCGAACGCGGCGCGGACCGAGATCCGGTGCCCGGGGGTGCGGTGGAAGGCGGCCGCGCGGACCGTGCCCCAGGGGTCGAGCGGGGTGACCGGGGCGTCGGAGCCGAAGGCGAGCGGCACCCCGGCCCTCAGCAGCGCCGCGAAGGGGTTCATCGCGGCGGCCCGCTCCGCGCCGAGCCGGGTGGCGTACATCCCCTCGGGTCCGCCCCAGGCGGCGTCGAAGGCGGGCTGGACCGAGGCGGTCAGGCCCAGCTCCGCGAAGGCGGCGATGGCGGGGGCGTCCAGCAGCTCGGCGTGCTCGACCCGGTGCCGCAGGACCCGCACCCGGGCCCTGCCGAGCTTGTCGGCGGCGGCGCGGACCCCCTCGACCACGGCGGCCAGGGCGGCGTCGCCGATGGCGTGGAACCCGGCCTGCAGGCCGGCCTCGGTGCAGGCGGCGACATGGTCGCCGATCTGCGCGGCGGTGAGGTACTCCGCGCCCTCCTCAGCCGCCGCGTCCGTGTAGGGGGCGTGCAGGCAGGCGGTGTGCGAGCCGACCGCGCCGTCCACGAAGAGGTCTCCGCCCGCGCCGACCGCGCCGAGCCTGCGGGCGGTGTCCACCGCGCCCAGCTCGCCCCAGTAGCCGAAGACGTCGGGGCCCGTGCCCTCGGCGGCCAGGGCCAGCAGCGCGGTGAGGTCCTCCGGTGAGGAGATGGCGGGCCCCGCGCACTCGTGCACCGAGCCGATGCCGACCTCGGCGGCCCGGCGCAGCGCGGCCGCCTGGGCGACGGCGCGCTGGGCGGGGCCGAGGTGGTCCAGCGCGGCCCGGCGGACGGCGTGGTGGGCGTCGCGGGTGAGCGGCAGCACGGGGTGGTGGCCGGGCAGCCCCGGCAGGTCGGGTCCGGCGAGGGACCGCAGCGCGGTGGACGCCAGTGCGGAGTGGACGTCGGTGCGCGAGAGGTAGACGGCCGCGCCGCCGCAGACCGCGTCGAGCTCGGCCAGGGAGGGGGCCCGGCGCTCGGGCCACAGGGTCTCGTCCCATCCGTGGCCGACGACCACGCCGCCGGCCGGCTGCGCCCCGACGAAGGCCCGGATCCGGTCGAGCGCCTCGGCGAGGCCGGGGCAGCCGGTGAGGTCCAGCCCGGTCAGGGCCAGGCCGGTGGCGGTGGCGTGCACATGGGCGTCCACGAACGCGGGGGTGACCAGCGCTCCGTCCAGGGCGACCACGGCGTCGGCGTCGCGGGCGTAGCTGTCGGCGGCACTCTCCTGGCCCACCCAGGCGACCTCGCCGTCCTGGACCAGGACGGCGGTGGCGAAGGGGTCGGCGGGGCTGTAGACCTTGCCGCCGCGCAGCAGCAGGGTGCGCGGGGCGGACTCGTCCGGACCGGGGAGAGGCAGAACTGTCATGGGAGCAGTCTGCCGGTTGCTGCCGGTGCGGACGGGCGCGGGTCAGGGCAGGTGCGGGGGGCGCGCCTCGTAGGGGGTGCTGAGGACGACGGTGGTGCGGGTGGAGACGCCTGCGGCGGTGCGGACCCGGGCGAGCAGGTTCTCCAGGTCGCCGGGGCCGCTGACCCGCACCTTGAGGATGTAGCTCTCGTCACCGGCCACGCTGTGGCAGGCCTCGATCTCCTCGATCCCGGAGAGCCGGTCGGGCGCGTCGTCGGGGGCGCTCGGATCGAACGGCTTGACCGAGATGAACGCGGTGAGCGGCAGCCCGACGAACTCGGGGTCGACGATGGCGGTGTAGCCGCGGATCACCCCGCGCTGTTCCAACCGCCGGACCCGCTGGTGCACCGCCGAGGTCGACAGACCGGTGGCCTTGCCCAGGTCGGTGTAGCTCATCCGCCCGTCACCGACGAGCAGCTGCACAATCTGACGATCCAGTTCCTCCACGACAGGCGAGGCTATCCGACTCGCCGCGGTCGCGCGGGCGCGCGCATCCCGCTCCGGCGCCGAACAGGACCGATCGGCGGGTGGGCGGGGTGGGCGAACGTCCCCGCCGACGAAAGGCGAGAGGGAGAGTCCGGTGCGGTGCCGTCAGCACCCCTGCCCTGCGCAGTGCCGCGAGGAGGTCCATCGCAGCAGCTCCCCGTGCCGAGCAGGGTGACCTGTAGCCCCTCGGGTCCACCCAGGGCGGCGGGCGGCGGCGCCGTCCTCCATGGCCCGGCTCCAGCGGAATCGGGACGGCAGGCTCCACCGCGGCCGGTGACCAGCCGGCGGATCGGGCGGTGCCGGAGCTCGTGGCGGTGCCGGCGCACCCACCGACCCGTCCGCCCCCGTTGTGCGGCGAAGCCTCACCGCGTTGCCGAGCTCCGACCCTGAGCTGTGACAAAGGCCACACCGACCGCATGGCGGGATGCCGGGTCTCAGGATTAGCCGCCACCTCGGAAGGGAAGTCCTGCCAGTGACTCCTCCGCCGCCTGGGGACCTGCCGCGGGGAGGGGGTCACCCGTCCGCAGTCGAGGGGGATCACATGTCTGCCATCAAAGAGCTGAAGCCTGCCGATACGTCGCCCGCGTCGCCGCCCGGGGTCGACCACGGGCGCGACCCGGGCGACGGCGAGACCTGGGACATCGTCCGGCTGCGCTGCCCCGAGTGCGACCGGCCGATCGCCCTGCTCGGGGACGAGGAGCGCTTTCCCCAGCACGCGCTGCTGCCGACGGCCTGGCACCCCTTCTCCCCCGCCGTCTGCGCGGGTTCGGGCCGGTCGGTGGACGAGGCCGTCGAGTCGGAGGACGAGCCGGACTTCGACCCGGAGCCCTCGCTGGAGTCCCTGCTGACGCTGCCGCCGGAGTTGGACTGGCGCCGCCAGCCCTTCTCCCACGTCGGCGGCCCGGTGCCCGCTCCGCGCCGGCACCGGTAGCGGCTGCCCGGCGCTACGGCCAGTAGCGTCCCTCCACCATCGCTTCGAGCGTGGGCCGGTGCAGGATCAGCCGGTCCACGTCCTCGCCGGTCGGCGAGTCGGGCAGCGCCGCCTCGCCGAAGTGCACCTGCCGGTAGGCGATCCTGAGCATCACCACCGCGTGCCGCAGGGCCGCGTAGAGCGTGTGGAAGTCAAGGTCGCGCGGGGTGTGCCCGGTGAGTTCGGCGTAGTGGGCGGCGACCCTGCCGCGCTCCAGGAAGCCGGGGAGTCCGGGCAGTCCCGAACCCTCGGTGAGGTCCTGGAAGAAGCGGTGCAGGTAGATCAGCCAGGCCAGGTCGAGCTCCCTGGGGCCCAGTGAGGCCATCTCCCAGTCGAGTACGGCGGCCGGGCCGAAGCCCTGGTAGATGATGTTGCCGACCCTGGCGTCGCCCCAGCTGAGCACCGCCTCGCCCTCGTCCTCGGGCCACAGCTCCTCCAGCCGGGCGAACGCGCGCTCGATCAGCGGCGAGGCCGGACGGTCCTTCACCACCCAGCGGTAGTACGCCAGCTGGTCGTTGACATGCCTCCGCAGCGGGCTGCCACCGGGCGCGTCGGGGGCGAGGAAGGACGCGGCACCGGCGGCCGGGACGGCGTGCAGCGCGGCCAGCACCTCCACGGTGGCCTGCTCCAGCTGCTCCCGCTCCGCGCCGCTCGCGTCGAACAGCCAGTTGCCGCCGTAGGTGTAGGGCATGAGGTCGGGCGGCACCCGGCCGTCCACCCGCTCCATCACGAAGCCCGCCGCGCCCAGTGGCTCCGGGTCGGTCTCCAGACGGATCAGCCGGGGCACCGGCACCTTGGTCAGCTCGGCCACCAACTCCATGGTCCGGTACTGGAGTTGCATGTCGTAGCGGGGGAACACCGCGAAGTTCCCCGGATCAGGGGCCAGGCGCAGCACACAGGGCTGCGCACTGCCGTCGGGCCGCAGCAGGTCGAACAGCACGGTGTCGCTCGACATCCCGTTGGAGGCGGGGACCGTGAGCGCGCCGACGGTCGCGCCCGGCAGCCAGCCGCCGATCCAGGCGGCCAGCCGCCGCTCCAGTTCGGCGGGTTCACGGGTGGTGGTGCGCGGACGGGGGGCGCGGGGGGTGGCCATGGGCACCTGCTCTCCGGTGGCGGGCGGGGAATGTGTCGAGAACTCAGGGGGCGACGGAGCCGAAGTCGGCGAAGCCGCTGGGGTCGTGGCGGCCGAAACTGCCGTGCTCGAAGATCCCGTGGCCGACCTCCCCGTCCAGCACGAAGCGCGCCGCGTGGTCGGTCACGCCGTACCCGGCCAGGCCGAGGTCCGCCGGATCGGTCAGGTCGTAGACCCGCCGCTCGCTCCAGTCGCGGCCGCGCCAGGTGCCGTGCTGCCAGTCCTGGGCCGGGGGGTAGCCCGCGCCGACGGCCAGCGGACTGCCGGTGAGGATCTCGGCGTGGATCTCCAGCTGCTTGCGCGAGGAGTCCGCGAGGTGCAGCACCGCCGAGGTCGGGGTGCGGGTGCCGGAGGCGTAGCCGATGTCGACATAGGGCCAGCCGAGCTGCTCGTCCGCGCGTCCGGAGCCCTCGGGGTGGGCCAGCACCGCTTCGCTCAGGGTGCGGTAGCCGTCGGGGTCCTCCTGCAGGATCACCATGACGAAGCGGTCGCGGAAGCGGATCGGGCACCAGACCCAGTGGAAGCCCTGGGTGGGGTGCTCCTCGGCGGCGCGGCCCGGCTGCTCACCGGGGATGGTGCGCAGGCCCCAGCTGCGGTCGCGGGTGCCGGTCCAGCCGGCGGGCTCGACCGTGTGCTCGACGCCGGCGGCGCGGATCACCCCGGAGGGGGCGCCGGCCTGGACGAAGCGGCGGCCCTCCAGGGTGAGCCGGTCGCCGGTGCGGGCGACATGGTGCGGCTCCCAGACCGCGGGGAACTCCGCCTGCCAGGTCAGGTCGAAGGAGAGCCCGTCCAGGTCGTCCGCGTCGGCCTCGCAGATCAGCCTCAGGGTCCGCAGCGGCTCCCTGACCTCGATCCGCAGCGGGCCGACCCGCAGCTTCATCCGGTCCTCGCCGAGCGCGTCGGAGGCGCGCACCGCGTGCAGCCGGTCACCGGTCCGCAGGGTGGCATAGGCGTCGATGACACCGGTGTTGGGATAGACGCCGAGACCCGCGATCAGCAGCGCCTGCCCGCTGTGGTCGAACACATGGAAGATGCAGCGGTCGTAGGCGTTGCGGTCGCCGGTGGCGACATGGCGCATGGACAGCGGCACCTGGTGCACCGGGTACTCGTCGAGCGGAACGGGGCGCTGCGGCATGGGTAAGGCCTCCCTGAGGATCAACGGGTTCTGACGGTACGTCAGAAACGTTGCGGGAGGCCATACCGCCGACGCAGGATCAGTTCGTCAGACTGCGCCCGATCACCATGCGCTGGATCTGGTTGGTGCCCTCGACGATCTGCAGCACCTTCGCCTCGCGCATGTAGCGCTCCACCGGGTGGTCCGCGGTGTAGCCGTAGCCGCCGAGGACCTGTACCGCGTCGGTGGTGACCCGCATCGCCGCGTCGGTGCAGAAGAGCTTCGCCATCGCCGCCTGCTTGCTGAACGGCAGCCCGGCGTCCCGGCGGCGCGCGGCCGACAGGTAGAGCGCCCGGCCCGCCTCCACGGCCGTGGCCATGTCCGCCAGCAGGAAGGACAGCCCCTGGAACTCGGCGATGGGGCGGCCGAACTGGGTCCTGGTGCGGGCGTAGTCGACGGCGTAGTCCAGAGCGGCCTGGGCCACCCCGATCGCGCAGGCGGCGATGCCCAGCCGCCCGGAGTCCAGTGCGGCCAGGGCGATGGAGAAGCCCTGCCCCTCGGCGCCTATCAGCCGGTCCGCGGGCACCCGCGCGCCCTCGAAGTGGACCTGCGCGGTCGGCGAGCCCTTCATGCCCATCTTGCGCTCGGGCTGGTCGGCGCCCACCCCGGGGGTGTCCGCGGGGACCAGCAGCACGCTGATGCCGCGCGAGCCCTCGACGCCGGTGCGCACCATGGTGCTGTAGAAGTCGGCCACACCGCCGTGGGTGATCCACGCCTTGGTGCCGTTCACCGTGTAGCCGTCGCCATCGAGCTCGGCCCGGGTGCGCAGGGCCGCCGCGTCGGAGCCCGACTGCGGCTCGGACAGGCAGTAGGCGCCGAGCAGCTCGCCGCCGATCATCTCCGGCAGCCAGCGCTGCTTCTGCTCCTCGGTGCCGAAGGTCGCCAGGGCGTGGCAGGAGAGGGTGTGCACGCTGACGCCCAGGCCGACGGTGAGCCGCCCGGCGGAGAGCTCCTCCAGCACCTGCAGGTACACCTCGTAGGGCTGGTCGCCGCCGCCGTACTCCTCGCCGTAGGGCAGGCCGAGCAGACCGGCACGGCCGAGCACCCGCATGGTCTCCCTCGGGAACCGGCCCTCGGCCTCCTCTTCGGCGGCATGCGGCAGCAGCTCCCGCTCCACCAGGTCACGGGTCAGCGACAGCAGTCCGTGGGCCTCTTCGGTGGGGAGCTCGCGGTCAACAGGCTTGGACGCCGTTGAGGGACTCATGCTGGTCGGTCCTCCTGAGATCGTTGGCGCGGACGCCTCCGGGTCTTGGACGCCGCCCCGGCCACCGGCCCGGCACCGGGTCACGGTGAACGAGCGCTAACATGTGGCCTGGTGAGTATGCCCCATTCCGGGGCGGTCGTCACCAGCCGGGCCTCTACCATTGAACAACCATGCGCCCCGTCCCGCCGCCGGCCGCCGACACCCCCGCCGACGCCCCCACCGCCCTCGCCGCGCGGCTGCGGGCGCTCCCGCCGTCCTGCGGCCCGGTCCGGCTGGTCGCCGTCGACGGGCACGCCGGCTCGGGCAAGACCACCTTCGCCGCCGCGCTGAGCCGCGCACTGGGCGACGCACTGGGCGACGCGCCGACCGTGCATCTGGACGACCTCGCCACCCACGAGCAGCTGTTCGACTGGACCGGGCAGCTGCGCGCCGAGGTGCTGGACCCGCTGTCGCACGGCGAGACCGCCCGGCACCGGGTCTACGACTGGACGGCGCGGCGCTTCGACGGCGTCCGCAGCATCCCGCCCGCACCGGTCGTGCTGGTCGAGGGGGTCGGCGCTGGACGCCGCGAGCTGCGCCCGCTGCTGGCCGCACTGATCTGGATGGACGTTCCGGCGGCCACCGCCCGGGCCCGGGGCGAGGCCAGGGACGGGCCGGCCCTGGCCGCGTTCTGGGAGGAGTGGGCCCGCGCCGAGGCGGCCCATTTCGCATCCGATCCGAGCCTGCCGCACGCCGACTTCCTGGTCGGCGGGGTACCTTGGCATGTCCGCTCGCACGCCGCTCGTGCAATCTGACTCTGCGTAATCGGAACAGCCAGGACCGCGATGGCTGACCCGGAGCCAACCTAGCGAAACGGCCCCCGTCCGCCATCCGGACGCCGGGCGCCACCGAACAGCGGGAGCTGCCCGCACCGGCCCCCTTGACCTGCGTCCTGGGCAGCAACTACGTTCTCCACAGCGCACAGCAGCGAGACGTGGCGCTTCAGGATCACGAGCCGGCAGCCGTTCCCCCGTGGCTGCCGGCTCGTTCTGTCCTCAGGACGGACCCCGCACCGACCGCGAACGACGGCCGTGACTCCCTGTGTTCGCCCGGTTTGACACCGGTACCTCACCGCTCCCCGGCCATGTGGCTCAACTACCGGCCACACTGCGGTTATCAGCGCACGACACCCTTTCGGATCAGCACCGCGCCGGTACGATGCCAGAGGGTCGGGGGCGGCCGATACGGCAACGCGCAGCAGGGGGACTGACCGGTGGAGACTGAGGACAGCGAAGGCAGGAACTCCCGCAGCCTGGCCGACCGGGCCTGGCTGCGGGCCATGGACGCCTACGCCGCGGGCGCGTACACCCGCGCCGAGGAGGAGTTCCGGGCCGCGGTGCGGATCGACCCCGGGATGGCCGACGCCTGGCTGGGCCTGCACGCACTGCGCTCGGAGACCTCGGCGGCCCTGCTCGCCATGCAGCGCAACCGGGAACGCTTCGGCGAGCAGCGCCGCCGCCACCGCCGCCCGCTGAGCTCCTGGTACTGGCTGGGCTGGTGGGTGCAGCCGATCCTGGAGGACTCCAGGGACCTCGCACTCGCCCATGCCTCGCACTGGCTGGACGGCAGGCACCTGCAGGAGCTGGAGCGCGCGCTGAACGACTGCCCGCCCCCCGGCCAGGACCGCTCGGTGCGCTTCCTGCACGCCTGCCGGTCCTATCTGCTCAAGGACTGGGAGCAGTTGATCCGCGACACCGACGGGCTGCTCGACGATCCGCTGCTCGGCATCGAGGCGGGGCTCTTCGGCGGGATGGCCAGGGTCCGGCTGGACATGTGCGGGCAGGCCGAGCTGCCGCTGGCCACCTCGCTGGCCAGGTGCCGCTCCGAGCAGCCGCAGCGCAAGGAGCTGCGCTACTGGCTGGCCAGGGCGTACGAGGGCGGCGGGCGCAGCGCGGCCGCCGTCTCGCTGTACCGCGCGGTGCACAGGGTCGACCCCGGGTTCATGGACACCGCGGCCCGGCTGGCGGCGATCGCCTCCGAGGACGGGGTGGACCCGGCGCTGCTGGAGGCCCCGGCCTCCCCCGGCTTCCAGCGCCCGCGCCACGCCGGCGACCCGGGCGGCTCGGCCGGTCCGCGCCCGGCGCCGGGCACCGGGGCCGGTCCCGGGACGGGGTCGGGGCCCGAGCCCGCGGCGGACCCGCTCGGCGGCGGCGAGCCCTACGAGAGCGGGTACTACGACTCGCCGGCGGACGGCACGGAGGGCGAGGGATCGCTGCTGCCCGGCCTGCTGGAGTCCTCGGCACCGGTGCTGGACCCCCTGGACGACGGCGAGGAGCCCGAGGGGGCGGCCGGCTCGGCCCGGCACCGGGCGGCGCAGCCCGCGGCCGTGCTGCCACCGGGCACCACCGCCCAGCCGGACCGCCCGCGGCTGGAGGCGGCGCTGGCGGAGCTGGACCGGATGGTGGGCATGGAGCCCGTCAAACGGCAGGTGCTGGCGCTGTCCGCGCAGCTGCGGATGGCGCAGCTGCGCTCCGACCAGGGGCTGCCCGTGCAGCCGCCCAAGCGGCACTTCGTCTTCTCCGGCCCCTCGGGCACCGGCAAGACCACGGTGGCGCGGATACTCGGCCGGGTGTTCTACGCCCTGGGGCTGCTCTCCGGGGACCATCTGGTGGAGGCCCAACGGTCGGACCTGGTCGGGGAGTTCCTGGGCCAGACGGCGGTCAAGGCGAACGACCTGATCGACTCGGCGCTGGACGGCGTGCTGTTCATCGACGAGGCCTACAGCCTCGCCAACTCCGGCTACAGCAAGGGCGACGCCTACGGCGACGAGGCCCTGCAGGTGCTGCTGAAGCGCGCCGAGGACAACCGGGACCGGCTGGTGGTGATCCTGGCCGGCTACCCGGAGGGCATGAACCGGCTGCTGTCCGCGAACCCCGGGCTGAACTCGCGGTTCACCAGCCGGGTCGACTTCCCCAGCTACCGCCCCGGTGAACTCACCGCGATCGGCCAGGCGTTGGCGGCCGGGGACGGGGACTACTGGGACGAGGAAGCCACCGAGGAGCTGCACAGCATCTGCAAGCACGTGGTCCGCGAGGGCTGGATCGACGAGCTGGGCAACGGCCGCTTCATGCGCACCCTCTACGAGAAGTCCTGTGCCTACCGGGACCTGCGGCTGTCCCTCATCGGCGACTCGCCGACCCGCCAGGACCTGGCCACGCTGCGGCTGCCCGACGTGCTGCAGGCCTATGGCGAGCTGATCGACGGGCGGGGCTGAGACGATCCCGGCCCCACCCGCTCCGACTCCCTGCTGATGCGATGCTCCGTCAGGCCGCCTTCAGGGCCTCGCGGAGCGGCACCCGGGAGCCGCTGCGCAGCACCGAGTTGCGGTAGACCCGCCCGGCGAAGCGCAGCAGCACGAAGGCGAACGCGATCGAGAGCACCAGCGACACCAGGATCTGCCACACCGGCGCGGCGCCCATGGCGATCCGCATCGGCATCAGCACCGGCGCGCACGGCGGCACCATCGACAGCCAGGTCACCAGCGCGTTGCCGGGGTTGGTGGGCACCACCGAGATGCCGATCACCCACGCCAGGATCAGCGGCGCGACCGCCGGGAAGGTCAGCCCCTGGACGTCCTCCTGCCGGGAGACGGTGGCCCCCAGCGCGGCGAACACCATGGCGTACATGGCGAAGCCGACGACGTACCAGAGCAGCGCCCAGCCGACCGTGCCCAGTGAACTGCTCAGCGACAGGTTCAGCTTGCCGGTGATCAGGCCGGTCGCGACGCCCAGCACCGCGGGCACCGCGATCTGGATGAACCCGAGCAGCCCGGTGCCGAGGACCTTTCCTGCCAGCAGCTGCCAGGGCCGGATCGTGGCGAGCAGCAGTTCGACGACCCGGCTGGACTTCTCCTCGACCACGCCCTGGGCGACGAACTGGCCCACCAGCATCAGCGACATGTACATCAGCAGGCCGGCGATGATGGCGATGGTGATCCGCTGGCCCTGCTGCGGGTCGCTCCTGGTCAGCGTCGCCACCTGCGGCGGGGCGGCGGTCAGCGCCGCCGAGGCCTTCGGGTCGGCCGCCACGGTGAAGAGCTGGCCCAGCGAGCCGTCCAGGCTCTTGTCGACCGTGGTCCGCAGGCCCGGCTCACCGGGCGTGCCGGGCTCGACCAGCGCGGAGACCGAGCCGGACCTGACCTCGGCCACGCCGGCGGCGTGGTCGGTGACCGTGACGATCTCGATCTTCTGCCCGAGCTGCGCGGCGGTCGTCGTCAGGGTGCTGGACAGGGCGGTGTCCTGCCGCGGCACCGCGATCTTGGTCGCCGACGGCGTGGTGTTGACGAAGTAGAGGATCACCGGCAGCGCCACTGCGGCGATACCCAGGATCACCAGGGTGATCAGATAGGCCTTCGAGCGGATGCGGACCCGCAGTTCGCGCCCCGCGACCAGGCCGACGGCCTCGCGTGACGCCACCTGCAGCCGCTGCGTCTTCTCCGTCATGCCGCCGCCCCCTTGCTCTCCTCGACGTCGGCGCTGACCACGTGCCGGAACAGCTCGGTCAGCGTGGGCAGGCGGCGGGCGAACTCCCGCACCGGCCCGGTGGCCAGCGCTGCGCGCAACACCGCCTGGTCGTCGGCGCCCGCGCCGAGCGCCAGCACCGTACGGCTGCCCTCGCGCCCGGTCACGGTGACCCCGGCCAGTCCGTCGGCCCACCCCTCGGCCGCCTCCGGCGCGTCCACGACCAGCTTCTCCTCGCCGGCGCCGCGCAGCTCGGCGACGGTCCCCGAGGCGACCATGCTGCCCGCGCGGACGATGCCCACCCGGTCGCTGATCCGCTCGACCAGCTCCAGCTGGTGGCTGGAGAAGATCACCGGAACGCCGTCGGCGCACTTCTCCTTGAGCACCTCGCTCATCACGTCCACCGCCACCGGGTCCAGGCCCGAGAAGGGCTCGTCCAGGACCAGGATCTCCGGGTCGTGCACCAGCGCCGCCGCGAGCTGGACGCGCTGCTGGTTGCCGAGGCTGAGCTTCTGCACCTCGTCGCCTATCCGGGCGTCCACGCCCAGCCGCTCGGTCCAGGACCGCGCGGCCCTGACCGCGTCCGCACGGCTGAGGCCGTGCAGCCTGGCCAGGTACTCCAGCTGCTCACCGACCTTCATCCGCGGGTACAGCCCGCGTTCCTCCGGCATGTAGCCGATGTGGCTGCGGGTCTCCAGCGTGACCGGCCTGCCGTCCCAGCGCACCTCCCCCGCGTCGGCGGCGAGCACGCCCAGCGTGATGCGCATGGTCGTGGTCTTGCCCGCGCCGTTGCTGCCGACGAAGCCGAAGATCTCCCCGGCACCCACGTCGAACGTCATCTCCCGAAGGGCGACGGTCTCCCCGTACCGCTTGGAGACTGCGTCGACCTCCAGCTTCCGGTCAGTCACCAGCTGTACCTGCTTCCCCCGTTTTGCTGCTTGTTCATGTGCACGAACAGGAGCATGCCGCACAGGCCGGCGTGGGCGCGAGACTTTTGAGGTCTTGTTGAGCCTGCGCCTACCGCGCGGCCTTCGCGGGCGGCACGGCGTGGTCGACCGGCTGGTTGTCGGGGTCGACGACCTCCCCCACCAGCTCCTCCAGCACATCCTCCATGGTGACCAGACCCAGCGTCAGCCCGTTCCCGTCCACCACCGCCGCCAGGTGCGAGGCCGCCCTGCGCATCGCGCCCAGGGCGTCGTCCAGCGGCATCGCCTCCGGCAGGGCGATGATCGGCCGCCACAGCCGCTGCGGCACCGGCTCCTCCCGCTCGTCCAGCTCCAGCACGTCCTTGACGTGCAGATAGCCCAGGAAGGCGCCGTTGCTGCCCAGCACCGGGAAGCGGGAGAAGCCGGTCCGCACCACCAGCTCCTCGATCTGACGGGGCGTCGCCGCGCTGTCCGCGGTGACCAGGCGGTCCCGGGCCAGCAGCACCTCCCCGACCGGGCGCAGGCCCAGCTCCAGCGCGTCCTCCAGCCGCTCCTGCACCCGGCCGGCCAGCAGCCCGGCCTCCCGGGAGTCGTGCAGCAGATGGGCCAGCTGCTCGCTGGTGTAGACGGCCTCGATCTCGTCCCTGGTCTCCACGCCGAGCAGTCGCAGCAGCAGGTCGGCGGCGGCGTTCAGCAGGCGGATCACCGGCCGCAGCGGGCGGGCGAGGGCCGCCAGCGGCGGGCCCAGCAGCAGCGCGGCCCGCTCCGGACCGGCCAGGGCGATGTTCTTGGGCACCATCTCGCCGATCACCATGTGCAGGGTGACCACGATCGCCAACGAGATCGCGTACGACAGCAGATGGGTCGCCTCGCCGGTGACGCCGAGCGCGTGGAACGGGCTCTGCAGCAGATGCGAGATGGCCGGCTCGGCCAGGGCGCCCAGCAGCAGCGAGCAGACGGTGATGCCCAGCTGGGCAGCCGCCATCATCGCCGAGACCTGCTCCAGTGCCTGCAGCACGGTGCCGGCGCGCCGGTGGCCCGACTCCGCCAGCGGCTGGATCTGGCTGCGGCGCACGGAGACCAGGGCGAACTCGGCGCCGACGAAGAACGCGTTGCCGAACAGCAGCAGCACCGAGAAGCCGATCTGGAGGGCGGTCACCGCTCCGCCTCGCCGCTGCCGTCGGTCCGCACCAGCAGCACGCTCTCGGTGCGGTGCCGGTCCACGCCGGTGACGGTCAGCCGCCAGCCCGGCAGCTCGCAGTACTCCCCCACCGACGGCAGCCGGCCCAGCCGGTCGGCGACCAGCCCGGCGACGGTCTCGTAGGGGCCCTCGGGGGCGTGCAGGCCGATGGCCTCCAGCAGGCCGACCCGCAGCCTCCCCTCGGCCTCCCAGGCCGGGTGCCCGTCGACGGTCGGCACCGGGCGCAGGTCGGGGTGTTCGATGCTGTCGTGCTCGTCCCTGACCTCGCCGACCATCTCCTCGACGATGTCCTCCAGGGTGGCCACCCCGGCGGTGCCGCCGTACTCGTCCACCACCACGGCCATCGGCTGGGTGTGGCGCAGCAGCTCCAGCAGCCGCTCGGCCGGCAATGTCTCCGGCACCAGCAGCGGCGGCGCGGCCAGCCCGTCGACCAGCACCGCGTGGCGGTGCTCGGGCGGCACCGCGAGCGCGTCCTTGAGGGTGACCACGCCGACGACGTCGTCGATGCCGTCGTGGTAGACGGGGAAGCGGGAGAGCCCGGTCACCCGGGTCAGGTTGACGACGTCGGCGGCGGTCGCGGAGTCCTGCAGCGCGGAGACGTCCATCCGCGGCGTCATCACCCCCTCCGCCGTCAGTTCGCCCAGCCCCAGGGCCCGGACGAACAGGTCGGCGGTGTCCTTCTCCAGCGCGCCCTCGCTCGCCGAGTGCCGGGCCAGCGCGATCAGCTCCTCGGCGCTGCGCGCGGAGGCGAGCTCCTCGGCCGGCTCCATGCCGAGCATCCGGACCAGGCGGTTGGCGATGCCGTTGAGCACCGTGATCAGCGGACGGCAGACCGTCGAGAAGATCCGCTGCGGCCCGGCGACGGCGCGGGCCACCTGCAGCGGTCGGGAGATCGCCCAGTTCTTGGGCACCAGTTCGCCGATGACCATCTGCACGACGGTGGCGATCAGGATCCCCAGCACCAGTGCCAGCGGCCGCACGGCGCCGGCCGGCACGCCGACCGCGGCCAGCGGGGAGTGCAGCAGCGCCGCCAGCGCCGGATTGGCCAGCATGCCGACCAGCAGGGAGGTGACGGTGATGCCCAGCTGCGCCCCGGACAGCTCGAAGGACACGGTGCGCAGCGAGGCGAGCACGCTCCCGGCCCGGCGGTCGCCCGCCGCGGCGGCACGTTCGACCGACCCCCGGTCCACGGTGACCAGGGCGAACTCGGCGGCGACGAACAGCCCGTTGGCCAGGACCAGCAGCACAGCCAGACAGAGCAACAGAAGAGACATTAGCCGCAGACTAGCAAATTACACCCAAATCTCAGCGTTGCGCCGTCCCGTAGGCGTCCACGCAGGCGCGCAGCTCGCGGGCGGCCCGGATCGCCTGGCGGCGACCCGAGCCCGGCTGGATCGCGATGACCGCGAGCGTGCAGCCGTCCGCGAGGTCGAGGATCACCCACGGGTCGCCCTGCCGCAGGTTGACGCCCAGGATCTCCGCCCACTCCAGGCGGCGGCTGTGGATGAAGTTGACCACTCGCAGCCCCGCCCGGTCCGCGGTGGCGCTGGGCCGCGCCAGCACCACCAGGACCAGGGCGAACAGCAGTCCGCAGCCGGCGATGCCGACCCGGTCGTGGAGCTGCCAGATGTCCGGGCCCAGCGCCGCCATCCCGCTGAAGAACACCACGCTGACCAGCGCCAGTCCGAGCAGCACCACCCGCGTCAGCACCGGCGTCCAGGTCCTGGGCAGCGTGGGCGGCTCGGCGACGGTACGACTGGACCGGACGCTCATACAGCCCTCCCTCGATCAGAGGCGGCAGGCGTGAATGTTGGTCACCAGGATCGCCCTGGCGCCGATGGCCCAGAGGTCGTCCATGATCTGCTGCGCCTCCTTGCGGAGCACCATGCTCCGCACGGCGACCCAGCCCTCGCTGTGCAGCGGCGAGACCGTGGGCGACTCCAGTCCGGGGGTGAGCGCGACCGCTTCCGCGACGCGCTCGGCACGGATGTCGTAATCCATCATCACGTACCGACGGGCCACCAGGACACCCTGCAGACGCCGCAGAAACTGGTCGGCCCGCGGGTCGGCGCCGGCGCCGGTGGGCCGGACCACGACGGCGTCGGACACCAGGATCGGCTCGCCGAAGACCTCCATCCCGGCGTTGCGCAGACTGGTGCCGGTCTCCACCACGTCCGCGATCACATCCGCGACGCCCAGCTGCACGGCGGTCTCCACCGCGCCGTCCAGCTTGGTGAGCGCGGCGGCGGTGACGCCGTGCTCCTTGAGGTGCTGGGCGACCAGCCCGGTGTAGGAGGTGGCGATCCGGCGCCCCTCCAGGTCCTTGACGCTCGTCGCGACCCCGGCCGGGGCGGCGAAGCGGAAGGTGGAGCCGGCGAAGCCGAGCGCCAGCACCTCCTCGGCGTCGGCGCCCGAGTCCAGCAGCAGGTCACGGCCGGTGATGCCGATGTCCAGCCGGCCGGAGCCGACATAGATGGCGATGTCGCGGGGCCGCAGGAAGAAGAACTCGACACCGTTCCCGGGGTCGACCAGGACGAGTTCCTTGGAGTCCTTGCGCTGGCGATAGCCCGCCTCATGGAGCATCGCCGACGCCGGCTCGGAGAGGGAACCCTTGTTGGGAACGGCGATGCGCAGCATGGGTCTGGTGCCTTTCGTCTGTGGGGTGCGTGCTGGGTGCGGACATGCGAAGAGCGGGGCACCGAACATGCTCTCGGTGCCCCGCTCCCGTACAACTCAAGGGCGGGGTCTACAGATGGGCGTAGACGTCCTGCAGCGTGAGGCCGCGCGCGACCATCATCACCTGCAGGTGGTAGAGCAGCTGCGAGATCTCCTCGGCGGTCCGCTCGTCGGACTCGAACTCGGCCGCCATCCAGACCTCGGCGGCCTCTTCGACCACCTTCTTCCCGATGGCGTGCACGCCCTGGCCGACGAGCTCGGCGGTACGCGAACCGGGGCCGCCTGCTGCGGCCTTCTGCTGGAGCTCGAGGAAGAGCTCATCGAATGTCTTCTGCGCCATGATGAGCCCCACCCTACGTGTTCCCTCCGCCCGGATGCGTCAGCGTCCCAGGGACCGGACGTCGCGCAGCAGCACCGCGGTGGCGAGCGCGGCGGTGGTCGCCTCGTGCCCCTTGTCCTCGCTGGACCCCTCCAGGCCCGCACGGTCCAGTGCCTGCTGCTCGTTGTCGCAGGTCAGCAGGCCGAAACCGATGGGGACGCCGGTGCTCACGGAGACCTGGGTGAGCCCCATCGTCGCGGCTTCGCACACATAGTCGAAGTGTGGCGTTCCGCCGCGGATGACGACGCCGAGGGCGATCACCGCGTCGTAGCCGCTGTCGGCGAGGCCCTTGGCGACGACCGGCAGCTCGAAGCTCCCGGGGACGCGCAGCACGGTGGGCTCCTCGACGCCGTAGTCCTTCAGCGCCCGCAGCGCACCGTCCAGCAGGCCGTCCATGACCTGGACGTGCCACTGCGCCGCGATCACCGCGACCCGCAGGCCCCCGCAGTCCTGGACGCTCAGCCGGGGTGCTCCGTCGCCACTCACAGGTGTCTCCTTCTCGTCTTTCGGATCGGTTCGGATCAGTTCGGATCGGTTCGGTGGACTACGCGAGCCAGGGCAGCTCGTGCCCCATGCGGTCGCGCTTGGTCATCAGGTAGCGCAGGTTGTGCTCGCCGGTCGGGGTCTGCACCGGCTCGCGCCCGATCACCGCCAGGCCGAGGCTCTCCAGCGCGACGTGCTTCTCCGGGTTGTTGGTGAGCAGCCGCATCGACCGCACGCCCAGGTCCTCCAGCATCCGCGCGGCGGCGGCGTAGTCGCGGGCGTCGGCGGGCAGGCCGAGCTCCAGGTTGGCGTCGACGGTGTCGCGCCCGGCCTCCTGCAGCTGGTAGGCGCGCAGCTTGTGCACCAGGCCGATGCCGCGCCCCTCGTGCCCGCGCAGATACAGGACCACGCCCCGGCCCTCCTCGGCGACCCGGGCGAGGGCCGCGTCCAGCTGCGGGCCGCAGTCGCAGCGCAGCGAACCGAAGACGTCCCCGGTCAGGCACTCGGAGTGGACCCGGACCAGCACGTCCTCGCCGTCCTGGAGCTTCCCCTCGGCGTCGAGGCCGCCCGCCACGAGGGCTATGTGCTCCACACCGTCGGGCTCGCTGCGGTAGCCGAGGGCGGTGAACGCGCCGTGGGCGGTCGGCAGGGCGGTGACGGCGGCCCGGGTGACCGTGCGCTCGGTCCGCCGCCGGTAGGCGATCAGGTCCTCGATGGAGATGATCGCCAGGCCGTGGCGGCGGGCGAAGGGCACCAGGTCGGGCAGCCGGGCCATGGTCCCGTCCGGCTTGGCGATCTCGCAGATCGCGGCGACCGGGCTCAGCCCGGCGAGGCGGCACAGGTCGGGCCCGGCCTCGGTGTGCCCGTTGCGGGTCAGCACCCCGCCCTCCTTGGCGCGGAGCGGGAAGATGTGCCCGGGGCGCGCGAAGTCGTCGGGGACGCTGGCGGGGTCGGCCAGCAGCCGCATGGTGCGGGCGCGGTCGGCGGCGGAGATACCGGTGGTGATCCCCTCCTTGGCGTCGACCGACACGGTGAAGGCGGTGCCGTGGCTCTCGGTGTTGCGCTCGACCATCTGCTGCAGCTGCAGCCGGTCCAGGTCGCCGCCGGTCATCGGCACGCAGACCAGGCCGCGGCACTCGTTCATGCAGAAGGCGACCAGCTCGGGGGTGGCCAGCTCGGCGGCGAAGACGATGTCGCCCTCGTTCTCCCGGTTCTCGTCGTCCACGACCACGACCGGGCGACCGGCGGCGATCTCCCTGATGGCGGTCTCGATGCTGTCCAGCGTCAGGTCCTCGTACAACTCACCGTGCTGCGAGACCAGTTGCTGGGTGACCTGGGGGGTGATTTCGGTGACGACACTCATGCCGCAACTCCTTGGGGGACGTTCACGGACGGCTGCTGCGAGGTTCGGGTGCGCAACCACCAGGAGCGCATCCCGGCGATGACCAGAACGAAGTAGACGACGTAGATCAGACCGGAGAACGGCAGACCGCTGTTGAAGGCCAGCGGGACGCCCACCAGGTCGACGGCCAGCCAGGCGAACCAGAACTCGACCCAGCCCCTGGCCTGCGCGACCATTGCCGCGAGCGTGCCGACGAAGATGTAGGCGTCCGGCCAGGGCGCCCAGGAGAGCCCGTAGTGCTGGAAGAACAGCGCCACGCCGACGGTGCCGACGGCGGCGGCCGCCGCCAGCACACCGCGCTCCTTCCAGCTCGCGAAGCGGATGGTGAGCTCACCGCCGGTCCGCCGGGTGCCGCGCTGCCACTGCAGCCAGCCCCAGACCGAGACCACGATGACCACCAGCTGCTTGCCGGTGCCGCCGGCCAGGTGCGCGGACAGGTTGGCCGCGACCAGGATCAGCCCGGACAGCAGCTGCACCGGCCAGGTGGCCGTCGAACGGCGCCAGCCCAGCGCCAGTGCGGCCAGGCCCAGCAGGTTGCCGATCATGTCCGACCAGATGACGTGCTCGCCGAGGACGGTGAACGCCTGGCTGTTGAGGTCGTGGAGCGGGCTCACGGCGCGACCCGGTCGCCGAGCAGCCGCTCGACGTACTTCGCGAGCACGTCGACCTCCAGGTTGACCTGCTCGCCGATCTCCTTGCGGCCCAGCGTGGTGTGGGCCAGCGTGGCCGGGATCAGGCTCACCGTGAAGGAGTCGGCGGGGGCCTCGACCACGGTCAGGCTGACCCCGTCCACCGTGATCGAGCCCTTCTCCACCAGGTAGCGGGAGAGGTCGGCCGGAAGGCTGAAGCGCAGCACCTCCCACTGCGGCTTTCCGTCGGCGCCGGGCTCGCCGGGGGTGCGGGAGAGCAGCACGGCCGTGCCGTCCACATGCCCCTGCACCATGTGCCCGCCGAGCCGAGCGCCCAGCGCCATGGCGCGTTCGAGGTTGACCTCCGCACCGGGGCGCAGCGCGCCCAGGCTGGAGCGGCGCAGCGTCTCCGCCATCACGTCAGCACTGAAATCACCCGGCGCGGCGGCCAGTTGATCGTCGGAGTCGAGGACGGTGAGGCAGACGCCGTTGACGGCGATGGACTGGCCCTCGCGGGCGTCCCGGGTGGTCAGCGGTCCGCGCAGGCGGATGCGCGAGGAGTCCCCCAGGTCCTGGATCGACAGGACCTCGCCCAGCTCTTCGATGATTCCGGTGAACATTCCGCTCTCCTCCGCAAAGCCCGGTATCGGACTCCGGGGGCTCTGGGAAGAGAGGTGAGCGGACGGCGAACGGATCGGTCGCCACGGGAGGCGTCGCAGAGACCGGTGGCGGGGAACCCACGACCCCGCATACGGGGACCCGGATCCGCGCGCACCTGGGTATGCGACACAGCCCTGTCCGCCGCGCACTGCCTCCCATCCGGACTTTCACCGTCGGTCCAGGAATTTCACCTGGTCAACCGGCCGCTGGAAGCGGTCGGGTCGCGGACTGTAACCGCCGGTTCGGAATTACACCGACCCCGGAGTGCGCAAACGACTTACTCCGGTCAGTGTGCCATGATCGGCCGAGGTTTTGGCAAGACGCAGCGTGCACGGGTGCTGTGGTATGCGTCACCTCTCGCCGGGGCGGACCAGCCCCGTCTCATAGGCGAGGACGACCAGTTGGGCCCGGTCCCTGGCGCCCAGCTTCAGCAGCGCCCGGCTCACATGGGTCTTCACGGTGAGCGGGCTGACCGCCAGGCCCTCGGCGATGTCGTCGTTGGACGCCCCGGTGGCCACCAGGGCGACTATCTCGCGCTCGCGGTCGGTCAGCACCGACAGCTTCTCCGGTGTGGGGGCCGGCTGCCGGTCCGGCTGGGAGAGGAAGCGGGTGATCAGCCCCTGGGTCGCGATCGGCGACAGCAGTGCCTCGCCCCGGGCGACCAGACGGATGGCGTCCAGCAGGTCACCGGGCTCCGCACCCTTGCCGAGGAAGCCGCTGGCCCCGGCCCGCAGCGCCTGGAACACATACTCGTCGACCTCGAAGGTCGTCAGCACCAGCACCCGGACGCCGGCCAGGTCGTCGTCGGCCATGATCTCCCGGGTCGCGGCCAGACCGTCCATCTCCGGCATCCGGATGTCCATCAGCACCACGTCGGCGCGGGCCTCGCGGGCCAGCGTCACCGCCTCCCGGCCGGTCGCGGCCTCGCCGACGACCTCCAGGTCGGGCGCGGAGTCCACCAGGACCTTCAGCCCGGCCCTGACCAGGACCTGGTCGTCCGCCAGCAGCACTCTGATCGTCATACCCTGCCGTTCGTGTAGGTGTCGTCCCTGCCGCGTGCCCGGGGGATCTGGGCCGCCCGCGACAGCGGAAGATCCACCCGTACCCGGAAACCGCCGTCGGGCTCCGGTCCGGCCCTGAAGGTTCCGCCGACCGAGGCCGCGCGCTCGCGCATCCCGATCAGCCCGTAGCCGGTCCCCTCGCGGGCGCCGCCCACCGCTTCGCCCGTGCCGGGTCCTGCGTCCTCGACCTCGATGCACAGCCCGTCCCGCCGGTACGCCAGGCGCAGCGTGGCCGCGGAGGTCCCGGCGTGCTTGCTGACATTGGTCAGCGACTCCTGGACCACCCGGTAGGCGGTGAGGTCCACCGCGGCCGGGATGCTCCTGGGCACGCCCTCGTCCTGGCGGCGGACCTGCAGTCCGGCCCGGCCGAAGGAGTCCAGCAGGGACGGCAGCTGCTCCAGGCCCGGCGCGGGCTCCTGCGGGGCGTCCGTCTCATCGCCCTGGCGCAGCACGCTCACCGTGGCGCTCAGCTCCGCCAGCGCGGACCGGCCGGCGTCGCGCACATGCGCGAGCGCGACCCTGGCCTGCTCCGGCTGGGTGTCCAGGACGTGCGCGGCGACCCCGGCCTGCACATTGATCAGGGCGATGTGGTGGCCGACGATGTCGTGCAGCTCGCGGGCGATGCGCATCCGCTCCTCGGCCACCCGGCGGCGGGCCTCCTCCTCCCGGGTGTGCTCGGCCCGCAGCGCCCGCTCCTCGATCGCCGCGACGAAGGCCCGGCGGCTGCGGACCGCCTCGCCGACGGCGACCGCGAGCGCGAGCCAGGCGAAGGCGATCCCGTTGGACTTGTCGCTCCACACCTGGGCGGAGCGGTCCCAGCTGGTGAGGCCGAGGGCGCACACGGACAGCCCACCGACCGCCAGCGCCAGCCGCCGCTCCACGGTCGAGCAGACGGTGTAGACGGCCAGCGCCGTGCCGAGCAGGATCGGCCCGCGCACCGGGCCGATCACCATGTAGCCGATCGTCGCCGCGACCGAGACCGCGAGCACCGCGAGCGGGTACCGGCGGCGCAGCACCAGCGGCGCGAACACGGGGATCCCGGCGACGGCCAGCACCCGCAGCGGGTCGAGGTAGGACCACTCCCGCAGGGTCTGGTTCGCGGGGATGCTGAGCAGCGTCACCACGTACATCACGGCCGCCAGCAGCCCGTCCGCCCAGTAGGGGTGCGCACGTGCGAGCGTACGGAGCCGGTGGAGGAGATGCATGCCTCTACGGTAGCCATGCCCGGCAAACGGCTCGTCCCCCCTCACGCCGAGGCGCGCCCGGTCGCCTACGTCAACCGGAGTACGCCCGGCCCACCGGCGCGACCACGGCACCGGTCAGCGCCACCAGGTCCTGCGGTCCCAGCTCGACCTCCAGGCCCCGGCGGCCGGCCGAGACGAAGACGGTGCTGTGGGCCATGGCGGCCCGGTCGACGACCGTGCGCAGCCGCTTGCGCTGGCCCAGCGGCGAGATCCCGCCGCGGACGTAGCCGGTGCTGCGCTCGGCCGCGACCGGATCCGCCATCGCGGCGTGCTTGCCGCCGACGGCCGCGGCGAGCGCCTTCAGGTCGAGCTGTCCCGCCACCGGGACGACGCCCACCACCAGCGCGCCGTCCACCTCGGCCAGCAGGGTCTTGAACACCCGGTCCGCCGCGACCCCGAGGGCCTGCGCGGCCTCCTCCCCGTAGGAGGCCGCGGCCGGGTCGTGCTCGTACGCGTGCACGGTGAAGGCGGTCCCGGCCGCCTCCAGCGCGACGGTCGCCGGGGTGCCCTGGCCGCCGCGCTTCGCCTTCTTCGCCATGCCGGTACGGTACGCGGCTCCGCCGCCGCCTACGGCACGGTCACCCCCTGGAGGACCACCGGGCCGAGGGTGCTGTCCAGTTCGGTGGACTGGGAGACCCCGGGCGGGGTGATGGTGTCCATGACCTTGGCCACGCTGCCCGGGTCGGCGCTGCAGATCGCCTCGTTGCCGCCGGCCGGGCAGACCCCGAAGGTGTAGGCCCCGGCGGTGGAGGTGAACGCCCGTGCCAGGTCGGGGCTGTAGCCGTCCTGGCCGGCCAGGGCGAGGGTGAAGGTCCAGCCGGAGGCGGGGGTGCCGAACTCCGACTCGGGCAGGGCGATGGTGATGGTGTCGGAGACGCTGGAGGCCACCACCGCGGACGGTGTGCCGACCTGGTTGTTCCCGGCGTCCACCCACACCGGGGAGGCGAAGCCCTGCACCTCCAGGCGCTGGCTCCAGGCGTCGGCCGGGGCGATGGTGTAGTTGCGCGACGGGTACGGCGCCGCGGTGGAGGTGGCGGTGGCGGCCGGATCGTGGACGTAGATGTCGAGCAGCTGCGCGCCCATGATGTTGCCGAAGGTCGGGGTCAGCGACTTGAGCGTGGTGCGCAGGTAGACGGTGCCGCCGGAGGTGATCACCTGAAAGCGGGTCAGGTCGAAGGAGCCCGGGGTGAAGTCCGCGGCGGTCGGGTACTGGTAGGTGCCGGGCCCGTTGTCGTCCCCGGTCGGGTCGGTGACGTCGAGCACGGTCGTGCCGCCGGAGATGTCGCCGACGACGGCGGTCTGCGCGATGCCGGTCGCCCCGGTGGCGGTGGTCGCCGCGGCGGTGATCTCGTTCGTGCCGAAGCCGATGGCCACGGTCGCGGAGAAGGCGCCGGTGCTGTCGGCGGTGGCGCTCACGGTGTCGGGGGCGCCACCGGTGTCGGTGTCGTCGGCCTCCACCGAGACGGTCGCGCCGGGGGTCGTGGTGCCGGTGACGGTGGCGGTCGACGACTCCAGGGTCGAGCCCGAGGTCGGCGAGGTCAGGGTGACCGTCGCCGCTCCGGGAGCGCCGTGGGTGACATAGCGGGCGGTGGTGATCGCGGGCCGGTCGACGGCGTGCCCGTCGCCGAGGTCGACGATCAGCCGCAGCTCCTGGGCCTGGGCCCAGGTCAGCGGGGAGGCCGAGCCTGCGGCCTGGCCGTCGGTGAAGCCGATCGACGCGCTGGTCGGGTCGCTGCCGAAGGGGGAGGCGGCGAGGTCGGGGTCCTCCCAGACCTGCTCGGGGACCAGGCCGACGCCCGAGGCGGACTTGATCATGAATGACAGCAGCGAGGAGGCGGTCGAGGTGTCGCCGGTGGCGATGGCGGACTCGGCCCGCTCGCCCGAGAGCACCGGCCACAGGTGGCCCGTGCCGACGTCGGTGGTCGGCCAGGGCTGCCCGGGGGTGCCGCAGGAGGTCTGGCTGTCGGTGGTGGAGCAGTCGCCGTAGCCGTCCGCGCTGCCCGAGGCGGCGGAGTCGCCGTAGCGGTAGTAGCCGGTCCCGGACGGGGTGCTGACCGAGATCTGCTTGTCCAGCACCGCGAGGGAGTTGGCGAAGGTCGGGTCCGTGGGCGCGAGCTCGCCGAGGCGGACCAGCTCCTGGAAGCCGCCGTCGATCACCGAGCGCTGGTCCAGGGTCGGGGCGCCGTTGCCCAGGTTGTAGCTGGTCGCGGCGTTGGGGTCACCGGTCTTCGACAGCCTGATGAAGTAGGGCGAGCTGCTGTCGGGGCCGGTGCTGGTGACCGTCCAGTTCTTGGTGTTGCGCTGGTAGTCGTCGGCGGTGGCCTGGTAGAGCCGGGCGTCGGCCCGGTCGCCGTGCTCGTCGGCGATCGCCGAGGCGGCGGTGAGCCCGGCGATCTCGGCCGCGATGGTCGAGGGCGAGTAGCCGGACTGCTCCTCCCAGCGCTCCACGCCGTAGGAGGGGCCGTGCGAGACCAGGAAGTCGGCGGCGGGCTTGATGTGGTCGGTCCACAGGGCGGTGTCGCCGGAGAGCCCGGAGAGGTAGGCCATCAGGATCGGGTAGGAGGTCTCGTCCAGCTGGTCGCCGCCGGTGTCGGGGGCGGCCTTGCCGTTGACCAGCGAGTTGCGCGGGATCTCGCCGTCCGGCAGCTGCTGCTGGTCCAGCAGGAAGAGGGCGGCGTTCCTGGCGGTGGTGATGTCGCCGTCCGCCATCAGGCCGGTGAACGCCTCGTAGAGGTCGCGGGCGAACACCTCCCGGTAGGAGCCGAAGTAGACCGGCTTGCCGTTGACCAGCGTCCCGGCGTTGACCGCCTGCCCCCAGGGCGAGGCCAGCGAGGCGACGATGGCTCCCGGATAGGTCTTGTCCTCACTGGACTTGAGGACGTTGGCGTCCAGGTAGTAGGTCTTGCGGACGGTCGCCTCGGCGATGCCGGGGACATTGGCCGGCGGGCGGTTCAGGGAGCGGTCGTAGGCCTCCCAGCCGTCGGCGTAGGCGTGCTCGGAGGAGCTGAAGGAGCTGCGCAGCGAGGCGGCGGCGGTGGCGACCGCCTGGCCCTGGGTCCGTCCGAAGCCCAGCGCCAGGGTGAAGTCCGAGCCGTGACGCGGGGTCACGTCCTCGGTGGCGACGACATGGCCGTCCGGCGCGGAGTCGAAGGCGGTGGCGGGGGTGATCGCGTGGGCGGAGTCGAGCTGGGTGAGCCCGTCGCTCGCGGTCCCGGCGTAGCCCACCGAGGCGGTGGAGGCGGAGGTGGCGTCCAGGTCCATGTAGGTCGGCACCGCGTAGTCGCGGTTGGTCGCCTCGGTGCTGGTGTCGGTGCTGTAGACCACGGGGGTGCCGGAGGCCGCGTCCACGACCCCGGTGTTGGCCCCGGCGTTCTGCGTGCCTCCGCCGCCGTCGCCGTTGACGTGCGCGTCCAGCCGGGCGTAGACGTGCAGCGCGGCGATGTCGGTGGTGCTGCCGGGCAGGGCCGACAGCTGGGTGTTCATCAGGACGGTGTCGCGCAGCGGGTCGGTGGTGTAGACGGTCCGCAGCCGGAAGCCGTGTCTGGCGTCGGTCGAGGTGACCGTGCAGACCATGCCGGTGCTGTCCGCCTGCACCGTGTAGGTCATGTCCCGGGTCTGCAGGTCGGTGAAGGTGGAGCCGTCGGTGACCGCGTACTGCAGCGTCCCGACGTTGGTGTTGTCGACGGTGGGCTCGTAGACGTCGGACAGCACGCCGTCGGCGACCGTGTACCAGACCTTCGAGGTGCTGTTCCTGGCGGTGCCCAGGCAGTCCTTGCGGGCCAGGTCGAAGTAGGACGCGGCGCCGGGGCCGCCGGTGGCGGTGACGCCGCCTGCCCCGGCGCCGGGCTCGGCGGCGTGGGCGGCGCCGCCGGCTGCTGTGAGCAGGGCGAAGGCTGCGGCCGAGGCGAGTGCGGCAGCCCATCGTGGGTGTCGGGTCATGGTTTCCCTTGGAGTGACGGGTGGGCTGGGAAACCGCTCAATGGCTTGAGGGAAGCCGCGGTGCTTGCGCAAGTCATTGCAAGAACCGTCATGAACGTACCGGGATGTGATGGGCACGTAAAGAGTGGTGCCCGAAGACATCTGTCGGAACCTCAGGTCAGATCGGTGCCGGCCTCCGAGCCGAGGCCCTGGGCGTCGGGGCGGCGGGCGAGACGCCGGTCCAGCGCCTGCGTCCAGTGGGTCCGGGCGTGGGAGTCCATGGTGTCCAGCCGCTCCTGCAGCGCGGTGGCCTGCTCCGGCGAGCAGAGCCAGGCCAGGCGCTCGAACAGGGCACGGAGCCGGCGCTGGACCTGGATGCTGTCCGCAGCGAAGTGCCGGATCTCGTCGGTCCCGACGCAGACGTAGTCGGCCCAGGTCCGCACCGGGTGGCGCAGCAGCGCGTCGCCGCTCATGCCCGTGCCCGAGGGGGCCAGCGGGATCAGCATCACCAGCAGGTCCTCGATGTGGTCCAGCGCCTGGACCGCGCGGGCGGGGTCGTTGATCGCCGGGGAGAGGGCCTTCAGCGCCACGTCCACCAGGGTGCGCAGGGCCCCCGCCGGGTCGGCCTCGGGGCTGTAGCACTCGGCGAACAGCAGGCAGCCCAGCAGCTTGCGGGCCGGCACCGGGCGCCCGCCGTGGCCGTGGACCAGGAACAGGGTGCTGCGCAGCGCCACGAAGTCGCCGGGGTAGACGCACAGTTCGATGCCGACACCGGAGTCCCTGGCCAGCCTGCGCAGCCGGGGCTCGTTCCAGGCCAGCAGCACCTGGCCGGTCCTGGGCGCGCGCTCCAGGGCGATGTCGACCGGGTCGGGGTCGTCCGGCGGCAGCGGCCCGCCGGTGGCGGGGTCCAGCCGCCCGACCGCCCGGCCGCCCTGGCGGCCGACCCAGCGCAGCAGCGCGCTGGAGTTGAGCACCAGCCCGATCCTGGCGACGACCGCGAAGAACAGGCAGGCGGAGAGGAGGGTCAGCCCCAGCGCGAAGAAGGTCGACAGCACCGGCCGGTACTCCTGCTGACGGACCGCCAGCCGGATCGCGATCAGCAGCGAGTAGAGGAAGGTCGCCATGAAGGTACCGGTGGCCCAGCGCATCACCCGGTCCTGCTGCAGCATCGGCACGACCCGCACCGACAGCTGGGTGGCGCCGTACTGCATGGCCAGGGTGGTCGCGGTGAACACCAGGCCGGTGAGGGTGATCATGCCCCCGGCGATCGCGCCCAGCAGCGAGGCCATGCTCCCGGTGTCGAGGATCGGGAAGAGCTTCTCGCCCAGCTCCTGCTCGGCCCGGTGCAGCGACCTGTCCAGCGCGGGCAGCAGCCAGGACAGCAGCAGCGCGCAGCCCAGCAGCACCAGCGGCAGCACCCACACCTTGCGCTGGCGCAGCCTGCGCCGGTCCCGGCGCCACTGCGTGCGCGCACGCGCGCTCACCGCGCACCGAGCCCGACCGCCATGCCCTGCTCCCTGCAGTCATCGAGCCCGCACCCGGAACACGATCACGCTAGGTGACGCACCCCGGCCGCCGGACAACCGCGACGGCGTGTCAGCGCCCCGGGTAACCCGTCCGGCCCACTCCCGGCGAAGCCGGACCCGCGGTCGCCGTCCGGACGTTCACCGGTCAGGCTGGTCCCATGGCGACCATCAGCACCACGGCAGTGGACACCCGCTCGGTCCGCGCGGTCACCTCCGTGGCCGAACGGCTGCACGCGCTCGTCGACGGCCTGCCGCCGCAGGACGGCGTCTCGGTCTTCGGCGGGGTCTACCTCACCGCCACCGAGGCGATCGCCGCCAACCTCGCGTCGGGCGGGCTGTTCCGCGACCCGTCCGCGACCGCCCGGCTCGACCTGCTCTTCGCCGACCGCTTCTTCTCCGCCTTCGGGCAGCGGCCCGCCCCCGCCTGCTGGCGTCCGCTGCTGGAACTTCGGCTGCACCCGGGCATCCTGCCGGTGCAGTTCGCGCTCGCCGGGATGAACGCCCACATCGAGCACGACCTGCCGCTGTCCGTGGTGGACACCTGCGAGCTGCTGCGCTGCTCCCCCGCCGAGCTGTCGGTCGACTTCCACCATGTCAACGACGTGCTCGCGCAGGTCGAGGACGGGGTCAGGGAGCAGCTGATGCCCTCCGCCGAGGAGTCGGGCGTCACGGACCCGCTGCTGCACCTGCTCAGCTCCTGGAGCATCGACCGGGCCAGGGACGCCGCCTGGGCGAGCGCGGTCACCCTGTGGGAGCTCCGCGACCGCCCGCACGCCCGCGCGGCCGCGGTCTCCGCGCTGGACGACGGCACCGGGCTGGTCAGCCGCTGCCTGCTGACCCCGGTGCACGGAGGAACGCAAAGGGGGAGCCTGTCCCGCTGAGCGGGACAGGCTCCCCCTTCTGCCTCACCAGCTGGCGTGCAGCGGCTTGCCCTCGGCGTAGCCGGCGGCGCTCTGGATGCCGACGACCGCCTTCTGCTGGAAGTCCTCCAGCGAGTGCGCGCCCGCGTAGGTGCAGGAGCTGCGGACACCGGCGATGATCGAGTCGATCAGGTCCTCCACGCCCGGGCGCGCCGGGTCGAGGAACATCCGCGAGGTGGAGATGCCCTCCTCGAACAGCGCCTTGCGGGCGCGGTCGTACGAGGACTCGTCGGCGGTGCGGTTGCGCACGGCGCGCGCGGAGGCCATGCCGAAGCTCTCCTTGTACTGGCGGCCGTCGGCGGTGGTCTGCAGGTCGCCGGGCGACTCGTAGGTCCCGGCGAACCAGGAGCCGATCATCACATTGGACGCACCTGCGGCCAGTGCCATGGCGACATCGCGCGGGTGGCGCACGCCGCCGTCCGCCCAGACGTGCTTGCCGAGCCGGCGGGCCTCGGCGGCGCACTCCAGCACCGCGGAGAACTGCGGGCGGCCGACGCCGGTCATCATCCGGGTGGTGCACATGGCGCCGGGGCCGACACCGACCTTGAGGATGTCGGCGCCCGCCTCGACCAGGTCGCGCACCCCGGCCGCGGCGACCACGTTGCCGGCCACGATCGGGACCTGCGGGTCCAGGCCGCGCACCGCCTTCAGTGCGCTGAGCATGGACTCCTGGTGGCCGTGCGCGGTGTCCACGATCAGGACGTCCGCCCCGGCCTCCAGCAGCGACTTGGCCCGGCCCTCGACGTCGCCGTTGATGCCGACGGTGGCCGCGATCCGCAGCCTGCCGTTGGCGTCGACGGCGGGGGTGTAGAGGGTGGCGCGCAGCGCGTTCTTGCGGGTCAGCAGGCCCACGAGCTCGCCCTTGGCGTCCACGACGGGGGCCAGCTTGCGGTGGGCGTTGTTCAGCCGCTCGAACGCCTCGCGGGGCGCCAGGCCGTCCTCCAGCAGCAGCAGGTCCCTGGACATGACCTGGGCCAGGCTGGTGAAGCGGTCCACGCCCTGGCAGTCGTGGTCGGTGACGACGCCGACCGGCTTGCCGCCCTCGACCACGACCAGCGCGCCGTGGGCGCGCTTGGGGAGCAGCGACAGCGCGTCGGCGACGGTCGCGCTGGGGGCGAGGGTGATGGCGGTGTCCACGACCAGGTGGCGCTGCTTGACCCAGCCGATGACGTCGGAGACGACCTCGAAGGGGATGTCCTGCGGGATGGCGACCAGGCCGCCGCGGCGGGCGACGGTCTCGGCCATGCGGCGGCCCGCGATCGCGGTCATATTGGCGACGACCAGCGGGATGGTGGTGCCGGTGCCGTCATTGGAGGAGAGGTCCACGGCCTGGCGGGAGCCCACGGACGAACGGCTGGGCACCATGAACACATCGTCGTAGGTCAGGTCGTACGGCGCGGAGGGGCGCTCGTCGTAGCTGCCGGTCTGGGGGTTCAAGAAGCGCATGAAGGGGCTCTCTGCGAGTGGGTGGACCTCAGGTGCGGCCGGGGACGCATACCTGGGCGGCCCGCACCCAACGTTCGATTCTCGTACATGCCCGGGAAAGGTGCCAGCTCAGCGGCATTTCCTGCGTTTCCGCACAGCCGTCGCCCCAGGAATCCGAGCGGGACTTGTAGCTTCCCACAAGTCCCGTCGGAATGCCGTCAGTGGCGGTGGACCCAGGGTGAGTTCTCGGTCGCGTGCCTCGCCAGCTCCCTCAGCTTGGCGACCGCATCGGCCGGGTCGCCGGCCCCGTACACGGCCGATCCCGCCACGAACACGTCCGCGCCGGCGTCCGCGCAGCGCTCGATGGTCGAGGCCGAGACCCCGCCGTCCACCTGCAGCCACAGCTGCAGGCCGTGCCGCTCGATGAGCTGCCGGGTGCGCCGGATCTTGGGAAGCATGATGTCCAGGAAGGACTGGCCGCCGAAGCCCGGCTCCACGGTCATCAGCAGCACCATGTCGAGCTCGGGCAGCAGGTCCTCGTAGGGCTCGATCGGCGTGGCGGGCTTCAGCGCCATGGACGCCCGCGCGCCCAGCGACCGCAGCTCACGGGCGAGCCGGACGGGCGCGGCGGCGGCCTCCACATGGAAGGTCACCGAACCGGCCCCGGCCTCGGCGTACTGCGGGGCCCAGCGGTCCGGGTCCTCGATCATGAGGTGGCAGTCCAGCGGGATGTCCGTGGCCTTGCGCAGCGACTCCACCACGGGCAGGCCCAGGGTGAGGTTGGGCACGAAGTGGTTGTCCATGACATCGACGTGCAGCCAGTCGGCGCCGCGGACGGCCTCGGCCTCCTCGGAGAGCCGGGCGAAGTCCGCGGACAGGATACTGGGGCTGATCTGAGGGCTCATGCGGACAGTATCCCGTCTCCCCCGCCCCCGGTCAGGCCCGCTTGCGCAGCAGCGCGAGGTACATCGCGTCGGTGCCGTGCAGATGCGGCCACAGCTGGATGTCGGGGCCCTCGCCCAGCGCGGGGACGCCGGGCAGCAGCGGCCTGGCGTCGATCCACTCCACGTCGCCCAGCCCCTCGTGCTCGCGCAGCACGTCCTGGACCACGACCCGGGTCTCGGCCAGGTGCGGCGAGCAGGTCGCGTAGGCGACGACCCCGCCGGGGCGGACCGCCTCGATCGCCGAGCGCAGCAGTCCGCGCTGCAGCGGCCCGAACGCGGCCACGTCCTCGGGGCGGCGACGCCAGCGCGACTCGGGGCGGCGGCGCAGCGCGCCCAGCCCGCTGCAGGGGACGTCGACCAGGACCCGGTCGAAGCTCCCCGACCGCCAGGCGGGGTGCAGCCCGTCGGCGGTGATCACGGTGTAGGGGCCGGGGTTGCCGTCCAGGGCGCGGGCGACCAGGGCGGCGCGGTGCGGCTGCGACTCGGAGGCGACCAGGGCCGCCCCGCGCTGCGCGGCCAGCGCACCGAGCAGCGCGGCCTTTCCGCCGGGCCCGGCGCAGACGTCCAGCCACAGCCCGTCCCCGCCGTCGATCGGGGCGTCGGCCAGCGCGGAGGCGACCAGCTGGCTGCCCTCGTCCTGGACCCCGGCCCGGTTCTCCCGCACGGCCTCGACCAGTCCCGGTTCGCCGCCCTCGACCAGCCGCACGGCGTAGGGCGACCAGCGGCCGGCCGCGGTGTCCTCCTCCGGCAGCGAGTCGCGGATCTCCTGCGCGCTCGAGCGCCCGGGGCGGGCGACGAGGGTGACCGCGGGGCGGTCGTTGTCGGCCGCCAGCAGCTCGGACACGGCGGCCCGGCCGCAGTTGTCCGGCTGCCAGACGCCGAGGGAGTCCCAGAGCGCGGCGACGACCCAGCGCGGGTGCGAGTAGTTGACCGCGAGATTGTCCTCGGGGTCGTCCTCGAACGGCGGGGCGACCTGCTCCAGCCAGGTGTCCAGGTCCTGGGTGCTGATCTTGCGCATCACCGCGTTGACGAACTTGGCCCGCCCGTCGCCCAGCACCACCCGGGCCAGCTCCACGGTCGCGGACACCGCCGCGTGCGCGGGGATCCGGGTGCCGAGGAGCTGGTGCGCGCCCAGCGACAGCACGTCCAGCACATTGGGGTCGACCTTGCTCAGCGGCCGGTCGATGCAGGCCCCGATGATCGCGTCGTAGCTGCCGCGCAGCCGCAGCGTGCCGTAGACGAGCTCGGTGGCGAAGGCGGCGTCGCGGCGTTCGAAGCCCTCGGTCTTCTCGGCCTTGCGCAGCAGCGAGGGCAGGATCAGGTTGGCGTAGGCGTCGCGCTCGTCCACGGCGCGCAGCGCCTGGAAGGCCACCATGCGGGCCGGGTCCTTCTTGGGCCTGCGGTGCGGACGGGCCGGCTTGCCGGACTTCGGGCCGGTGGGGGTGCTCATATCTGCTGCCTCACAAGGTGCTGACGTTGTCTATGGTGGCCACGTCTGGGCGCTAGCCCAGGCGCTAGCCCAGGCGCTCGCCCGGCTCCAGCCGGTGGCCACGTGCCCAGTCTCCCGCGGCCATGCGCTTCTTGCCCTGCGGCTGCACCTCGCCCAGTTCGATCTCATGGCTGCCGGTGCCCACCCGCACGGTGTTCTTGGCCACCGCGATCTCGCCGGGCGCCAGCTCCGAACGCCCGGCGGCGAGCCTCACCGGCCCGAGCTTCAGCCGCTCGCCGCGGAACAGCGTCCACGCGCCGGGGGCCGGCGTGCAGCCGCGCACCAACCGGTCCACCCGCAGTGCGGGCGCGCTCCAGTCCACGCACGCGTCGTCGACGGTGATCTTGGGCGCGAGGCTGATGCCGTCGGAGGGCTGCGGCCGCGGCACCAGGTCGCCGCTGTCGATCCCGTCCATCGTCGCCGTGAGCAGCCGCGCGCCCGAGCGCGACAGCCGCTCCAGCAGGTCGCCGCTGGTGTCGTCGAAGCGCACGGTCTCGGTGACCGTCCCGTACACCGGGCCCGAGTCCAGGCCCTCCTCGATCAGGAAGGTGGACGCGCCGGTGACCTCGTCCCCGGCCAGCACCGCGTGCTGGACCGGGGCCGCACCGCGCCAGGACGGCAGCAGCGAGAAGTGCAGGTTGACCCAGCCCAGCCGCGGAACGTCCAGCGCCGACTTGGGCAGCAGCGCGCCGTAGGCGACCACCGGGCAGCAGTCGGGGGCGATCTCGGCCAGCCGCGCCAGGAACTCCGGCTCCCGGGGGCGGACCGGCCTCAGCACCTCGATCCCGGCCTCCTCGGCGAGCTGCGCCACCGGGCTGGCGACCAGCTTGCGACCCCGCCCGGCCGGGGCGTCCGGGCGGGTGACGACGGCCGCGACCTCGTGCCGGGAGTCGATCAGCGCCTGCAGCGCGGGGAGGGCGACCTCGGGGGTTCCGGCGAAGACGAGCTTCATGCGATGCGGTACCTCTCAGTGGTGCGGACGAGTGGTGAGGACGGGGTCACAGCGCGCGGCCGAAGGTGCTGTGCGGGGAGACCTTCACCTGCGGCGCCGGCTGACCGGCCCAGTCGGCCTCGCGGATGGCCCGCAGGGCGGCCTTGCGCTGCTCGCGGTCGAGCCGGTCGATGAAGACGATGCCGTCGAGGTGGTCCGTCTCGTGCTGGATGCAGCGGGCCAGGCGCTGCGTCCCGTCCAGGACGACCGGGTCGCCGTACTCGTTGAAGCCCCTGGCGACGACCCCGTACGCGCGCTTGCAGTCGAAGGTGAGGCCCGGCAGCGAGAGGCAGCCCTCGGGACCGTCCTGCTCGTCCTCGCTGAGGTCGAGCTGCGGGTTGATCAGATGACCGGTGACACCCTCGACGTGGTACGTGAACACCCGCAGCGACACCCCGATCTGAGGGGCCGCCAGGCCGGCGCCCGGGGCGTCCTTCATGGTCTCGGTGAGGTCCTTGACGAGGGTGCGGAGCTCCTTGTCGAACACGGTCACCGGCTGTGCGGCCAGTCGCAGCACGGGGTCGCCGAAGATGCGGATGGGCTGGATCGCCACGTGCGGGCTCCCGTCGGGTCAGGCTCAGGCAGGACCGGCAAGGGGCCGGCTTCGTGCAGGTGTACGCCGTGCACAGGCCCATCAGTCTACTGAGCCACGGGCCGCTCGAACGCCCCGCTTCCCGCGCACGCCCCCTGAGCCGGTCGAATGCCCTTGCGCGCCCCTGCCGTGACCCCACGGGCACCTGTGCCGTTGGTCAAGGCAGATTGACCGAACTGCTTGCGAAAGGCTCTGATTCGCCATGGCCGAACACGCCACCCACGACGCCCGCGCCAGGGCCAGTCTGCACCTGCTGGTACGGGACATCGAGCGGGTGCGCCGTCAGGTGGACGCCCTGCGCACGCTCACCGCGCAGCTCGGCAACGTCTACCGGCCGCGCCGACCGACCACCTCCGCCGGCTTCGTGGTCTACGGCCGCGCGCCCGCGCCCACCGTCCGCCTCGCCCAGGAGCTGCGCGACAGCGTCGAGGGCCTGGTCGCGGCGGCCGTCGAGTTCGACCGCTCGCTGGGGTTCTCCTGGGACTCGGTGGGCTCCGCGCTGGGCGTGACCAAGCAGGCCGTGCACCGGCGCTACGGCGCCCGCCGCCCCAGCGCCGACGGCGAGCAGCTCACCGGCCAGCGCACACCCGTCGACGCCCTCGCCGAGGTCCTCGCCACCGCCGCCGAGGAGGCCGTGGCCATCCCCGGCGGGCTGTCCCGCACCGTCCCCGCAGCGCGGCGCGAGTCCGCCGACCTGCGGTAACGAACCTCAGCCGATGTCGGGCGGATCGATCTGGATCCGCACCGGATCGGTCTGCCTGCGCGCCAGCCGGGCCGCCTGGGCCGCCTTGAGCGCCGTCGCCAGCGCCGCGCCCCGGCCGGGCGCGACCCGCAGCAGCACCCGGTCGAGCCGCTCGTCCTCGGACCGCCCGGCGGGAGCCCTCACCGCGACCGGACCCAGGACGTCCGCGCCCTCCGGCAGCCTGATCAGCGCCAGCAGGTCCGCCACCGCCGCCGGACGGCCCGTCAGCGCGGCCATCCTCGACACCGGCGGAAAACCCAGCTCGGCCCGCTCGCCCAGCTCCGTCGCCGCGAAGCCCGCAGGGTCCCAGCGGACCAGCGCCTGCACCGGTCGCAGCGCCGCCTCCGCCACCACGACCACCCTGCCCCCCTGCTGCTGCGGCCGGACCAGGGCCGCCGCGCCCAGCCAGCGCCGCAGCGCCTCCTCCCCGGCCCGCAGGTCGGGGCGGTTGAGCAGCGCCCAGGCGTCCAGCAGCAGCGCCGCCGCATAGCCGGCCCCCTCCGCGACCGGCTCCGCCCCCGGCGTGGAGACCACCAGCGCGGGCAGGTCGGGCACCGACGCCAGGACGCCGTCGCGCCCGGACATCCGGACCGGCACCGAGGGGAACGCCCGGCCCAGCTCGTCCGCGGTCCGCCGGGCGCCCACGACCTGCGCCCGCAGCCGGACGCCGCCGCACTCGGCGCAGTGCCAGTCCGCCTCGGGACGCCCGCACCAGGCGCAGTGCAGCACCCCGCCGGCGTCCTGCGCCGCCAGCGGCCCCGCGCAGTGCGTGCAGCGCGCCTGCGCGCGGCAGCGCACACAGGCCAGCCGGGGCACATAGCCGCGCCGGGGCACCTGCACCAGCACGGGGCCCTGCGTCAGTGCCTCCCGTGCGGCGCGCCAGGCGAGCGTGGGCAGCCGGGCCGCGTGGGCCGCGGCGTCGGCCGCCTGGTCGTGGTCGCCGACGGTGCGGATCAGCGGCGCGGCCCGGCGCACCTGCTCGCGCTCGCCCGCCAGCGGCCGCGCCCAGCCTGTGCGCAGCAGCTGCGCGGACTCCACGGTCACCGCGAACCCGCCGATCAGCACCGCCGCACCGGTCTCGGCGGCCCGCAGCAGCAGCACGTCGCGGGCGTGCGGGTAGGGGGCGCGGGGGTCGCCGTGGTTGCTGTCCCCGTCGTCCCACACCGCGACCAGGCCGAGGTCGGCGAGCGGGGCGAACATGGCCGCGCGGGTGCCGGCCACGGCTCTGACCGAGCCCCTGGCGACGGCCAGCCAGCGCCGGTAGCGCTCCTCGGGCCCCGGTTCCGCGCTCAGGGCCACATGGTGGCCCGAGCCGAGGAGCGCCAGCAGTGCGGCGTCGAGCCTGGCCACCGCCCGTCCGTCCGGCAGCAGCACCAGTGCGCCCCGCCCCGACGCCAGGGTCGCGGCGACCGCGCGGGCGAGCTCCTGCGGCCAGGCCACCCCCGGCAGCGCCGTCCAGACGGCGCGCGGGGAGTCACCCGCCGCCAGCGCCCGCAGGAACTCGGGCCCCTGCGCATAGCGGGACCAGCTGCCGGGATCGGGGGCGGCGGGCGGCGGCAGCGGCGCGGCCGGGGGCTCGGCCTCGGCCCGGTTGTGCTTGGGCGGGATCGCCAGCTGCAGCACGTCCGCCAGCGTCCCGGCGTAGCGGTCGGCGACCGCGCGGCACAGCCTCAGCAGGTCGGGGGTGAGCACCGGCTCGGGTGACAGCACCTGGCTGAGCGGGGCCAGCGGCCCGGGGAAGTCGCTCTCGGCCCGACGCTCCACCACATAGCCGTCGATCAGCGTGCCGCCCTCACGCCGGCCCTGCCCCTTGACGACCCGTCCGCCGAAGCGCACCCGCACCCGCACGCCGGGCAGCGCCAGCGCGTCCAGGCGCAGCGGAACGGAGTAGTCGAAGTACTGGTCGAGATGCGACAGACCCTTGTCCACGACCACACGGGCGACCGGCAACCGGGTGGACGTCGCCGCCCGCCTGGGCTTCGACCTCGCCTTCTGCAGCTCGGCACGCACCAGCTCCAACTGCACGGCGGGGCCGTCCCGGTGCGGAGTCGGCGGGGTGGCGGGAGTGGGATCGGAGTCGGCCATTGTCCCCCAGTCCTATCAGAGACGGGGGACATTCCTGGTTTCGGGCGATCGGCGCGACGGCAGAATCCCTGCCATGGAAAACATCGAGGACTTCGGCGGCGGCCAGCACACACCTGACGTACTGGTGGTGACCACGAACGACATCCCCGGCTACCGGGTCGACCGGGTGATCGGGGAGATCTTCGGCCTGACCGTCCGCTCCCGGAACATCGGCAGCCAGATCGGCGCGGGGCTCAAGTCCCTGGCCGGCGGCGAGCTGCGGGGGCTCACCAAGACCCTGGTGGCGAGCCGCAACCAGGCCATGGACCGACTGATCGAGCAGGCCCGCTCCCGGGGCGCCAACGCCATCCTGGCGATGCGGTTCGACGTGACCGAGGCGGGCGGCAACGGCACCGAGATCTGCGCCTACGGCACCGCCGCCGTGGTCAGCTCCCTCGCTGCC
>Ga0302314_10001703_pt1 | contig 41123 bp, 30 predicted proteins | sample III_Palsa_N2_3_FD_200533 | JGI IMG/M metagenome (GOLD analysis project Ga0302314, IMG submission 200533) | Peat permafrost microbial communities from Stordalen Mire near Abisko, Sweden - III_Palsa_N2_3 | ecosystem: Environmental > Terrestrial > Soil > Palsa > Peat permafrost | place: Sweden... | reverse complement strand
GCCGTACTATCCGCCGACGCCGCCGGAGGCGCCGGCGTGGATGCACGGCATGCCCCGGCTGACCCGATGGCCGAAGGGCATTTCCTCCCCCCGCCGCCGCCCGCCGAAAACGGCCTGAACGGTGCCGTGGCGTTCGCACGTCCATAATGTTCCGATATGGGAACAATATGGACGTGCCGGCGGGGTGCGGCTCCGCAAGCGCCCTATCCGGTCGGCAGCGTCTCGCTCGCTTTCCATCGGTAGGCGGCCGCGGGGTGCCGCGCCGGCAGGCGCGGGCCGCCATCCGCCGAAAGCTTCTCCCGCAACGTGCCGTCCCGGTACTCGCGCTTGAACACGCCGCGACGCTGCAGTTCCGGCACGACCAGATCGACCAGATCGGAGAAACTGTCCGGCGTCACCGCATACGAGACGTTGAAGCCGTCCACGCCGGTGTCGCGCGCCAGCGATTGCAGCGCGTCGGCGACCTGTTCGGGGGAACCGACCAGCAACTGCGTCGGCCCGCCGATGGCGGAGGCGTTCGCGAGTTCGCGAACGGTCCACACCTTCGACGGATCGGCGATGGTGAGTCCTTCGACCATCGAGTGGATGGCATCGTTCTTCACATAGCGGATCGGGTCGTCGAGATCGTACTGCGAGAAGTCGATGCCCGACCAGCCGGACAACAGCGCCAGCGCGCCTTCGGTGGAGACATAGCGGCGATACTCGCGCTCCTTCGCGCGGGCGGCCGCCTCGGTTCGATCGACGATGATGCAGACACCGAGGAAGATCAGGATGTCGTCCGGGTTGCGTCCGTATCCCCGCGCGCGTTCGCGGATATCGGCGACGCGCGGCGCGATCACCTTGCGGGACGGGCCACTGAGGAACACGCCCTCCGCATGCCGCGCGGCAAAGTCGCGGCCCTTCGCCGACGTGCCTGCCTGGAACAGGAACGGCGTGCGCTGCGGCGACGGCTCGCTGAGATGCACGGCATCGATGCGGTGATAGGTGCCCTCGAACTGGACACGGTGCACCTTGTCCGGATCCGTGAACACGCCGCGGACAGGGTCGCGCACCACGGCGTCATCTTCCCAACTGCCTTCCCACAGCTTGTAGACAATGCTCATGTACTCTTCGGCAATATCGTAGCGCAGATCGTGGCCGGCCTGTTGGGCGAGGCCGGCGCCCTTGGCGGCGCTGTCCAGGTATCCCGTGACCACGTTCCAGCCGTACCGGCCCTTGCTGAGATGGTCGAGCGTCGAGGCGCGGCGCGCAAACGGGTACGGCGGCTCGAACGACAGCGTGCTGGTCACCGCGAAGCCGAGATGCTTGGTCACCGCCGCCATTGCCGGCACCAGCACGGCAGGATCGTTCAGCGGCACCTGCGTCGCATTGCGGATGGCGGCATCCGGCGTGGCGCCGAAGACGTCATACAGGCCAAGCACATCGGCGATGAACAGCGCATCGATCTTGCCGCGCTCCAGGATCTGGGCGAGGTCGGTCCAGTAGTCGAGATCCTTGTAGCTGGCCGAGCGATCGCGTGGATGCCGCCACAGGCCCGGCGACAGATGCCCAGGGCAGTTCATGTCGAAGGCGTTGATGCGCAGTTGCTTGGTCACGGCAGGGCTCCTGGGGCGAGGTCAGAGGGATGCTGCGCGCCGTACCGCATGGGCGCCGGCGGCCTGCCGCAGTTCCTGCGATTCCGCGCGTTGCGTCTCGTCGCGCAGCAGCGTCCAGATTTCGTGTCGCAGGCGCGCGAATGTCGGCGTCGCCCGCAGATCCTCGTCCCGCGCGCGGTCACGCAGCGGGATGCCGACGATCTGCTTGATCCGGCCGGGCCGCGACGTCATCACCGCCACGCGCTGACCGAGATAGACCGCCTCGTCGATCCCGTGCGTGATGAAGACGATCGTCTTGCCCGATGCCTGCCAGATGCGCAGCAACTCGTCCTGCAGGGTTTCGCGCGTTTGCGCATCAAGTGCGGCGAACGGCTCGTCCATGAGCAGCACGCCAGGATCGTAGACGAGGCTGCGGGCAATCGCGACGCGCTGCTTCATGCCGCCCGAGAGCTCATGCGGATACCGGTCGGCGAAACCCGCCAGCCCGACCATGTCGAGAAAATGCGCCGCCCGCTCGGCCCGCTCGCGACGCGGAATGCCCTTTGCCTCCAGGCCGAACTCGACGTTCTTGATGGCGGTGCGCCACGGAAACAGTGCATATTGCTGGAATACCAGGCCGCGATCGAGTGCCGGCCCGGTGACAGGCCGGCCATCGATCAGGATACGGCCGGTCGAAGGTTCGGTGAGCCCGCCGAGCAGGTCGAGCAGCGTCGATTTGCCGCAGCCGCTCGGCCCGACGATGACGAGAAACTCGCCGGCGGCAACATCGAGGTCGATCTGCTCGAGTGCCACGAATGTCGTCGCCGGCCCCCGGCGGTCCGGGCCGCCCGACATGGTGAACGTCTTGCCGACGTTCTGGATCTGGATGGCGCTGCTCAACGGAGCGGTTCCTTCGGCGGTGGGTAGGGGCAGGCCGGCGACCGCGTCACGCCGTCGCGAACGGATTGAACGCGTTGGTGTAGAAGTCGGTCGGTTTGTGCTTGCCCTTGGGGACGATGTTGGCGTCCTCGACAAGCTTCAGCCAGAATGCCAGGTCGGCCTCGACGCTGAGGCCGTGCGTGGCCCAGCGGAGGTGCGAATAGTCGTCCTTGCCCTCCCTGTTGTACAGATCCGGCAGGTACTGCTTGTCGAGATGGCCACGCTCCAGACCGATCTTGATCGGCTCGGCGGGGTTGGCGTTGGCATAGTCTGCCGCCTCGGCGATCGAGGCGACGTAACCGCGCACCACGTCCGGGTGGTCGGCGATGAATTTGTCCGTGGCCATCGTCCCGCCGCGGGTGATGAAGCGGCCGGCGATGTCGGAGACGGAGAACAATTGGCGGAAGCCGCCCCGGCGCTGCAACTGGATGTCGAGCGGGGAGTAGGCGATGATCGCATCGACGCCGCCGGCTCTCAGCACCTGCTCAAGCTGCGCTTCCGGCACCGGGACCACCGAGACGTCGTCCTTCGTGACGCCATGCTTGGTGAGCCAGTCGATCGCGAACCAGACACCCGAAAAGCTCGGATACTGCGTGCCGATGCGCTTGCCCTTGAGGTCCTGCGGTACCTTGATCGGCCCATCCGCGAGAACGACCAGGCCATCGCCGTGGCTCAGCGGGTTGAATGGCAGGGTCGACGAGACGATCTCCTTCGCCTTGAGGCCCTTGTCATACACGTTGATGAAATAGGCGTAGTCGGCAAACGGCGCGAGGTCGAGCGCGCCGGTGTCGAGACCCACAGTGTACTGGTCCCACGGCACCACGGCACGCTCCGCCCTGATCCCGTTCTTCGCGAAGATACCGCGCGCGTCGGCGAGTTCGATCAATTCGAAGCCGGCCGTCCAGCCGATGTCCAGCGGCGGGAAGAAGATACGTACGGTCTTGAGATCGCTGGCGCCAGCCCTGCGAAGGGCCGGTGCGGCGAGCGCGGCACCGGCGATTCCGGCGAGGGCGGCGCGGCGCGACAGCACGGGGCCACCCCCGCTCGGCGGTGTCGTGGTCATGTGATTGTCCTTTGCGATTGTCGTAAGGCGATGTCGGGCGACGTCGCCGTTCTAGGTGGTGGGGCTTTGCTTCCAGGACGTCAGGCGCCGCTCCAGCAGGATCAGCAGCCAGTTGCTCGCGATCCCGAGCAGCGCGAGCACGATGACGCCGACATAGAGCAGGTGGATGCTCATCAGGTACTGCGCGTTCTCGATCAGATAGCCGAGGCCGCTGCTGGCACCGACCATCTCGGAGACGACGAGCATCAGGAAGGAATAGGTCGCAGCCAGCCGCATGCCGGTGATGATGGACGGGACCGCCGACGGGAACACGACCTTGACGAACATCTTCGTCGGAGGCAGCCCGACCGAGCGAGCGTATTTCACCAGCGCCGGATCGACGTAGGCAACGCCGTTCACGGTACCAAGCAGGATCGGCCAGACCACCACCCAGTAGATGATCGCGACGTTGGTCAGATAGCCGATCCCGAAGAACATGATGAAGACGGGGAACAGCGAGACCGGGTTGGTCTGCCGCAGAAGTTGCAGGAGCGGATTGAGGACCCGTTCGAGCGGACGGTACCACCCAAGCAGGATTCCGAGCGGCACGGCCGTGGCCACGCCGAGTGCGAACCCGCCGGCGGCGCGTTCCAGGCTGACGAGGATCTGCGGCAACAGCTTGCCTTCGGCGGCGTATTCTGCGCCGCGCAGGATCACCTCCGAGAACGGCGGCAGGAACGTGCGGTTGATCAGGTCCAGCCGCGGCGCGAACTCCCACGCCAGCAGGAATGCCACGATAGCCGCCGACTTCTCGACAAGTGGCTGCAAGCGCGCCCACACCGCGCCGGGCGACGGCAGGCCGGCCGATCCGGCAAGCGGCGCGCCGACAATCTGCTCAGTAGACCCCTGCGACATCGCTCTCGCCTCGCCGAAATTACACATTGGAATGACGCATGAATTCAAAACCACGATAGAAAAATAGTCAATGCCGGAAAATACGCGCAAAGGCGTGCCGTGGTTGCCGGGCCGGGCAGGAACCTGGCACGCGCTCGGTGGCGCGGGCCCAGTGCAGCGCCCCCCGTGAGCGAGATCGTGTGACGAACAGTACCGCGATTTGCCGGACCGGGCGCGCACGGCCTAGTGTTGCGACTTGGCCGATAGGGAGCCGGGCCTGCGCGCGTTCCTCCTTTTGTGCGGAGTGCTCATCGGGAGTATCGCAGGTGCCATGGCGGTCACGCTGGGCGTCGTGCCGGCCGGATTCTTGCTCGATCTGGGCCGTCTGGCCGGCTCCCTGGCCATCGCGAGACCACTGACTGCCCAGCCCGATCCGGCCACGTCGGTGCCGGTGATTGTTGCGCGCGTGCAGACCGACGATGTGCCGATCTTCCTGAGCGGGATCGGCACGGTGCAGGCCTACAACACCGTCACAGTCAAAACGCGGGTGGACGGCGAGATCGTCAAAGTCCTGTTCACCGAGGGGCAGGACGTCAAGGCCGGCGATCCGCTGGCGATCATCGATCCCCGCCCCTACCAGGCGCAGCTTGCCCAGCAACAGGCGCAGCGGCTCAAGGATCAGGCGAACCTGCAGGGCGCGATCCTGGACCTCGCGCGCTACTCCGAGCTCGCGAAGAAGGATTTCGCCAGCCGCCAGCAGTTGGAAGACCAGCAAGCCACGGTCGATGCGGACCGCGCCCAGGTCGCCGCGGACGACGCGCAGATCGGCTACGCGCAGACCCAACTCGACTACACCACGATCCGCTCGCCGCTGGAGGGCCGCGTCGGCATCCGGCAGGTCGACCAGGGCAACATCGTGCACGCGGCGGACAACACCGCGCTGGTGGTGATCACGCAGCTTCGGCCGATCTCGGTGGTGTTCGCGCTCGCCGCCGCCTCGGTCGCGCAGACGCGGCTGACACTCGGGCAGGCGCATGTGCCGGTGGTGGCGCTCGGGGCTGACGACACCACGGTGCTGGACCACGGCATGGTCGATCTGGTGGACAACCAGGTGGACCAGACCACGGGCACCATCAAGCTGAAGGCAAGCTTCCCCAACGACGCGCTGCGGCTGTGGCCCGGCAATTTCGTCAACGGCCGGATCGTCGTCGAGACCCGACATGCGGCGCCGGTCGTTCCGGCCGCCGCGGTGCGGCACGGGCCGCGCGGCGACTTCGTCTGGCTGGTACGGGCCGACAACACCGCCGCCACCCGCGCCGTCGTGGTCGGGCAGGCAGCGGACGGCAAGATCATGATCGAGAAGGGCCTGAAGGCCGGCGAGCAGGTGGTGACCGACGGCTGGTACCGGCTGGTCGAAAAGAGCCCGATCGAGATCGTCCGGCATGAAGGCGGCGCGTCCGGGCAGGCCGGAAGCGCGGCACCCGGCGGCGGCTGACGATGTCGGGGCCGTTCATCCTGCGGCCGATCGCGACGACGCTGCTGATTGTCGCGGCAATGCTGCTCGGGCTGCTCGGCTATGTCTGGCTGCCGGTCTCGGCACTGCCGAACGCGGATTTCCCGACGATCCAGGTGGTCACGAGCCTGCCCGGCGCCGACCCCGCCGTGGTGGAAACCTCGCTCACCGCGCCGCTGGAACATCATCTCGGCCAGATTTCCGGGCTTACCGGCATGAGTTCGACGAGTTCGTACGGCATCAGCCAGATCACGCTGACCTTCGACCTCGCGCGCAAGATCGACGCCGCGGCGCAGGACGTGCAAGCGGCGATCGACGCCGCGGCGGGCTGGCTGCCGACCGCGTTGCTGCCGGGCCCACCGACTTATCAGGAAGTGAACCCGGCCGACGTGCCGGTACTGGTGCTCGCGCTGACCTCCGACACGCTGCCGCTGCATGTGGTCAGCGACTACGCCGCGACCTCCGTCGTGCAGAAACTCTCCCAGGTCTCCGGCGTCGGCGCGGTGACGGTCGAGGGCGGCCAGACCCGGGCGGTGCGGCTGCAAGCGGATGCGGCGCGGCTGGCGGAGCTTGGGTTGTCGCTGGAGGACGTGCGCCGCGCCGTCAGCGCCACCAGCACCGACATTCCCAAGGGCCAGCTCGATGGTCCGCAACAGGCGTTCCAGATCGGCGCCAACGACCAGTTGCTCGATGCGTCGAAGTTCCAGTCCGCCGTGATCGCCTACCGCAACGGCGCGCCGGTGCTGCTGCGCGACATCGGCCAGGCCGTGGACGGGCCGGAGAATGCCGAGCAGGCGGCGTGGTACGGCGATCAGCCGGCCATCATCCTGGACGTGCAGCGCCAGCCCGGGGCGAACACCATCGAGGTGGTGAATGCGATCCGCGCGCTGTTGCCGAAGCTGCGGGCCACCTTGCCGCCGGCCTTGCGCATCTCCGTCGTCACCGACCGCACGACGACCATCCGCGCCGCGATCGAGGACGTGCAGTTCACGCTGGCGCTGACCGTGGCACTCGTCGTGCTGGTGATCTTCGTGTTCCTGCGCAAGCTGTGGGCAACCGTCATCCCAAGTGTGGCACTGCCGGTTTCGCTGATCGCGACGTTCGCCGGCATGGCACTGTGCGGCTTCAGCCTCGACAATCTTTCGCTCATGGCACTGACCATCGCGTCCGGCTTCGTCGTCGACGACGCAATCGTGATGATCGAAAACATCGCGCGCTATGTGGAGGCCGGCGAGCGGCCGCTCGCGGCCGCGCTGAAGGGGGCTCGGCAGATCGGCTTCACCGTGGTCTCGCTGACGGTCTCGCTGGTCGCGGTGTTCATTCCGTTGCTGCTGATGGGCGGTGTGGTCGGGCGGCTGTTCCGCGAGTTCGCCATCACGCTCTCGCTCGCCGTGGTGATCTCCGGCCTCGTCTCGCTGACGCTCACGCCGATGATGTGCGCGCGGCTGCTGCGGCCGGAGGTTCCGGGGCATCGCCCGAACCGCCTGTTCCGCGCCAGCGAGCGCGGCTTTGACCTGCTGTGCGGTGCCTATATGGCCGGGCTCGGCTGGGTGCTGCGGCATCGCGGCCTGACGCTTCTGGTCACGTTTGCGACCCTCGTCGCCACCATCTGGCTCTACATCGTCATTCCGAAAGGTTTCTTGCCGCAGCAGGACACCGGCCTGCTCGTCGGCGTCACAGATGCGGCGCAGGACATCTCGTTCCCCGCCATGGCGGCGCGGCAGCGCGCGCTGGCCGATGTCATCGCCCGCGACCCCGCGGTGCGCACGCTCGACAGTTTTGTGGGCGTCGGTACGGTCAACGCGACGCCGAACAGCGGCCGGCTTGCGATCGACATCGGGGCGCCGAGCACACGCCGCGAGTCCGCCTCCCGGATCATGCAACGGCTGCTGACGGCGGCCGGGGGCGTCTCCGGAATCGCGCTGCATTTGCAGCCGGTGCAGGACATCACCATCGAAACCCGCACCTCCCGCACGCAATACCAGTACGTGCTGCAGGACATCGACCCCGACGCGCTGCACGACTGGACGCAGCGGCTGCTGGCCGAGCTTCGCCGGCAGCCGGAGTTCGCCGACGTGGCCAGCGACCAGCAGGACGAGGGGCTGCAACTCTCGGTCACGGTGGACCGCGCCGCCGCCGCGCGCTTTGGCGTGACCATGGATTCGATCGACCAGACGCTCTATGACGCATTCGGCCAGCGGCAGATCGCGATGATCTACGGGCCGCTGACACAATACCGCGTGGTGCTCGGGCTCGACCCGGCCTCGCTTGGCGATCCGGCGATCCTCGACAAGCTCTACGTCACCGCGGCGGCGGCACAGGTCTCCACCACCGACCAGAATTCAAGCGGTATCGGCAGCGGCTTCACCGCCTCGTCGCCGGCGATCCCCCTCGCCGCCTTCGCGCACGCCGAGTTGCGGCCGACCGCGCTTGCCATCACGCATCAGGGCCTGTTCCCGTCGGCGACGATCTCCTTCAACCTCGCGCCGGGGGTTTCGCTGGGGCAAGGTCTGGCGGCGCTGCACCGGGCCGAACGGCAGATCATCCTGCCGGACACGATCACCACGAACCTCGCCGGCGCGGCCGCGGAGTTCGCAACCTCGCTCGGCAGCGAAAAGTTGCTGATCCTGGCGGCGATCGTGACCGTCTACATCGTGCTCGGCGTGCTCTACGAGAGTTTCATTCATCCGATCACGATTCTCTCCACGCTGCCGTCGGCTGGCGTCGGCGCGTTGCTGGCGCTGATGCTGTTCGGCAAGAACCTCGACCTGATCTCGCTGATCGGCATCATCCTGCTGATCGGCATCGTCAAGAAGAACGCCATCATGATGGTCGACTTCGCGCTGGACGCCGAGCGGCGCGAAGGCATGCCGGCCGAGCAGGCAATCCGCCAGGCCTGCCGGCTGCGCTTCCGCCCGATCATGATGACGACGATGGCGGCGTTGCTCGGGGCGCTGCCGCTGGCGCTCGGCACCGGCACGGGCGCCGAACTGCGCCAGCCGCTTGGCATCGCCATCGTCGGCGGGCTGCTGCTGTCGCAGGTGCTGACGCTGTACACGACGCCGGTGATCTATCTCGGCTTCGTCTGGCTGACGCACAAGGTTCGCGGCCGGCCAGTACCGGCGGTTGCCGAATGACGCCGGGGGCGAGCATCTCCGAGCCCTTCATCCGCCGGCCGGTGGCGACGATCCTGCTCGCGATCGGCATCCTGTTGCTGGGCGCCGTCGCCTATGCCGAACTGCCGATCGCGGCGCTGCCGTCGGTGGACCGGCCGACGATCACGGTGGACGCCGATCTGCCCGGCGCGAGCCCCGACACGATCGCCACATCGCTCGCCCAGCCGTTGGAACGGCAACTCGGCATCATTCCGGGCGTCGCCGAGATGAATTCGCTCAGCCTGACGGGCGGCACCTACATCACCATCCAGTTCGCGCTGAACAAGGACATCGACGCCGCGGCCGGTGCCGTGCAGGCGGCGATCAATGCGTCGGAGCCGAGCCTGCCGAAGGATCTGCCGTACCCACCGGGCTACTGGAAGGCCAACCCTTCGGGCGCGCCGGTGATCGCGCTCGCACTGACCTCCGACGTGATCGACCCGACGACCGTCTACGATTTTGCCGACAGCGTGGTGGTGAACCAGCTTTCGCAACTGCCGGGCGTCGCGCAGGTGGTCATCTCCGGCGCGCAGCGCGCGGCGGTGCGCATTCGTGCCGATCCAAGGCGGCTCGCGCAACTCGACATTTCCCTCGAACAGCTCCGGCAGGCCGTGGAATCGGCTTCGGACAACATGCCGAAGGGCGCCATCGTGCAGGGCGCGCAGGCCATCACGGTCGCGGCCAACGACCAGCTTGTCCGGGCCGCCGACTACCGCGACGTCACCGTCGCCTGGCGCGACGGCGCGGCCGTGCTGCTCGGCGACGTCGCGCAAGTGACGGACAGCATCATCGATACGCGGCTCGACGGCTGGTACAATCATGACCGTGCCGTCGTCGTCTACGTGCACAAGCAGCCCGACGCCAACGTGGTGCAGACGGTCGATGCGGTGAAGGCCATGCTGCCGTTGCTGCGACGCTGGATGCCACCCGCGATCGACGTGCACGTGATCTCCGACCGCACCGTGCTGATCCGGGCCGCGGTCGCCGACGTGCAGTTCACGATCCTCGCCGCCCTGCTGCTGGTCGTGCTGATCACCTGGGTGTTCCTGAAGCGCTTCTGGGCGACGATGGTGCCGGCGATCACCATTCCCGTCGCGATGGCGGCGACGCTCGGCGCGATGTACCTGGCAGGTTTCACGCTCGACAACCTCTCGCTGATGGCCATGACCATCTCGATCGGCTTCGTCGTCGATGACGCGGTGATCATGGTCGAGAACATCGTGCGGCTGATCGAGGGCGGCGCTGCGCCAATGCAAGCGGCATTGGCCGGCGCGCGGCAGATCGGCTTCACCATCGTCGCCATCACCGGGGCGCTGGCGGGCGCGCTGATCCCGGTGGTGTTCATGCCGGACGTGGTCGGGCGCTACTTCAACGAGTTCGGCGTGACGCTGGTGGCCGCTATCGTCGCCTCCGCCGTCGTCTCGCTCACGCTGACGCCGGCGCTGTGCAGCCGGCTGCTGACCGCGCGGCGCGATCGGCCGCCAGGGCGGCTGGAACGCATGACCGCCCGCGCAAGCCATGCGCTGATGCGGCTGTACCTCGGTTCGCTTGGCTGGTCGCTGCGGCACACGACGCCGACGATCCTGGCAACGCTGGCCGTCACGGCCGGCTCGATCGCGCTCTATCTCGCGCTGCCCAAGGGCTTCATGCCGACGCAGGACACCGGCCTGCTCTATGTGAAGACGATTGCCCGCGCCAACGTGTCGTTCACCGAGATGGAGCGGATTCAGCGCGCGGTCGTGGAGGAGACGCTGCACGATCCAGCGGTCGCCGGCATGACCGCCTATATCGGCAGCGGCAGCAATCAGCTCAGTTGGGGGCAGGCGCTGGTGAACCTGAAGCCGCTTGCGGAGCGCGGGCTGCCGATCCAGCAGGTGATCGACCGGCTGCGCCCGCGGCTCGCCCGCATCGACGAGCAGCACACGTACTTCACGCCCGTGCAGGACCTCAACCTCGGCAGCGGCGGGGCGTCGCGCTACGACTATGTGTTGATCTCAGACGATCCGGTGGAGCTGTATCGCTGGGCTGCCGACATGCAGCACCACATGGAGGACATGCATGGCGTGCTGACCGACATCATCTCCAGCAACGAAACCGGCGGACTGGGCGCCACGCTGGAGATGGACCGGGTGCGCGCGGCGGCGCTCGGCGTCACGCCGCAGTCGCTCGACAACGCGCTGTACGACGTGTTTGGACAGCGCCAGATCAAGAAGATCTACCTGCCGCACAATTATTCCCAGGTGGTGCTGGAGGCCGATCCTGCCGTGCTCGCGGAGCCTGCGGCTTTTGCCCAGGTGTACGCCGCAGGCGCGGCCGGCGGCCAGGTCCCGCTGGCCGAAGTGACGCGGCTGCGGCGCGAGCATGGCGTGATGTGGCTGTGGCATGACAGCCAGTTCTCGGCGATCAGGATCTCGTTCGATACAGCGCCCGGCGTTTCCATCGGCCAGGCGATCGCGGCAATCCGCGCGCTGCAGGAGACCCTGCATCTGCCCGGCAACATCCGCGCCGAGTTCCGCGGCGAGGCGGCGCAAGCCGGCAAGTCCAACGCCAGCGAGCTGATGCTGTTCGCCGCGGCGGTGATCGCCATCTACATCGTGCTCGGCGTGCTCTACGAGAGTTACGCGCACCCGTTCACCATCCTCACGACGGTCCCCTCCGCGGCGTTTGGCGCGTTGCTGGCGCTGTGGGCCTGGCACGTGCAGTTCACCATCATCACCGCGATCGGCTGCATCCTGCTGATCGGCATGGTCATGAAGAACGCCATCATGATGGTGGATTTTGCGCTGGAGGCAGAGCGGCGCGAGGGTACGGTGCCACGGCAGGCGATCCTGCATGCGGCGCGGCTGCGGGCACGGCCGATCATCATGACGACGTTGGCGGCGATCCTGACCGCCGTGCCGCTCGCGGTCGGCGCAGGTGCGGGTTTCGAATTGCGTCAGCCGCTCGGCATCGCCGTCGTCGGCGGCCTGATCGTCTCGCAACTGCTGACGCTCTACACCACGCCGGTTGTCTATTTGCTGGTCGCGGGGCGCGAGCGGACCGTTGCATCGTGACGCATCGTCCGGCATCGCCGGCCGCAGCAGGCAATCGACGCGCGTGGAGGGCGGCAGGTTTCCGTTGGGCCAGGCGCTGCGCGCGGAAAGTGAGCTGGTTGGAATTTTCGCGATGGGCGGAGTGCGGCAGGTCGGCTTCCGGCGTCCCTGAGAGTTGCTGGCACGTCCAGTTTATTACCAAATAGGAACAATATGGACGTGCGGAGGCGCCGGGTCCCGCTCAGGCCGTTTTCGGCGGGCGGCGGCGGGGGGAGGAAATGCCCTTCGGCCATCGGGTCAGCCGTGGCATGCCGTGCATCCACGCCGGCGCCTCCGGCGGCGTCGGCGGATAGTACGGCGGCAGCTTCTCCCGCCTGGGGCGCGGTTGCCGCGGCTTGCGGGGTTGGGCCGGTTTTGCCGGCCGGGCCAGGATTTTTGGCGGCTCGACCCGCAGCATCCAGCAGAGCGACCGGAGCGGGCGGCGGAGCGATACCGGTGCTGCGGCGAGCAGGGCGGCCATCTCGGGATCGCGGAGCAGGGTTTCGAGCTGCCCGCGAAACACCACCGCCGGCGGCACCAGCGGCAGCAGCCAGCCGAATTTTCTGGCCAGCGGGTTCGGCGGCGGCCGGGGTTTTCGGATGGCGGGCGGGCGTGGCGGGGTGGAGGCGCGGCGGCGCGGGGCATAGGTGCCGGCGTCGATGCGGGCGGCGAGCCGGGCAAAGGCCTGCTTGGCGTCGCGGATGCGGGTGACGATCAGCACGATCAGCGGCTGGGAGAGCCCGAAGGCGCTGCGCGTCACCACGGCCTGGGCGAGATACCAGAGAATGGAGGCGAAGGTCTCGGCCGCGGTGGGGGGTGGGGGTGGGTTGGGCACGGCGTCTTGTTATTATGAATGACGTAATCTGGGCAAGTGGAAGTGACGCCGCATCTGGGGCGTTCCGCGATGTCGGCGCCGGGTCCGGCTTTGGCCGTGGACAGAAGATCGCGTCATCGGCCGGCCTATGACCAGCCCGGGTCGGTGCGCGACGTTCAAACAGACCCACGACCGCGCGGGTGCATGTGGAACTGGCCGCTGGTTTGCAGCGCGACATCGCCGGTCGCCAAGCCAGTGGTAATGTCTCCAGTCAGACGCGGCAACCGCCCTGCGCGCATGTCATCTCCGCGGTAGATTCGCCGATTGTCTCTCACGCCGCCGCCCTTGACGGGCCCCATGCAGTGGTCCGGGGTCAGCACCGCTGGGCCATAACTCATGGACACAGCCACGCAAGTCATCGTAACTCATCGTAATGTCGAATACATTTTGCTCGGAATCGATCAGCCCGGTCGGGGCAGAGGTGGGATCGACGAGGAGGACACCAAACCTGGACGCGACGGAGGGACCGCGATCGAGCATCGAGTCCGACCTGCGCCGCGCGCTCGCGGCAGGCGAACTCAGCTTGCAGTATCAACCGATCATCGACGCAAAAACACGGAGCCCTGCCGCTGTCGAGGCCCTGCTCCGCTGGAACAGCGCCGAGCGTGGGCTGGTGCCGGCTGACCACTTCGTGCCGTTGGCCGAGGATCTTGGAATATCCGGGACGTTCACCCTCTGGGTGCTCGATCGCGCTGCCCGCGAACTCGGCCCGCTGATGGCGCGGCATCCCGAACTCAAGCTCAGCATCAATCTCCCCGCTGACGAGGTCTCGCTGGAACGCGTCCGGGTGCTTCTGCGCTGCCTCGCCGACTGCGGTACGTTTGGGCCTGAACGGCTTCAGGTCGAGATCACGGAGCGCACGCTGCTCGCTGATTCGCCTGCCGTCCGCGAGGCGTTGGAGGCGCTTGCCCAGGCCGGGGTAAGCCTGGCGATCGACGATTTCGGTACGGGCTACTCGTCGCTCAGCTACCTCGACCGCTACCCCATCACGTGCCTGAAGATCGACAAGAGCTTCGTCAGCCGGCTGACCACGAGCCCCCGCAGCCGCAAGTTGACCGAGGCGATCGTGCTGATGGCCGGCGCGCTGGGCGTACCCGCTGTCGCCGAGGGCGTCGAAGACGTCGAGCAACTGGCGTTCCTGGTCGCCAAGGGGTGCCGCTACATCCAGGGCTACCTGTTTGCAAAGCCGTTGGCGATCGCGCCACTGGAAGCGTTCTTCGCGAGCTTCCGGTTCCCGGAGGCACTGCTGGAGGCAGCGCTCTGGCCGCAAAACCCCGGCATGCCACGGCTCCTCGCCGACAATCAGGAACAGGCGCTGCGGCTGTTCGTGGAGCACGTTCCAGCAGCCGTCGCGATGTTCGATCCCGACATGCGCTACCTCGCCGCCAGCGCGCGTTGGATCCACGACAACAAGCTCGGCGGTCAGGATCTGGTCGGCCGATCGCACTACGAGATCGTTCCTGCGACCACCAGCCGATGGCGTGGAATCTATGCCCGTTGCCTTGCCGGCGCAGTCGAGCGGAACGACGAAGATTCCTACGTCGACGCCGATGGCAAGACCCAGTGGCTCCGGTGGGAGATCCACCCGTTCACCAACGGCATCGGCGATGTCGCCGGCATCATTGTCTTCTGTGAACTCATCACCGAACGCAAGGAGGCCGAACGGCGGCAGCGCGCCAGCGAACAGTTGCTCGCCAATTTCCTGGAGACCGCATACGACTGGTTGTGGGAAACCGACGCCGAGCATCGCTTCTTCCTCCGCGATCACATTGGGGCGACTCCCGACGCCCAGGCCGAGATCGACGCCAAGTGGCAAGCGGGCAGCGCCGGCTGGGGCAGGGACTCCGATCTTGGGTGCCGGCGATGGGAGATGCCCGGAGTCGAGCCGGGGCAGGACGACGTATGGGACGCGCATCGGGCTGACCTTGCGGCGCGCCGGCCGTTTCGCAATCTGGTCTTCGCGCGTCAGACCGCGACCGGTGAGCGCGTCTGGCGCGAAGTCTCCGGCCAGCCGGTGTTTGGCGACAACGGGGAGTTTCAAGGTTATCGCGGCACGGCGCGCGATGTCACGCCGCGCGTCGAAGCGGTGCAGCGGCAGCGCGAAAGCGAGCAACGGCTCTCCGACTACCTCGCCACCGCGTCGGATTGGATCTGGGAGAGTGACACCGAGCATCGCTTCCTGTCCGTCATCGGTGTCCACGACATGCCGCAATGGCCTGGCGATGGCGATGTCGGTCGCCGACGTTGGGAGCTGGTCGGAATAGAGCCAGGGCAGGATGCGCTATGGGAGGCCCACCGGGCCGACCTGGAAGCCCGCCGACCATTCCGCAACCTGCTCTTTGCACGGTGGACGGCCGCTGGCGAGCTCACCTGGCGCGAAGTCTCGGGCCGGCCGGTCTTCGATGAGAAAGGCACGTTCAGAGGCTATCGTGGAACGGCGCGCGACGTGACGGCGCGCATAGCTGCCGAGAACGCCGTCAGGACGCAGACAGCGCAGCTTGAACTGGCCAGCGAGATGGCCGACCTCGGTCACTGGGAGATCGATCTGATTGCGCAGCGCAGCACATGGTCGCCTGCGGTCGTGCGCATCACAGGCCGCGATCCCGCAAGCTTCGCGGGAGAGTTCGACCGGCGCTACGAGGTGTTTCATCCGGACGACCGGGAGGCCGTCCGAGAGGAGGCCCGGGCCGCGGCAGCCGCCCGCCGGCCGTACGAGGTGACCGGCCGCATTGTTCGACCTGACGGAACCATACGGCAAGTCCACCTCAAGGCGCGACCAGAACTCGGCGCGGCCGGTCAGCTTCTCGGCTATTTCGGTATCCTGCAGGATATCACAGGGCCGAACGAGGCTGCAGCCGAACCGCCCAGGATCGGGCCGGAGGATCGGCTTCGTGGCAAACGCTGAAGCGGGGACTGGGCGAACGCGCGGTCGCCTTCAGCCGGTCGACGCCGCCCGGGCGGTTTTCCGGCCGCTGTGCCAGTTGTTCACCCGATCGAGGTAGAGGTAGACCACAGGCGTGGTGAACAGGGTCAGGGCCTGGCTCACCAGCAGACCTCCCACCATGGCAACGCCGAGTGGCTGGCGCAGTTCGGCACCGGTGCCGCCGCCCAACATCAGCGGCAGCCCGGCCAGGATCGCGCACATCGTCGTCATCATGATCGGCCGAAAGCGCAGCACGCAGGCCTGGTAGATTGCTTCCTCCGGCGGCAGATTGCGCTCGCGCTGGGCGCTCAGCGCAAAGTCCACCATCATGATGCCGTTCTTCTTCACGATGCCGATGAGCATGATGATGCCGATCAGCGCGATGACGCTGAGGTCGTAGCCGAGCAGCATCAGCATCAGCAGCGCGCCGACCCCGGCGGAGGGCAGTGTGGAGAGAATGGTCAGCGGATGAATGAAGCTCTCGTAGAGCACGCCGAGGATCAGGTAGACGACCAGCAGCGCGGCCGCGATCAGATAGGGCGTCGTCGCCAGCGAACTCTGGAACGCCTGCGCCGTGCCCTGGAACGAGCCGGTCAGCGTCCTGGGAACCCCGAGATCATGCTCGACCTGCTGGATCGCCGTCACCGCATCGCCGAGCGCTGCCCCTCCCGCCAGATTGAAGCTCACGGTCACCGCCGGGAACTGGCTTTGATGGTTGATGGCGAGATACGCCGTTTTGGTCATGTCCAGACGCACGAAGGTTGACAGCGGTACCTGCGGTCCCGCGATGAGTGGCGAGGTGATGTAGAGCTTGTCGAACAGGCGCGGATCGGCCTGCAACGCCGGATCGACCTCCAGGATGACGTGATAGGCGTTGAGCTGGGTGAAATACTGTGTCACCTCGCGCTGGCCGATGGCGTCGTAGATCGTCGCGTCGATCAACGCCGGCTGGATGCCGAAGCGCGCCGCCCGATCGCGATCGATGGTCAGCGTCGCTGTCGAGGCGTTCGCCTGCTGGTCGCTGGTAACGTCGGCCAGTTGGGGCAGCCCTTGCAACTTCGCCACCAGCTTGGGGGCCCAGACATCGAGTTCGTCGAGATCGGCGTCCTCCAGGGTGTACTGGTACTGGGTACGGCCAAGCCGGCCGCCGACCTTGATGTCCTGCAGGACCTGAAGATAGAGATTGGCACCTTCGATGGTCGCGAGCTTGGGGCGCAGCCGGGCGATGATCTGGTCGGCGCTGGCGCCGCGTTGGCCCTTGGGCTTCAAGGTGATGAAGAATGTGCCGGCGTTGAAGGTTGCGGCGCTTGCGCTGTAGCCGACACCGGCCACGTCCGGATCCTGACCGATGATCTTGCCCATCGCGCCGAGATGGCCCCACATCGCCGCCGAGGAGATGTCCTGCGCTCCTTCGGCACTGCCGAAGATCAATCCCGTGTCCTGCTCCGGAAAGAAGCCCTTCGGGATCAGCACGTACAGGACCACCGTGAGCACCAGCGTGCCGAGGAACACGCCAAGCGTCAGCAGGCGATACGTCAGTACGCGCTTGAGGCCCCATTCGTAGCCCGCCAGCAGCCGGGCGAACATCCCCTCGAAAGCCAGATACATGCGGCCGTGATGGGCCTCCTTGTCGCTCTTGAGAAAGCGTGAGCACATCATCGGCGTCAAGGTGAGCGCGATACAGCCCGACACCACAATCGCCACCGCCACGGTGATGGCGAACTCCCGGAACAGCCGGCCGACGATGCCGCTCATCAACAGCAGCGGGATGAACACCGCGATCAGCGACAGGCTGATCGAGATGATGGTGAAGCCGATCTCGCCGGCCCCCTTGAGCGCCGCGTCGAGCGGGCTCAGCCCGTCCTCGATGTGCCGGACGATGTTCTCCAGCATGACGATCGCGTCGTCCACCACGAAGCCGACCGCGATCGTGAGCCCCATCAGCGAGAGGTTGTCGAGGCTGTAGCCGAGGAGATACATCACCGCGAACGTCCCGGTCAGCGACAGCGGTACGGCGATGCCGGGGATGATCGTCGCCCAGGCATTGCGCAGGAACAGGAAGATCACCGCCACCACCAGGACGATGGTGATCACCAGCGTGCTCTCCACGTCGGCAACCGAGGCGCGGATCGTCTGGGTGCGATCGGACAGGATGGCCACGTCGATCGCCGCCGGGATCGCCGCTTCGAGATGCGGCAGCGCCGCCCGCACCTGATCGACGGTGTCGATCACGTTGGCGCCGGGCTGCTTGTAGACCGCCAGCAGGATGCATGGCGTGCCGTTCGCCCACGCGGCAAGCTTGGTGTTCTCCGGCCCGTCCACCGCGCGGCCGAGATCGTGGATGCGCACCGGCGCGCCGTTGCGGTAGGCGACGATGATGTCGTTCCAGGGCGCGGCCGTCAGGATCTGGTCGTTGTCGTAGACGGCGAAGCTCTGCTGCGCGCCATCGAAGGTGCCCTTCGGCGCCTCGGCAGTGGCGGCCACGATCTGCGCCCGGATGTCCTCCAGACCGAGGCCGAGCGACGCGATCTTCGCGGGATCGAGCTGGATGCGAACCGCCGGCTTCTGCTGGCCGTTGACCGTGACCTGGGCGACGCCGCTGATCTGCGAAAGCTGTTGCGACAGGATGTTCTCGGCCGAGTCGTCCACCACGGTGAGCGGCAGCGACGCCGAGGTGAGCGCCAGCAGCAGGATCGGCGAGTCCGCCGGGTTGACCTTCCTGAAGGTTGGCGCGCTCGGCAGGTTGGTCGGCAACTGACCGCTGGCGGCATTGATCGCCGAAAGGATGTCGCCTGACGCTGCATCGATGCCGCGATCGAGGTCGAACTGCACGGTGATCGAGCTCGAACCAAGCGAACTGGTCGACGTCAGCTCGGTCACCCCGGCGATCAAGGCGAATTGCCGCTCGAGCGGGGCCGTCACGCTCGCGGCCATGGTCTCGGCGCTGGCGCCCGGCAGCACCGTGGTGACCTGGATGGTGGGAAAGTCCACCTGCGGCAGCGGCGCGATCGGCAGCATCGGAAACGTGACCATGCCGATGAGCAGCAATCCGGCCGCCAGCAGCGTCGTCCCGATTGGACGGCGGATGAACGGCTCGGAAATGCTCATGGCGGGGCGGGCGCCGAGGCGGCGGGGGGCGCCACCGGAGCGGCTGCGGGGGTCGCGGAGGGGGACCCCGCGGGTGGCGCGGTGGCGGGTGCCGCAGCCGGCGCCGCGGCGATCACTTTGACGGTCACGCCAGGGCGGAGCTTCAACTGGCCGTCTGTCACGACCTGGTCGCCGGCGGACACGCCGGATTCGATCAGCGCCATGTCGCCGCCGGCATTGGCCGGCGACACCTTGATCGGCACCATCTGAACCGTGCTGTCGGCCTTGACGACATACGCGTAGACGCCCTGCGGGCCGAGTTGCACGGCGGCCGAGGGCACAGTGACCGCATTGTGGCGTGTCTCGACCAGCAACTGCGCGTCAACGAACTGTCCGGGCCAGAGGGCGTGATCCTCGTTCGGGAAGGTTGCCTTCAACTGGATGGTGCCGGTGGTCTGGTCGATCTGGTTGTTAATCAGCAACAACGTTCCGTGGCCCAGCACCTTCTTGTCGGCCCGGTTCGACACGGCGACCGTGAGCGGGCCCGCCGCCATCTGCTGGTTGACCACGCCGAAATCATCCTCCGGCAGCGTGAAAAGCACCGAGATCGGCTCGATCTGCGTCACCACGACGAGGCCGGCCGTGTCGCTCGTCTGCACGATGTTTCCGGCATCGATCAGTCGCACGCCGGTGCGGCCGGCGATCGGCGAGACGATCGCGGTATAGACAAGCTGGACCGCGGCGTAGTCGATCTGCGCCTGATCGTTCTTGACCGTCGCGGCGTCCTGCGCGACCTGTGCGACCTGCGTGTCGCGCTGCTGCATCGCGATCGAGTCCTGCGTGACCAGCCTCTCGTAACGCTGCAGGTTGAGCCTGGCATTGGCGAGCAGGGCCTCGTCGCGCGCCTTGGCGGCGACGACCTCGCCGAGTTGCGCCTGGAACGGGCGGGGGTCGATCTGGCCGAGCAGATCGCCGGCCTTCACGTCCTGGCCCTCGATGAAGACGACTTTGTCCAGCGTGCCGTTGACGCGAACATGGACAGTCACGGTGTTGTAGGCCTGCACCGCTCCGAGCCCCGTGAGATAGACCGGGACGTCTCCTATCTTCGCCACCACGGCGGTCACCGGTATCGGCGGAACAGCGGGCGGGGGCGTCGGTTTGAGAAGTTCACTCAGAAGCAGCCACAGGCCGACGCCGGCGGCGCAAATCACCGCACCGGCAATGACGAGCGGCCAGATACGGCGCCGTGACCTGCCCAGGGCGCCGACGGGGGGCGGGGCGAGATAGGCGCTCACCTCAGGTTCGCGCGACCCGGGCGGTCGCGCGCAGCGGAGAGTCCCAGGCAATCGGCATCGGGGTTGCCACCTTCGCGCCTCGCGCTTTCTGATAGCGAGCGGCAAAGGCAGTCACACAGTCGCTCTGGCGCCTCAACCGAAACCCTCTGGATGTCTGCTTCGGCCGCAAGGGCGATGCCGCAGCGATGATCAGTAGGCGTGCATGGGCTCGCGTCACATCCTCGGAAACTACCTATAGGTCGGATCGGGACCGACAAGCTTGGCCAGTTCCAGCAGCCCGAGTTTGGCCTTATGACATCTGGAGCCTGCCGCCGCGCCCGCTCCGCGTCGCCGACGCAGTCAGGCGGCCGGCAACCTGGGGCCGTCGGGTTTTGCCATCGGCACGCGGATCACATCATTCCGCCGCGTAGCGGATGGGCAGCGACGCCACCTCATCGAAACTGTGGATCTGCGGGAAGCGCTCGTCGGCGGCGATCGCATCACGGATCACCTGCACCGCACTCAGCCCGGCCGACCGGGCTGCCAGCAGTTCGCGCGGGGTGTCGGAGAAGAAGCAGATTTCACGGGGCGGCAGATGCAGCGCCGCCGCGATGGCACGGTAAGAGGTCGCAGCCGATTTGGAGCCGACAGCGAGGTCGAAATGCCGGCCGAACAGCCCCGAAAGGTCGCCTTCCGGACAGTGACGAAAGAATTGCGCCTGCCAATGAGCGGAGCCGGATGCGAACGCGTGCCGGTGCACGCCTGCCGCCCGCCAGCGGCGCAACGCCCCGAGTGCATCGGGGAAGATGTGGCCTTGCAAGATGCCGTCGCCGCAGGCTTCGTCCCAGATGAACCCCTCGATATCCTGCAGAGGTGCAACTTCACGGCCCTCGTCCAGCCAGCGAAGCAACGCCGCCGGCGGCGGTTCGGCGGGGCCGGCGAGCTCTCGGACTCTCGCAAGCACATACTCCAGCGCGGGGTCACCGGCATGCTGGGCGAGGAACGCCGGAAGGCGCTGCCGCGCGTACCACGTCACGGTCGACAGCAGATAGGATCGCGAACTGATCGCACCCTCGATGCTGACCAAAGCGGCCCGTGCGTCGATGCCGGCGGTAAAGAGCGACATCAGCCGGCACGGCCCAGGCGCGTCGCCTCGGCCACTTCGTTGAGGCGGCCACTGCGCACATCGTAGATGTAGCCATAGATTGGAATAGTGTGGGGCACGAGGGGATGGGAGCGGATGCGCGCCACATCCTCCACCACGCTGCCGGCGAGGTCGCTGATGGTGTGCCACTTCACGAAATGGCCATGCACCGAGCCAGGACCCTGGCCATGATCGTGCCAGCCCTGCGCATCGATGCTCGCGGTCTCCAAACTCTTGTCGAGCAGCCCGGCGATGACGTCGTCGGTAAACAACTGCATTCCGCAATCGGTGTGGTGGACGACGAACCACTCGCGGGTACCAAGCAATTTGTACGAGATCACCAGCGAACGGATCGCATCGTCGCTGGCCCGGCCTCCGGCGTTGCGGATCACATGCGCATCGCCTTCAGCCAGACCCGCATATTTCGCGGGGTCCAGGCGCGCATCCATGCAGGTCAGGATGGCGAACCGCCGCGCCGGCGGTAGTGGCAACCTGGCCTTGTCACCGAAATCGCTGGCATAGACGTCGTTGGCCGACAGCACCGCGTCTAGCACCGAACTCATTACTCGTTCTCCTTGCCTGAGCTTCCGAGCCCACCCGTTGGCAGCATCCTCATTTGATCACCGCGGCACGGAGCCGGTCCTGGCTGACCAGCACTGCGACGATGACGACAGCCCCCTTGATGACCATCTGCGTGTATTGCGACACGCCCATCAGGTTCAGGCCGTTGTCGAGGATCGCGATGATGAGCACGCCGATCAGCGTGCGGTGCGGGCCGCCGGTGCCGCCGGCCAGCGAGGTGCCGCCGACGACGATCGCCGCCAGATTGTTGAGCAGCAGGTCGGAGCCGAGCGAGGGCCCCGCAGCGCCCAGCCGCGCCACCGCCAGGATGCCGCCGACGCCCGCCAGCAATCCGGACAGCGCGAACGCGTAAACCTTGTAGCGGCGCACGGGGATGCCGGAGGTGCGCGCCACCGTCTCGCCGCCGCCGATGATGTACATGTAGCGGCCGAACCGCGTCCGCTCGGCAACGAACACCACGACGAGCCACGCCACGATCGCGCACAGCGCGATGTTGGGCAGATGGGGGATCAGTTGGCCGATGGCGATGTTCTCGAAATCGGGCGCCTCGAACTGGATCGCTCTGCCGTCGAGAATCTGCAGCGCCACGCCGGTGAAGACCGAAAGACTGCCCAGCGTCACGACAAACGAGGGGATGCGGCCGAACACGTAGACCAGGCCATTCGCCGCACCCAGCATGCCGCCGAACGCCGCGGCCAGCGGGATGATCGCGAGGCCCGGATGGGCCGCGTTCAGCAGCGTCACGCCACCGGCCCCGACCAGCAGCACGATCGCCCCGAGAGACAGATCGATGCTGCCCATCAGCACCACGAACGTGGAGCCGAGGCAGACGATCAACAGGGTTGCCGCCTGTCCGGTGATCGCGCTGAAGTTGCGCAACGTCGCGAACGAATCGGTGGCGACCGCGAAGAAGGCGGCCAGGCCAAGCACCACCGCGATCGGCAGCCACAGGCTCTTGTCCACCTGCCCGAGCGCCGCGAGCCGCGGACGCGTCGGAATGGTTCCGGAGGCACTGCTCATGATGCGAACTCCCCTTCCGCCGGCAGCAATGCCCCGGCCGGCCCGGCGCGTTGCCGCCGCCGCTCCGGTGCTTCGCCTGCAGCACCCGCCAGCATCCAGGCGATCAGATCGTGTTCGCTCGGCTTGGCGTCGGATGACGCGGGAACGTCCGCGACGAGGCGGCCGCGCTGCATGATCAGGATGCGGTTCGACAGGCCGATGAGTTCAAGCAGTTCGTCGGTGATCAACAGAATGCCGACGCCGCGATCCGTCAGGTCGCGGATGATCTGGTAGATCTCCTCCTTCGCGCCGGCATCCACACCGCGCGTGGGATTGTCCAGCACCAGCACGCGCGGATCGCGGCACAGCCAGCGCGCCAGCACGACCTTTTGCTGGTTTCCGCCCGACAGGCGCGTGCACACCTGCCCAGGCGACCCGGAGCGGATGCCGAGACTGGTCACGTATTGCTGCGCCGTCGCCCGTTCGCGGCGTCCGCGCCAGAGGCCGAACGCGTTGGAGAACAGATCGCCGCCGCTGGCGGCGGAAATGTTCCACGCGACGCTGAACGGCGCGATCAGCCCTTCGGCCAGCCGCTCGGCCGGGACATAGCCGAGCCGCCGGCGCACGAAGGCGGCAATATCGGGGCTGCCCGGCGGTCCTCCGTCGAGCGCCACCGTACCGGCCGCCGGATGGTCGACGCCCGCCGCACCCCGACCCAGCGCGCTTTTGCCCGAATCCAGCAATCCGCCGACCCCGACCACCTCGCCGGCACGCACATCAATGCTGACATCCTCGTACTCGCGCGGCCGGCCGATTCCGCGCAGGCTGAGAACGACGGGGGCATCCGCTGCGATCGGGCGCTGCCGGCCTTCATGGTAATAGTCGGCGACGCGCTCGCGCCCGACCATCAGGCCGTGCAGCGTCGCCTCGTCGGCCTCCGCCGCGTCGAGGCTCGCCACCAGGCGACCGTCCTTGAGCACATGGATCTCGTCCGACAGCGACAGCACCTCGGACATCCGGTGCGAGACGAAGACCAGCGAACCGCGCGTCCGCATCCGCGCGACAAGGCGGAAGAACGCCGCCTCGTCGCGCTGGTCGAGCGCCGAGGTCGGCTCGTCGAGCAGGATCAGCGGCGTCTCGATTCCCAGCAGCCGCGTCGGCACCAGGCAGGCGCGCGCGATCTCGATCGACTGGCGCTTGGAGAAATCGTAGGCACCGGTGCGGCGCCGCACGTCCACGTCGATGCCGGCTTCCTCGACGATGCGCTCGGCAGCCGCGATCATCGCGGCCTTGTCGACGAACTGGCCGAAACGGTCGAAACGCCCCTCGTTGCCAAGGGCAAAATTCTCGTAGACCGGGACGTTCAGGACCAGCGCCTGTTCCTGGAACACCCGCGTCACGCCACGCCGCGAGGCGGTGCGGTAGTCGCCGGGGTGGAACGGCGCGCCGTCGAGCCACATGCGCCCGCGATCGGCAGCGGCAATGCCGCTCAGGATGTTCAGCAACGTCGACTTGCCGGCGCCGTTCTCGCCGACGAAGCTGACCACCTTGTTCCGGCCGATCGCGAAGCCGACGTCGTCGAGCACGGCGTTGGCGCCGTAGCGCTTCGACAGGCTTTCCGCGCGGAACAGCGGGCTCGTGCGGGAGCGGTCGGGTGCGGCGGTCGTCATGTTCGCAGTCGTCCTGTCGATGCGGCAAGGCGAATGGGCAGCCCGTGGGCCGGACTGCCCATCCTGGGGTATCCAGCCGGATCAGGCCGGCTTCACGGGCGAAGGACCGTCGAACTTGATCTTGTAGTGCTCGGCGTATTCGGCCGTGACCTTCTCCCACTCGCCGTTCTTCTTGGCGTCGAGATAGGCTTTCGGATAGCTCCAGCCTTCCGGCTTTGCCACGGGGCCCCATTCGTGGTCGATGTCGAGCGGCGTGATCTCGGCCTGCGGGTCCCAGTCCGCCGGATGCAGCACCTTGGAGATCCGGCGATAGTCAAACGGATCCACGCCCTTGTTGTCGACGTAGCGTTCCAGATAGGCGTTGACGTTGCTTTTGGTCGTGGTGATCGACCGCCAGTACTGCAGCCGCTCCGACGCGCGCGGCACCCAGCCGTGGGTCACGTCGTAGATGCGCGCGGTGAACAGCCCCGCTGCGTAGGCCGGGCTGTTGGCGCTGGTGGCAAGTTGCTGCCCCGCTTCGATCGCGCGCGCGGCATTGCTGGTGCCGTCGGCACCGACCACGTACACGTCCTTGCCCGGCACGATGCCGGCCGCCCGCAACGCCGCGAGCACGCCCTGCGCCACGTCGTCGTTCTGCGCCACGACGCCGACGACGTTCTTGTGGCGGGTCAGCAGATCCTCGGTCGCCTTCAGCGAATCCTCGCGATTCCACTTGCCGGGCAGCTCGCCGACCAGACGGGTTTTCGGGTATTCCTTGAAGGCCTCGTCGCGCCCGCGGCTGCGCGAGATGTCGGTCAGATGCCCCGGCACGCCGGTCACGCCGATGATGTCGCCGCCGCCGAGTTTTTCCGTCACCGTCTTCAGCAGTTCGCGGGTGACGCCGCGATGCGCGGCCACTTCGTCGGGCACGGCATACAGCGTGTAGTATTCGTCGGCGTCGAACGGCGTGTACCAGGCGAGCGTGCCCCAGACATTGCCGACGAAGATCTTGTTCGCCGACGCCGTCTTGGCGATCCGCCGGATCGCGCTGCCATCGGCCAGATTGAAGATCGCTGCGGTCGTGCCGGCCACGGCCTGCTGCTCGAACTGGTTCAACTGCAACTGGCTGTCGAAGTTGCCGTCGAGCACTGTGTAGGAAATGCCGAGCGCCTTCGTCGCGGCGTCGAACGCCTTGTCGGCGATCGCGTTATACTCGTTGCGGTAATACGCCGTCAAGAACGCGAGCTTTCCCGACGGCGCGGCGACCGCGACGTTCGGCAGGCCGAGCGCCGCGGCGCCCGCCGCCGCTGCGGCGCCGGCCGATGCCAGCGCCAGAAAATCCCGTCGCGACACGCCGCCGGTGTCGAGCCGCTCCATGTGCCGATCGACCACCTTGCGATCGCTGAAGTCCGGAAGCCGTGGCAAGCCTGGTCTGCGTGTCATCGTCGTGTTCCTTGGCGATTGAATGAGTTGAGTGCCAGGCGCCGCTACTCGGCTGCTTCCCAGCGAACGGCCGTGTCTTCGTGGCTCGCGGCAACGCCGGCCGACCGGGTGAAGGCACCGCGGTAGCGCGCCGCCGGGTGGCGGTCATTCAGGCGCGCGGAGCGACCGGCGAACAGCCGCTCGCGCAACGTGCCCGGGGCGTATTCCCGCTGCGCGAGTCCGCGTTCCTGCAAGACGGGAATGACGTGCTCGATGAAGTCGCGAAAGGACCCCGGCGTGGTCTGGTACATCACATTGACGCCGTCGATGCCGGCGTCCTGCCATTGCTCCAGTTGATCGGCGATGCCTTCCGGCGTGCCGACCACGCGGCCATTGTAGGACATGGCATTGGCGAGATCGGCGACAGTCGCCTTCTTGCCGGGATGGCCTTCCTCGTAGAGCCTGACAAAGCCCTGCAGGCCTTCGATGCGGTAGTCCTCGATCGGCCGGCCGGGGTCCAGACTGCCCAGATCGATCCCCATGTCACGGCTGATATGCGCGGCGAGACCGTCGAGACTGACATACGCGTCGATCTCGCGCGACTTGCGCCACGCCTCTTCCTCCGTGCTGCCGACGACGAAGGATAGGCCTTGAATGAACAGCAGGTCGGATGGATCACGCCCCGCCGCCACCGCGTAGCCTCGCGTCTCTGCGATAGCCTTGCGCGCGCCCTCCACGTTCGGGCTGACGATGAACGTTGCTTCCGCGTGCCGCGCCGCGAACGCCCGGCCTGCCGTGGACGAACCCGCCTGATACAGCACCGGGGTGCGCTGAGGCGACGGTGTGGTCAGATGCGGGCCCATGACGCGGTAGCGTTTGCCGTTATGGTACACGCGATGGACCTTCGCGGGATCGGCGTAGATGCCGGCCCGCTTGTCGGCGAGAAGGGCGTCCTCGTCCCACGACCCTTCCCAGAGCTTGTAGACGACGTCCATGTATTCGTCGGCCCAGGCATAGCGCTCGTCATGCGCCACGATGCGGTCGAGGCCAAAGTTCTGTGCCGCGTTGTGGCTGACGCTGGTGACGATGTTCCAGCCCACGCGCCCCTTGCTGAGATGGTCCAGCGTGGACAGGCGCCGCGCGAAGCTGAACGGATGCTCCGACAGAATGGAACTGGTGAAGGTAAGGCCGAGGTTTTTCGTCACACCGACCAGGGCCGCCGCCAGCGCAGCGGAGTCGTTCGACGGGATCTGCACCGCCTCCTTCACATAGGTGTCCCACGATCCCTTGTAGGCGGGATCGACGCCGATCACGTCGGCCAGGAACAGCGCGTCGAAGCGTCCTGCCTCCAGCAGCCGGGCGAGCTCGACCCAGGTGTCCAGGTCGTTGAACTCGATCTGCTTGGTGTCCGGATGGCGCCACAGACCGTGATAGATGTGGGACACGACGTTCATCGAGAACCCGTTGAGGATCAGCCGCTTTCGTACGCTCAAAACCTGCACTCCATTCAGAACAACGTCGGCCCAACGCGGCAGAGCAAGACGCGCCCGCAGAAATCTCCAACGCTCAGCTTGCGAAGTACTTCGCGTCCGGGATCACGCCGAGCGATATGAAGATGCGGTTGGTATGATTGAACCAAGCGCTCGTCTCGAGTGCTTCGACGATGTCGGCGTCTGACAATCCGACCGCTCGCAACCCGCTGAGGTCCGCCGGGCCAACGTCCCTCGGTGCTGTCGTCACCTTCAACGCAAACTCCACCAACGTACGCTCCCGATCGGTCAGCGGCGCGAGGTGATGATCGAGCGCAATCCGCCGCGCCTTTGTCGGGTCGTCCAGCGCATTGCCAAGAGCGATCGTGTGGTGGGCTTCGCAAAGACCGCAGCCATTTTGCGCCGACACCGCCACCGCAATCAGTTCGCGTTCCCGTAGCGGCAGTCGTGCCCCATCCTCTCGGAAAAGATGCTCAAAATACTGGGCGAAGCGGCGAGCCGTATCCGGGTTTATGGCAAGCGTCCGAATCCAGTTGTCGGCATGATGACGAGCGACAAGCTCCCGGATGTCGGCGTCTTCCTGACCGGTTGCAGGCACGTTCAAGCGGGCGATCGCGGTGCCGAATGCCGCGACATGGGTGTCTGGCATGTGTGTCTCCTTTGAGATTCCGGACCGGCAGGGCACGCTCCGCGGTGGCGCGGAGCGGCCCGGGGGCGGTCGGCTATTCCGCTGCGGCGCGGTGCCCGGCTTGCGCGAGACCGAGATGCTGCCTGAACCACACGGCAAGGTCGCGCACCGCCTGGTCGGCCTCCGGCGCCGTGCCGGCGAGGAAGTGGAACACGTGTTGCTGCTCGGGGTAGACGCCGTAGGTGACGTCGGCGCCGGCCGCCCGCGCCGCATCCACGAACCGACTGGAATCGGCGAGCAGCGCTTCGTCGCCGCCGACCTGGACATACAATGGCGGCAAACCGCGCAAGTCCGCGTACAGCGGGCTCGCGAGCGGGTCCCGGCGCGCCGGCGAACTTCCGCCGTCACCGAGGTAGACGGAGGACAAGTGTTCAGCCAGATGCCGCTTCACGAAATGGTCTTTTTCAGCGTTTGTCTCGATGGTCTCGCCGCTGATCAGCAGGTCGGTCCAGGGCGATAGCGGCGCGCTTGCCGCGGGCAGCGGCCAACCCTGCTCGCGCAGCAGCAGCAGCGTTGTCACGGCCAGCGCACCGCCCGCCGAATCGCCGACGAGCGCGATATGCTCCGCGCGGAATCCCTCGCTCAGCAGCCACTTGTAGCTCCGCACCGCGTCCTCGACCGGCGCCGGGTGCAAATGTTCGGGCGCCCGGCGGTAGTCGAGGATCAGCGCCCGCGCCCCGACCGCCTTGGCGATGTGGCCGAACAGCTTGCGATGGCTGTAGGGCGAGCCGACGACATAGCCACCGCCATGCGTCGCCTGCAGCACCCGGTCTAGCGCCGCGTCCTTGGGGATCGCCCACAGGGCCGGCACGCCACCGGCATCCACCTCGACATAATCGACACCACGCGGCTCCGCCGTCACGTCACCCCAATGCTCAAAGAGCCGCCGCACCGCCTCGATCGGCAGGTCGGGGGTGCCCGTCAACGTCTCGATCCAGCCCTTGTACAGGGTGGAAAGTGCCTCGGATTCCTTGCTTGCCATGCTCATCTCCATCGTGTCGCGGCTCCACATGGAGCCAGTCGATCGAAGCTGCCCGCGGGGCAGCGCGCAGTCAGGCCCGGCTCGGCCTGCGACATCGACGGACCGTCTGCAGAACACCTTGCTGTGGAGCCAACATCGGCGCGCCTCTCATTGTGCGATCTGGTCTCGTCGTTCATCATATATCACGACAATAGTACGTCAATTAAAAAGCGGCGGCATACGGCACCGTGGTCTGGGGGGCAGCGCGGGTTGCTGCACAGGCCGCCTGTGCCCCGACTTACTGCCGGTCCGCGGATGGAAATTTGAAAGACTCTGTCGGGCGCAAGATCGCATGCCGCGTTCCAGCCGCGGCCGGTCATCCGTCGCCGCGTCGGGTATCTCGATAAACTACGACATTAATTCGTCTTAATTGCGCAGCTCGCAGCCGGCATACGCCTTGGCCCGCCCGACCAGCAGCGACGCGACCGCCGCCGTGGTCTCCTATGAGCCTTGGTCGGAGGCGGCCCGGATCGCCGCCCAGACCTTCATGGGGGTCGCTGGCATGTCGAGGCCGCGGACGCCGAGCGGCGCCAGCGCGTCGAGCACCGCGTTCATGATGGTCTGCGGCGCCGCGATGCAGCCCGCCTGGCCCGAGCCCTTCACGCCCAGCGGGTTCGCGGTCGTTGGCACACCGGCAAAGGTGATGGCGAAGTCAGGCAGATCGGACGCGCGGGGCAGACAGTAATCCTGGAAGGACGCCGCGATGGGTTGTGCCGTCTCGCCGTCGTAGCTCACCTCTTCCAGCAGCGCCTGGCCGATGCCTTGAGCGAGTCCGCCCTGCACCTGCCCGAGCGTGAGCAGGGGGTTCACCAGTACGCCATAGTCATCCACCGCAATGTAGCGCACGAGCCGGACGACACCCGTTTGCGGATCCACCTCCACCTCCGCGACGTGGCCGCCATTCGGGAAGGTCACCAGATCGATCGGGTTGTCGACCTCGGCATCGATGCTCTCGCCAGATTCGGCCACCGCCCGCGCGAGATCGAGCAGCGCAATGCCGCGGGCATCGCCGGCAACGCCAAAGCCGCCGTCGCGGTACTCCACCATCGCCTCATCCGCTTGCAGCATCCGGGCCGCCACGCGTCGTGCCTTGGCGAGGGCCTCGTCCAGGGCCATCGAGAGCGCGGCGCCGCCCATGTGCAGTGAGCGGGCGCCACCATGCCCCTTGCCGCGCGCCACCTTGCGGGTGTCAGCCTGGACCAGTCGGAAGACCTCGTAGGGCAGGCCAAGTCGATCCGCGGCGATCTGCGGAAAACTGGTCTCGTGTCCCTGGCCGTTCGATTGCACGCCGGTGGCGAGTTCCACCTGCCCATCCGCCTGGAAGCGGACGGCGGCCCATTCGCCAGGCGGGCCTCGCGCCGTCTCGAGAAAGCAGGCGATGCCGAAGCCCCGCAGCAGGCCACACGCCTCCGAAGCGGCACGCCGCCCGGCGAAGCCGGCCAGATCGGCCGCTGCCAGGACGGCATCGAGATTGGCCCGCGCATTGCCACAATCGATGATCATCCCCATCGCGCTGCGATAGGGGAAGTCAGCGATGAGATTCAGCCGGCGCAACTCCGCCGGGTCGCGGCCGGTTTCGCGCGCCGCGAGATCGATCAGCCGCTCGATGATGTAATTCGCTTCCGGCTTGCCTGCGCCGCGATAGGCGTCGATCGGAACCGTGTTCGTGAAGATGCCGCGCACCTCCATGCGCATCGCCGGAATCGCGTACAAGCCCCCCATCGCCGTGGCTGGCGAATTCGTCGAGCTTCCCGCACCGCCCGGCGAGAGATAGGCGCCGAGATTGGCGGTGGTGGAGACATCGAGGGCGAGGATACGGCCGTCGGCGTCAAGGGCCAGGCGACACTCGGTCCGGTTGTCGCGGCCATGCGCCGTGGACACGAAATCCTCCATGCGGGTCGAGCTCCATCGCACGGGGCGGCCGAGTTGCCGGCTGGCGACCAGGACGAGGATATACTCGGGATAGAGAACGTTCTTGGGGCCGAACCCGCCGCCGACGTCAGGTGCGACCACGTCGATCGACTCGGGAGGGATGTGCAGGACATGCTTCGCCAGCAGATCGCGGAGGACGTGGACGCCCTGGCCCGAAAGTTCCAGCAGGAACCTGCCCGTCGCCGCGTCGTGTTTGCCGATGGCCGCCCGCGGCTCCAGTGGCGCGGCGGCGACGCGGTTGTTGACCAGCGCCAGGGAGACGGTCGTGTGGGCGGCGGCGAAAGCTGCGTCGACCGCCGCCATGTCACCCTTGCGGAAGACGTAGGAGAGATTGCCTGGGGCCTGCGGCCAGAGCTGGGGCGCATCTGCGGCGGTGGCGGCCGCGGCATCTGCGACTGCCGGCAGCGCCTCGTAGTCGACCTCGACGGCCTCGGCCGCGTTCTGCGCCTGCTCGGGCGCATCGGCCACAACGAAGACGACTGGATCGCCGACATGTCGCACCACGCCATCAGCCAGCGCCGGGCGCGGCGGAATGATCATCGGCGCGACTGTCGCCACTTGCGCAATGCACGGCAGGTCGCCGATCCCCTCGGCGCGAAGGTCGGTTGCCCGCAGGATCAGCCGCACGCCCGGCATCTGCACCGCAGCCGAGGTGTCGAGGCGGAGAATGCGCGCATGCGCATGCGGCGACCGCAGCACGTAGCCATGCAGCGCGCCCTGCACCGGCTGATCGTCGATGTAGCATCCCCGCCCGGTCAGGAAGCGATGGTCCTCCACCCGCCGGCGCGATCGACCTTGTTCACGATGCGCTGTCATGGCGGCGGGGCGTCACTTTCTGTCAGGTTCAGGCTGTCAGGCGGTAGTCGGTCTGCGGCAGGCTGATCCCGCCGCGCCGCGATATCGCGCGCCGGCGGAGCCGCTCACCGGCCGGCAGGCGTGCGGCTCATGTTCACGATGTACGTCAGGCAGCTCGGCACGGATGAGGCCGGCGACCCGATCATGGCAGCCGTCGCTGTACCGGTCATGGTGGCCGACAGCACGCCTGCTAGGCAGGACAGGGATGGAGTACTCCGCCTAATCAACGTAACATCGGTGTTGAATCCGTGATTGCGCTTCAACGGCAGGGCTTTTACGGTCATATTCCATATGAAGACAATGGGGTTTTCCCCGGGGAGATCCGCGTGATGCCACGCCGTCGAGACGTTCTGGCCGGCCTGCTGGGGACTGCGTTGGTGCAGCCGCCGGCCGCCCGGGCCGCGCAACCATTCCGCATCGGCACGATCCTCTCCGCGACCGGCGCCGCGGCGTTCCTGGGCCAGGATATGAAGGACGGCGCGCAACTGGCCATCGAGCAGATCAACGCGGCCGGCGGCACCAACGGACGCCCGATCGACTGGGTCTTCTACGATGCGCAGAGCGAAACGCAGCGCGCGATCAACGATACGCGCCGCCTGCTGACGAGCGACAACGCCGACATCATCGTCGGTGGCGGCAGCATGAGCGGCATCGCGCTGGCGATGTCCGCGATGGTCGAGCAGGCCGGCATCCCGTTCATTTCCACCGAAGGCGCCGGCGGCATCGTGAGCCCGGTCGCACAGCACCGCTGGAGCTTCAAGAGCACCGTCGACGACAGCCTTGCCCTGCAACGGCTCGCGGACTTCTTCGACAGGCGCGGCATCCGCCGGATCGCGCTGCTGGCCGATACCAGCGGCTTCGGCCAGAGTGCCACGGAACAGTTGCGCACGATCGGGCCGGCGCGCGGTCTCGACGTTCAGTTCCTGGCGTTTGCCCCAGGCGACACCGACCTGACGCCGCAGTTGCTGGATGCGCGCGACCACGGCGCCCAGGCCATCGTCTGCTGGACGGTCACGCCGGCGGGCCTGATATTCCTCAAGCAGGCGCAGCAACTGGGGCTGGACGAGCACGTCACGCTGATCCATAGCTACGGCTTCGTCGCCAACCGCTACATGGAGCTGGCCGGCAGCGCCACGGACAAATTGCTGTTGCTGAGCCAGAAGTTCGTGATCGGCGACGACCTGCCGGACAGCGATCCGGTCAAGCGACCAATTCTTGCGCTCGATCAGGCGTTCCGCGACCGCTGGAAGCGTGCGCCGAACCAGTTCGTGGCGCAGACCTACGATGCGGTGATGCTGGCGCGCCGCGCGCTGGAGCAGGGCGGCGACGACCATGCGCATGTACGCGACGCGCTGGAGGGCATCCGCGATTTCGGCAGCGCGAGCGGTGTGTTCAGCTTCTCGGCCGCGCAGCACAGCGGTCTCGGCAAGGACAATCTTGTGCTGGTGCGCTGGGCCGGCGGCCGTTTCCGTCTCGTGCCCGATGCCTGAGCGGGCATCCGGGCAGTCCGCACCATCTCGGGCGCGGCGCGCGTGATGCTGTTGCAACTCGTCCTGTCCGGGCTTGGTACGGGCGGCGTCTATGCGTTGGTCGCGCTCGGTTTCAACGTGGTCTACAAAAGTACCGGCGCGCTGAACTTCGCGCAAGGCGAGTGGGCGATGCTTGGCGGCATGACGGCGGCGAGCATCGCCGCTCTGCCATTGCCGTCGGTCCTCGCCTGCGCCATCGCAGTGCCGCTGGTGGGGGTGGTGGGCCTGGTCTCCGAGCGGCTGGCGGTCGCGCCGTTGCGCGCGCCGACCGCGCTCGCCATCACCCTACTCACGATCGGCCTGGGTCTTGCCACGCGCGGCGGCACGATGTTGGTGCTGGGCAAGGAGCCGATGGGCTATGCCGGCTTCTCGGGCGACGCGGTGCTGCCGGTGTTCGGTGCCCGGCTGCCGGCGCAGGTCGCCTGGGTGCTCGGCATCGCCGCGGCGTTCATGCTGCTGGTCCAGGCATTCTTCGCCCACACCGTCCCGGGCAAGGCGCTGCGCGCGCTGGCAGCGGACCGCGAGGCGGCGGCGTTGTGCGGTATCGACCCGTCGCGCGGCGTGATGTGGTCGTTCGGGCTTGGGGCGCTGGCTGGCGGCCTCGCCGGCGCGATCGTCACGCCGCTCACCTTCGTCTCCTACGACCAGGGCGCGATGCTGGGTTTCAAGGGGTTCAGCGCGGCGATGCTCGGCGGCATCGGCAGCCTGCCCGGCGCGGCGTTGGGCGGCATCGTGCTCGGACTGACGGAGGCGTTGGCGGCGGGCACGGTCTCCTCGCAGTTCAAGGACGCGATCGCCTTCGTCGTGCTGCTGCTGGTGCTGTTGCTGCGCCCACGCGGCCTGCTCGGCGCCGCCGAGACAAGCCGGCTTTGAGCGCGGCTGCGATCCGGGACCGGCTCGCCCTCGCGCTGGGCTGGCTCGCGCTGCTGGCGGTGCCGGCGCTGGCAGGCAACGCGCATGTGCTGTTCCTCGGCGTGGCGTTCCTGATCAACCTGATCCTGATCGCCTCCCTCAACGCGCTGATGGGCCTCGCGGGCCAGATTTCGCTGTGCCAGGCAGGCTTCTTCGGGCTCGGCGCCTACGCGGCGGGGATCGTCTCGGTTCGCCTCGGCGTCTCCCCGTGGCTCGGCCTGCCGATCGGCGCGGCCGTGGCGGCGTGCGTGGCAGCCGTGATCGGGCTGGCGGCGCTGCGGCTGCGTGGGCACGCGCTGGCGATGGCGACGCTCGGCCTGAACGTGATCCTGTCGGTGTTGTTCGTGCAGCTGGTGCCACTGACCGGCGGCCCGAACGGGCTGCTCGGCGTGCCGCCGCTGTCGGTGTCGCTGCTGCATCTCTCTCCCGGCATCGCCGCCTTCCTCGCCGCATGGAGCGGCGCCGGCGCGGTGATGCTGGGGCTGCTGAACCTGCAGCGCTCCCGCCTCGGCCGCGCCCTCGCCGCCGTCGCCGCCAACGAGACGGCCGCCGCCGCCGCCGGCATCGACGCCGCCCGCGTCAAGCTGCAGATCTTCGTGCTGACCGCGGGCATGGCAGGGCTAGCGGGTGGTTTATATGTCTATACAAATCAATATGCCTCGCCGGAGACCTTTGATGTCTCGGCGTCCGTGCTGCTGGTGGCGATGGTGGCGCTCGGCGGCTGGGGCCGGACCTGGGGCGCGGTACCGGGGGCGCTCGTGATGACGCTGAGCCCGGAACTGCTGCGCGACGCCGAGGACGCCGAACTGCTGCTGTTCGGCGCCGGCATGGTGGCGATGCTGCTGTTCTTTCCCGGCGGCCTCGCCGCGGCGCCGGCGGCCGCCTGGCGCCGGCTGGCGGCAACGCGCCGTGGCTGAGGCGCCGTTGCTCGACGTGCGGGGGCTGACGCGTCGCTTCGGCGGCGTCGTGGCGATCGGCGGCCTCGACCTGACCGTGGCGGCGGGCGAGATCCGCGCGGTGATCGGGCCCAACGGCGCCGGCAAGACCACGCTGTTCGACCTGCTGGCGGGTGTCGCCGCCCCAAGCGCCGGCACGATCCGGCTGGACGGCGCCGATATCGGCCCGCTCGCCGCCCACCAGCGCGCCCGCCTCGGCATCGCGCGCACGTTCCAGACCCCGCAGGCGCTTGGCCGGATGACGGTGCTGGACAATGTCATGGTCGGCCGGCACACGCGCACCCATGCTGGCCTGTTCGGCGCGCTCCTGCACACCGGCGCGGCACGGCGCGAGGAGGCCGCGAGCCGCCACGCTGCACGCGCGGTGCTCGACCGGCTCGGCCTCGCGCATCTGGCCGCGCAACCGGCCGCCACCCTCGGGTTCGGCGAACGGCGGCTGTTGGACATCGCCCGGGCGCTGGCAGCCGAGCCGCGCGTGCTGCTGCTGGACGAACCGGCCGCAGGCCTGCCGCCGGACGCCGCCGCGCGCGTCGCGGAAACGGTGCTGGCGTTGAACCGCGGCGGGCTGACGGTGCTGCTGATCGAGCACGATGTCCGCCTCGTGCTGCGGCTTGCGCACCGGGTGCTGGTGCTCGATCGCGGCACCCGCCTCGCCGAAGGCACGCCGGACGAGATGCGGCGCGACCCGGCGGTGATCGCCGCCTATCTCGGCACCGCCGCGGCAACTGTCGGTGTTTGAGGTGCGCGCCCTGTCGGCCGGCTACGACGGCCGCGCCGTGCTGCAGGGGATCGACCTTGGCGTGTCGAGGGGCGACAGCGTCTGCGTGATCGGCCCCAATGGCGCCGGCAAGACCACGCTGCTGCGCTGCCTCGCCGGCCTGCTGCCGCCGCGCGCCGGCAGCGTGCGGCTGCACGACGAGGAGGTGTCCCGGTTGCGCCCGGCGGCGCGGGTGGCGCGCGGGCTCGCCCTGGTGCCCGAGGGCCGGCATGTGTTCGGGCCGCTGACAGTCGCCGAGAACCTGGAGATGGGCGCATTCCGCTGGCTCTGGCCGCGCCGCGACCGTCGCGTCGCCGCGGATCTTGCCGCGGTGCTGGACCTGTTTCCCCGGTTACGCGAGCGGCTTGGGCAGACCGCCGGCACGCTCTCGGGCGGTGAGCAGCAGATGCTGGCGATCGGGCGCGCGCTGATGTCGCGCCCGCGCGTGCTGTTGCTGGACGAGCCGTCGGTCGGGCTGGCGCCGCTGCTGATCGAGGAGATTGCCGCGGCGCTGCGCCGTCTGGTCGCCGATGGCGTGGCCCTGTTGCTGGCGGAGCAGAATGCCGGGCTGGCGGCCGCGACGACGGCCCGCGGCTACGTGCTGGCGAACGGCAGCATCGTGCGCAGTGGCAGCAGCCAGAACCTGCTGGCCGACCCCCTGGTATTGTCGGCATATCTGGGACCGTGATCCTATGCCCACTGTCGGGCCGGCGGCTTAACGTCCGCCAGCGGCAGGCGTGAAGCGGGCGACAAAGGTTTGCAGCGTGCCCGGGAACCACAGCCGCACCGAGGTGACCGGCGCGCCGGAGCGCCAGGTGCGGCGGTCCACGACCAGGCAGGCAGCGCCCGGGGCGATGCCGAGCGCCGCCGCAACCTCGCTATCGGCATTGCGGGCGGCGATCTGGTGCTCGGCCTCGTGCCAGGGCACGTGCTGCAGCAGCCAGCTGCCCGGCGGATTGGCGGCGAAATCGACGGCCGCCGCTTCCGGCACCGCCGCGAGGGCGATGCGCCGTTCCTCCAGGGCGAACGGGTTCGGACCGGCGCGATGGCGGCAGCGCAGCACCAGCAGGTCGGCGCCCGCGGGCACGGCGATGCTCTCCAAATCCAGGCCGCTGGCGCTGCGGCGGCGGTAGGACAGCAACTCGTAGCCATAGGCCTGCCCGCGCGCGACGATGTCCGCCTTGATGTCGGGGATTTCCAGAACGGCGGACTGCCCGGCCGGCTGGCGCACGAAGCTGCCGGCGCGCCGCCGCCGTTCGATCAGCCCGGCATGGGCGAGCGCGGACATGACCTTGTTGACGGTCATGCGGGCGCAGCCATACTGCTCCATCAATTCGTGCTCGAACGGCAGCCGATGGCCGGGAGGCCAGTCGCCGGACACGATTTTCGTTTCGATATCACCGCGGATACGCTGGTGCAGGGGCGCAGCGCCGCTCATGCGTGGCCGCCGGGAAAAATCGCAGACACGGGGCAATACGAATCGGGCATCGGGATATGTATAGACATATATTCGACGCCCGCAACCGCCGATTCTGAAGCGATCAGGCGTCCATCTTCAGGGCGGCGAGGAAGGCGCTCTGCGGGATTTCCACCTTGCCGAACTGGCGCATCCGCTTCTTGCCTTCCTTCTGCTTCTCCAGCAGCTTGCGCTTGCGGCTGATGTCGCCGCCGTAGCACTTGGCGGTCACGTCCTTGCTGAGCGCCGAAATCGTCTCGCGCGCGATCACCCGGCCGCCGATCGCCGCCTGGATGGCGATCTTGAAGAGCTGTTTCGGGATCAGGTCTTTCAGCTTGACGCAGATCGAACGCCCGCGGTTCTCGGCGGCGCTGCGGTGGGCGATGAACGAGAGCGCGTCCACCGGGTCGTTGTTGACGAGGATGGAAATCCGCACGAGGTCGCTCTCGGCATAGCCGTCCATCGAGTAGTCGAAGCTGGCATAGCCGCGGGAGACCGATTTCAGCCGGTCGTAGAAGTCGAACACCACCTCGTTCAGCGGCAGCCGATAGACCGCCATCGCGCGGTTACCGACATAGGTCAGGTCTGCCTGCTGGCCGCGACGGTCGTTGCACAGCGTCAGCACGGCACCGAGATAGTCGTCCGGCACCATGATCGTCGCCTTGATCCACGGCTCCTCGATGTGGTCGATGACGCTGCCGTCCGGCATGTCGGCCGGGTTGTGCAGTTCCTCCATCGTGCCGTTGGTGCGGTGCACGCGGTAGACCACCGAGGGCGCGGTCGCGATCAGGTCGAGGTCGAATTCGCGGGACAGCCGCTCCTGCACGATCTCCAGATGCAGCAGGCCGAGGAAGCCGCAGCGGAAGCCGAAGCCGAGGGCGGCCGAGGTTTCCGGATCGTAGTGGAACGAGGCGTCGTTGAGCCGCAGCTTGCCCAGGCTGTCGCGCAGCTTCTCGAAATCGTCGGCATCCACCGGATACAGGCCGCACCAGACCACCGGAATGGAGGGCTTGAAGCCGGGCAGCGGCTCGACGGCCGGGGTTCGGTCGTCGGTGATGGTGTCGCCGACGTTGCAGTCGGCCACGGTTTTGATGGCCGCCGTGATGTAGCCCATCTCGCCGGGGCCGAGGTCGTCCACCGTGACCATGCGCGGGGTGAACACGCCCACCTGATCGACCGTGTGGACGGAGCCCTTGGCCATCATGCGGATGCGCTGGCCGCGCTTCAGCCGGCCGTCCTTGACGCGCACGAGGATGACCACGCCGAGGTACTGGTCGTACCAGCTATCGACCAGCAGCGCCTTCAGCGGCGCCGCCCCGTCGCCCTTGGGCGGCGGCAGCCGGTGCACCAGGGCTTCCAGCACGCCCTCGATGTTCAGCCCGGTCTTGGCGCTGATCATCACCGCGTCCGAGGCATCGAGGCCGATCACGTCCTCGATCTGCTGCTTCACCCGGTCGGGCTCGGCAGCGGGAAGATCAATCTTGTTGAGGACCGGCACGATCTCGTGGTTGGCCTCGATCGCCTGGTAGACGTTGGCCAAGGTCTGCGCCTCGACGCCCTGCGAAGCATCCACGACAAGAAGAGAACCTTCGCAGGCGGCAAGGCTGCGGGAGACCTCGTAGGCGAAGTCGACGTGGCCGGGCGTGTCCATCAGGTTCAGTTCGTAGACCTGCCCGTTCTTGGCCGTGTAGCTCAGCCGGACCGTCTGCGCCTTGATGGTGATGCCGCGTTCACGTTCCAGCTCCATGCTGTCGAGCACCTGGTTGGTCATCTCGCGCTCGGACAGGCCGCCGGTGGTCTGAATCAGCCGGTCGGCCAGGGTGGATTTCCCGTGGTCGATATGGGCGATGATCGCGAAATTGCGGATGCGGTCGGTGGGCGTGTCGGTCATGCCGCTCAGATAGGACAGAGCCGCGAACTTATCTACCCGATCCGGCTGCTGCGGTGCAGCAAAACCGCTGGCAACCCGGCGGCCCGCGGGTTATCGGGGTAACAAGCAGTACGGGGATGTGGCGATGGCGCAGGCGGCAGGCGGTCCGATCGAGGCAACCTTGATCCCCGGCGACGGGATCGGCCCCGAGATCATGGCGGCGACCACCGGCGTGCTGACAAGCCTCGGCGCGCCGTTCGTGTGGGACCTGCAGCAGGGCGGCATGGCCGGCGTCGCCGCCGGCGGCGATCCGTTGCCGGAGGCGACGCTGGCCAGCATCCGCCGCACCCGACTGGCGCTGAAAGGGCCGCTGACCACACCGGTCGGCGGCGGTTTTCGGTCCGTCAACGTGCGGCTGCGCGAAACCTTTGGGCTCTATGCCAATGTGAGGCCAGTGCGCAGCATCGTGCCCGGCGGGCGCTACGAAAACATCGACATCGTGCTGGTGCGGGAGAACCTCGAGGGCCTGTACGTGGCGTTCGAGCACTACATCCCGATCGGCGACGACCCCCATGCGGTGGCGATTTCCTCGGGCGTGAACACGCGCGCAGGCTCGCGCCGGATTGCCGAATATGCGTTCGACTACGCCGCCCGCAACCAGCGCAAGAAGGTCACCATCGTCCACAAGGCCAACGTGCTGAAGGCGCTGACCGGCATTTTCCTGGAGACGGCGCAGCAGGTCGCCAAAGACTACGAGGGCCGCATTGCCGCCGACGACCGCATCGTCGATGCCTGCGCGATGCAACTGGTGCTGAACCCGTGGCAGTTCGACGTGATCGTGACGACGAACCTGTTCGGCGACATCCTGTCCGACGAGATGGCCGGGCTGGTCGGCGGCCTGGGTTTCGCGCCGGGCGCCAACATCGGCACGGATGCCGCGATCTTCGAGGCGGTGCATGGCTCGGCGCCCGACATCGCGGGAAAAGGCATCGCCAACCCGGTGGCGCTGCTGCTGGCGGCGGGCATGATGCTGGAACATGTCGGCCGCCTCGACCTCGCACAACGCCTGCGCGCCGCGATCGATGCCGCGATCAACGTGGACGGGGTGCGGACGCGGGACATGGGCGGCGCGGCGTCCACGACGGAGTTTGCGGGGGCGGTGGCGAAGCGGGTGGGGTAGCCACGGCGCCGAGCTCGGCGCTGTCTGTTGGGCAGCCAACGGTTAAGTGCACGTGCGAAATAGATGAGCTGCCCGGCATCGCCCGGGGGTCTCGCACCTATCCGAACCTGCGTGGCAGCCACGCTTTCTTCCAGTATCAGCGCCGAACGATATTCGACATGCGCCAGCGAGACGAAAAAGCCGGTCTCCCCGAATAGATCTTCAACGTCTGTCGGGGTAAGACATTGCATCACTAACGATCCTGCGATTACTCGATCTTCATGTCGTGAGTTGGCAACTGAGCCTACTGCGAAGCTTACCTGACCATCGTCCGACGGGCGACGCGCCCGAGGTCC
>Ga0302314_10001702_pt1 | contig 41128 bp, 42 predicted proteins | sample III_Palsa_N2_3_FD_200533 | JGI IMG/M metagenome (GOLD analysis project Ga0302314, IMG submission 200533) | Peat permafrost microbial communities from Stordalen Mire near Abisko, Sweden - III_Palsa_N2_3 | ecosystem: Environmental > Terrestrial > Soil > Palsa > Peat permafrost | place: Sweden... | reverse complement strand
CGTCGAACAGCGCACCGACCTCGACAAGCTGGTCATCGACATCGAGACCAACGGCACCATCGATGCCGAGGAAGCCATCCGGCGCGCCGGCGGCATCCTCAAGGATCAGCTGTCGGTGTTCGTCGATCTGCAGGGCGAAGAGGAAGCCGCGACCAAGGTTTCCGAGATGCAGTTCGACCCGATCCTGCTGCGCCCCGTGGACGAGCTGGAACTCACCGTCCGCAGCGCGAACTGCCTGAAGGCGGAGAACATCCACTACATCGGCGACCTGGTGCAGCGCACCGAGGTGGAGCTGCTGCGCACGCCGAACCTGGGCAAGAAGTCCCTGACCGAGATCAAGGAAGTCCTGCAGAGCCATGGCCTGATGCTGGGCATGCGCCTGGATGGCTGGCCGCCGGCGGGTCTCAAGCATGATGAGGAGCGGGACAGCATCTGATTGATGCGCCCGGATTGAGGAAAGAGATATGCGTCACCAACTGAGCGGCCGTCAGCTCTCACGCAACAGCCCGCATCGTCACGCGATGCTGCGGAACATGAGCGTGTCGCTGCTGCGTCACGAGACCATCCGTACCACCCTGCCGAAGGCCAAGGAGCTGCGGCGCGTCGTCGAGCCGCTGATCACCCTCGCGAAGACCGACAGCGAGGCGCACCGGCGCCTGGCCTTCTCGCGCCTGCGCGACACGGCGATCGTCGAGAAGCTGTTCGCGGACCTGGGGCCGCGCTTCAAGGCGCGTGCCGGGGGCTACACCCGCATCCTGCGGATGGTGCCCCGCGTCGGCGACAACGCCCCCATGGCGTTGATGCAGCTGGTCGACAAGGCCGCCGAGACGGTGGCCGAGCAGCCGGTTGCCGGCAAGGGTGCCAAAAAGAAGAAGAGCGCTGCCCCCGCGGGCGATGCCGCTGCCCCGGCCGCCGAGGCCAAGCCGCGCCGCCGCAAAAAGGCCGCCGCATAGCAGCGTTACGCAAACTTAATTGTTTGAGTAAAGACCCCGCCACGTGCGGGGTCTTTGCTTATGGGGTGCTTGAATTATTCGCCTCCCGCGATGCCGGAGTTTCCGCTCATAATCGGCTCGCCGCAGCGCTTGGCGGTATCAAGGAGACATACAAAAATGAGCTTGGCATCAGAATTCAAAGAATTCGCAATGAAGGGCAACGTCATCGACCTGGCGGTCGGTGTCGTGATCGGCGCCGCGTTCAGCAAGATCGTGGCCGCACTGGTGGGGGATATTTTCATGCCGCCCCTGGGCCTGATCATCGGGGGCATCAATTTCAGCGACCTGGCCGTGAAGCTCGGTACGGATCCCACCGGCAAGCCGGTGCTGCTCAAATATGGCGATTTCGCCCAGGTAATCCTCGAGTTTCTGATCGTCGCCTTCGTGATCTTCTTGCTGGTCAAGGGCATCAACATACTGAAGCGGCCGCCGCCGCCCGCGCCGGTGGCCCCGCCGCCGCCGACCAAGGAAGAACTGCTGCTGACCGAAATCCGCGACCTGCTCGCCAAGCGCTGAAGCGTTCGGACGCTGCCTAGTTGAGCGCAGCAAAGGCGTCCCGCGTCAGGTTTTCACAGCCTGATGCGGTGACCGCCAGGTCATCCTCGATGCGGATGCCACCGAACGGGCGCAGGCTCTCCACGCGGCGCCAGTTGATGTGTTTGCCGCGCGCGTCCGCGCGTGCCTGCTCCAGCAGCTGCCCGATGAAATACAGCCCCGGTTCCATCGTCACCACGAAGCCGGTTTCCAGGCGCCGTGTCAGTCGCAGGTAAGGGTGACCCGCGGGCCGCGCGATCGCCCCGCCCGCAGCTGAACGCTGGAATCCGGCCACGTCATGGACCTGCAGGCCCAGCAGGTGGCCGATGCCATGCGGCAGGAAAACACTGGAAATCCCGGTGTCGAGGGCTTCCTCCGGTGTGCAGTCGATGAGCTCTGCGGCACGCAGCACCCGCGCCACCGCGTGATGAGATGCGAGGTGGATGTCGATCCATTCGACCCCCGCGCGAACCTGCGCGCACAAGGATTGCTGGGCTTCATCCATCGCAACGATCAGCGCCGCGAAGTCGCGCGCGGCCGCGGTGTTGGTTGCTGCGGCCAACGTGCGGGTGATGTCCGAGGCATATCCGGCGCTTTGCGCGCCGGCGTCGATCAGCAATGAGTGGTGCGCTGCGGGAGGTGTGCGCCGCAGGTTTTGATAGTGCAACACGCTGCCCGCCTCATTGAGGGCGACGATGGCGTTGTAGGGCAGCTCCTGCTCGCGCAGGTCGGTCGCCTCGACGAATGCCTGATGAATGCCATATTCGCTCTCACCGGCGCCGAAGGCCGCCGCGGCCGCGATATGACCGCGTGCGCCCAGGCGATTGGCGAGCCGCAGCCGCGCGAGTTCATAAGAGGTTTTCACGGCACGCGTGTAATCCAGCGCGAGCAGCAGCTTTTCGGGGTTTATGGCCGCAACGCCCCAGCCGGCGACTTCCGCGCCGGGTTCACCGATGAGCGCCACCCGCGACAGATCCTGCGGCAGTGCGGCGCGTATCTCGGCGAGACTACCCACAACACGTATGTCGAAATGCCGGGTCCAATCGCCTGTAGGACGAGTCGCCTGTTCGTACCAGAAATCCGGCGGCGAGCAGATGAGGAGTTCAGGCCTTGACCCCGGTTTCACATGAACGAAACAGTCCGGCGTCGGGGGGAGCGGTGCCCAGATTGAGAACCATGCGGGGGCCCGGAACGGATAGCTCTGATCATCACGAAATGCCGGTAAAAGCAGGCCCGAATACACCAGGGCCGCCTCGTGACCGGCAGTCCCCAGGGCGCTTTCGAAGCGTGCCTGCAGGGTTTCCAGATGTTGCGCATATTCGGTGCCGAACTCGGCCATAGGGGTGATTCCACGGGTTGTCACGGCCATTCATTGCGATATGCTCCATTGTAGTCGCAGCATCGCCGCAGGTCGTGGTGGTGGCTATGACGGTGCGCGCAGGCCGGCTCGAGCGCTCTTTTGGCGCGCGGGCCGGGGGGCATTCATGACGGGGCGTTCACGAATGTTTAAAAACCGGCTGTAACTCTATAGAATTCTGCGCCGCGATCTGAAATCGCCAGACTAACTAGTTAGTTTTAATTTTGGTCTCTCACCGTTTGCCTTTCTCTTTTTCGGGGTACAGCTCAATGAAGACAAAACTCGTTCTCAGCGCTCTCGTTGCGGCGCTCGCGCTGGCGGCCTGCGCCAAGACGGATACGACGGCTCCGGCCGCTGCTGATTCGGCCGCCGCTGCCGCCTCTTCGGCTGCCGATTCCGCCTCGGCTGCCTCCTCAGCCGCCTCGGATGCCGCCGCTGCTGCTGCGTCTGCTCCTGGTTCGGCGCCGTCCAGCTCGCCGTAAGTAACTTTCGCAGTTACTTGATTCGAGCCTGACCGCAGGCTCGCAAATGGCCCGGACCGGCGCGCGTGCTGGCTCCGGGCTTTTTGTTGAAGGATCGGACCGTGACCATCAGTCTGCGAGACGCCCGCAATTCGCGGGCAGACCGCTCCTGGATCGCGAACGTGTTCCGGGACTATATCGATGATCTGGACCCGTTGAGCACCGGCATCTTTCCGGTCCTGGGCGAGGTGGGACATCGTGAGCCTGACCAGGTCGCCCGCTGGTTCGGCGATCCGAATGCCGTACCCCTGGTGATCGCGCAATCCCAGGTGCCGGTGGGCTTCGCGATGGTCGCGCGCATGAATGCCGGCGCGGACTTTCGTATGGGTGAGTTCTTCATCGACCGGGCGCACCGCGGGCTCGGCCTCGGAAGCGGCGCCGTGCAGCTGATCCTGGATCGCTTCGCGGGGCGGTGGGAAATCATCGAGTATCAGCGCAATCCCGTTGCGGTGAGGTTCTGGCGGCGGGTCGTGACCGCCTACACCGGCGGCAGCTACCAGGAACGGGTCTTCAATGGCGAGGTGCGCCAGACCTTCGAGTCGGGGCCACGTCGGCGTTAGCGCCGCAGCTGCCGCAGCCCTTCAGCGCCTGCATCTGCAGCGACGCCTTCAACCTTCCCGGCCAGCCGACATGGGCCAGGGTTGCGACGGGGAGAAGTTGATCCAGCAACCACAGCCGCTGGCGCACGCCCAGCAACCGCCACAGACTATAAAGAGCGCTCGAGCCGACCACCAGGGTGACGATCGTCCATTGCAGCAGCATTCATCCCAGCCCCGCGGCGAGCGCCGCGCGATAGGTGACGAACGAGGTCAGATAGGACAGCACGAAAAGATAACCGGCCATCAGCAGCGGATAGCGCCAGCTGTTGGTCTCGCGGCGGACCACCGCGAGCGTCGACAGGCACTGCGGGGCGAACACGTACCAGGCCAGAAGCGACAGACCCGTCGCGACGCTCCAGCCGTGGGCCAGGATGGGCTGCAGCGCGCCGGCCACGTCCTCACCGGCCGCCGACATCGCATACACGGTGCCCAGGGCCCCGACCGCAACCTCGCGGGCCGCGAGGCCCGGGACCAGCGCGACACAGATCTGCCAGTTGAAGCCGATCGGTGCGAACACCAGCTGCAGGGCATGGCCCAGATGGCCCGCGAAGCTGTAGCTGATTGCGGCGCCGGTGGCACCCGGCGGCGGCGCCGGGAAGCTCGCCAGGAACCACAGCACCACCATCAGCGTGAGCAGCACCGTGCCGACGCGGCCGAGAAAGATCCGGGCCCGCTCCCACAGCCCCAGGACCAGGTTGCGCAGGTTCGGCCATTTGTACTCGGGCAGCTCGAGCAGCAGCGGGTGATAGTCGCCGCGCATGAAGGTGCGCTTGATGGCGAAGGCCACGACCATCGCACCCCCGACGCCTGCGAGATACAGCGCGAACAGCGTCAGCCCCTGCAGATTGAAGGGACCGACCTTACGGTGCGGGATGAAGGCACCGATCAGCAAGGTGTACACCGGCAGGCGCGCCGAGCAGGTCATCAGCGGTGCAATCATGATCGTCGTCAGGCGGTCGCGCGCCGCGGGTATGGTGCGCGTGGCCATGATCCCGGGGATCGCGCAGGCAAAACTCGACAGCAGCGGAATGAAGGCCCGGCCCGAGAGTCCGACCTTGCCCATGAGCCGGTCGAGCAGGAAGGCGGCGCGTGGCAGGTAGCCCGAATCCTCGAGCGCGAGGATGAAGGCGAACAGGATCATGATCTGCGGCAGGAACACCAGCACGCTGCCGGCGCCGGCGATCACCCCATCCACCAACAGATGCCGCAGGGGGCCATCGCTCATGTGACCGCCCAGCCAGGTGCCGAGGTGCGCGACGCCGTTCTGCACCGCATTCATCGGCAACTGGGCCCAGCTGAACACCGCCTGGAACATCAGGAAGAGCACCAGGGCGAGCAGCAGCGGGCCGCTGATTGGATGCAGCACCACAGCGTCCAGCCGCTGCAGGAAGCGCAGGCGGGCGGGCACGCGGTAGCCGATCTCCGCAAGGATGCGGCGCACGTCGGACTGCGTGGCCTGGATTTCGGCAGCGCTGCCACCTGCGAACTCGACCCGCCCGAGGTTCAGCGCCGGGGGCGGCGTGCGATCCAGCAGCACCACCAGTTCGCGCTCACCGCCGGGTCGTATCGCAACCGTCTCGACGACCGGCAGGCCGATGGCGCGCGCCAGCGCCGCGCCATCGAGGCGGAAACCGCGCGCGCGGGCCAGGTCCGACATGTTCAGCGCCACGACGATCGGGCGGCCGAGGCGCTTCAGTTCCAGCACCAGCCGCAGGTTCAGGCGCAGATTGGTGGCATCCACCACGCACACGATCAGGTCGGGGGGCTGCTCGGAGGCATGCCGGCCGAGCACGATGTCGCGGGTGATCGCCTCATCGAGGGTGGTCGGCTGCAGGCTATAGGCGCCCGGCAGGTCCAGCAGCCGATAGGCGCGGCCGCTGGTCGGGCCGATGAAACGCCCTTCCTTGCGCTCGACGGTGACGCCCGGGTAGTTCGCGACCTTCTGGCGGCTGCCGGTGAGGCGATTGAACAGGGCGGTCTTGCCGCAGTTGGGAACTCCGACCAGCGACAGCGAGAAGCCGGCGGTGGCGGCATCGGTGCTCAAAGGGGCAGGGCGTCCTCGACCCAGATGTTCTGCGCTTCACAGCGCCGCAGCGCGAACTGGGTGCTGCCGACGCGCACCACGAAGGGATCGCGGCCCGGACGTGCTTCGGCGACGACCTCGACCCGCTCGCCGGCGATGAAGCCCAGCTCCAGGAGTCGCAGTTCCATCGGGCTCACCCCCTCCGTGGCCGAGCCCACGGCGACGATCGTGGCCGCCATTCCGGGGCGCAGCTGGCTCAGGGCGGTCGGCACCGTGGTGTCGATGATCTGGCTTCGGACGGCGGTATCCATGAGCGAAGTATCATGAGAACCGTTCGCATTTGCAATGTCAGCGAACCGCAATTTCGCGAAGCAGCGGCTTAAGGTAAGTCCCGGTATATGAGGCCGGATTGCGCGCCACGGCCTCCGGCGTGCCGCTCGCGATGATCTGGCCGCCGCCCGCGCCGCCCTCGGGTCCGAGATCGATGAGGTAGTCGGCGGTCTTGATGACATCGAGGTTGTGCTCGATGACCACCACCGTGTTGCCCTCATCGCGCAGCCGGTGCAGGACCCGCAGCAACTGCTCGATGTCCGCGTAATGCAGTCCGGTGGTCGGTTCATCCAGGATGTAGAGCGTGCGGCCGGTCGCGCGCTTGGCGAGCTCACGCGCGAGTTTCACGCGCTGCGCCTCACCGCCCGACAAGGTGGTCGCGTTCTGCCCGAGCCGCACGTAGGCGAGGCCGACATCGTTGAGCGTGGTCAGCTTGCTCGCGATCGTCGGCACGTTCGCCAGGAACCGCAGCGCATCCTCGACGGTCATCTCCAAGAGCTCGTGGATGTTCTTGCCGCGGTAGCGGATCTCGAGCGTCTCGCGGTTGTAGCGCTGGCCCTTGCACACATCGCAGGGCACGTAGACATCCGGCAGGAAGTGCATTTCCACTTTGAGGACGCCGTCGCCCTCACAGGCCTCGCAGCGGCCGCCCTTGACGTTGAAGCTGAAGCGCCCCGCGTCGTAGCCGCGCGCGCGGCTCTCGGGTACTGCCGCGAACAGTTCCCGTAGCGGCGTGAACAGGCCCGTGTAGGTCGCCGGATTGGAACGCGGGGTGCGGCCGATCGGGCTCTGATCGATGTCGATGACGCGGTCGATGTATTCCAGGCCCGCGATCCTGGTGCACGGCGCCGACTCGAGCGGCGTGTTGTTCAGGTGCGAGGCGGCACGACTGAACAGCGTGTCGTTGATCAGCGTGGATTTGCCCGAGCCTGACACGCCGGTGACGCAGGTGAACAGGCCGACCGGGATGTCCACATCAACATTGCGCAGATTGTTGCCGGTGGCGCCGATGATCCTGAGGTTGCGTTCCGGGTCGCGCGGCGTGCGGGGCTTGGGGATCCTGATCGCGCGCGCGCCGCTCAGGTACTGGCCGGTGAGTGAGGCCGGATTGTTCTTGATCTCCTCCGGGGTGCCGCTGGCAACGACGCTGCCGCCATGCACGCCGGCGCCGGGACCCAAGTCCACGACATGGTCGGCGGCGAGGATGGCGTCGGTGTCGTGTTCCACGACGATGACCGTGTTGCCGGTATCGCGCAGCTTGGCGAGCGTTGCGAGCAGACGCGCGTTGTCACGCTGGTGCAGGCCGATGGAGGGCTCATCCAGGATGTACATGACCCCGGTAAGTCCCGAGCCCACCTGGCTTGCCAGCCGGATGCGCTGCGCTTCACCCCCCGAGAGCGTCTCGGCGCTGCGATCCAGGGTCAGGTAATCGAGACCGACATCCTTGAGGAACCGCAGCCGGTCGGCCACGTCCTTCAGGATCCGTGCCGCAACTTCCGCGCGCCAGCCGGGCAGGTCGAGGGAGCGGAAGGTTTCCAGTGCATCGCCGACCGACAGATGCGCGATCTGCGGCAGCGTGTACGGGCCCACGAACACGAAGCGCGCGGTGCGGTTCAGGCGCGTGCCCTCGCAGTCCGGGCAGGCATGCGTGCCCAGGTACTTGGCGAGTTCCTCGCGCACCCGCGGGGACTGCGTCTCGCGATAGCGGCGCTCCATGTAGGGCAGGAAGCCTTCCCACTGCTGGCGCTTCTTCGCGGTGCGGCCATTGGCCTGCAGCTGCCGGAACTCGATCAGGTCCTTGCCGCTGCCCTCGAGCAGCGCCTTGCGGACCTTCTGCGGCAGATCCTCCCAGGGCGTCTCGACATCGAAGTCATAGTGGCGCCCCAGTGAGGTCGCGATCTCCATGTAGTGGGCGTTGTTGCGATCGCGGCCCCGCACCGCGCCGGTGGCGAGCGACAGGGAGCCGTTGGCGATGATCAGGCGCGGATCGAAGAACTGCTTGACGCCAAGCCCGTCGCAGCCGGGACAGGCACCTGCCGGGTTGTTGAACGAGAACAGCTTCGGTTCCAGAGGCGGCACGCTGTAGCCGCAGACCGGGCAGGCATGGCGGCTCGAGAACACCAGCGGCTCCCGGGTCGGCAGGGTGCTCCCCGGAAGGTTGATGAGATGGGCAACGCCACCGGACAGGCGCAGCGCCGTCTCGAAGGACTCGGCGAGCCGCGCGGCGATGTCGGGGCGCACCTTGAGGCGATCGACCACGGCCTCGATGCTGTGTTTGCGCTTCGGATCCAGCTCCGGGCGCCCGTCGAGCTCATGGATGTGGCCGTCGATGCGCACCCTGACGAAGCCCTGGCGCGAGAGGTCCTCGAGCACCTGGCCGTGCTCGCCCTTGCGATCGCTGATCAGCGGCGCGAGCAGCGCCACCGGTGAGTCCTCGGGCAGCTTCAGCACCTGGTCGACCATCTGGCTGACGGTCTGGGCGGTCAGATCGATGCCGTGATCCGGACAGCGGGGTGTGCCGGCGCGCGCGAACAGCAGCCGCAGGTAATCGAAGACCTCCGTGACGGTGCCCACCGTGGAGCGCGGGTTGTGCGAGGTCGCCTTCTGTTCGATCGCGATCGCGGGCGACAGGCCCTCGATGGTGTCGACGTCCGGCTTGTCCATCATCGACAGGAACTGCCGGGCGTAGGCCGAGAGCGATTCGACGTAGCGTCGCTGGCCTTCCGCATACAGTGTGTCGAAGGCGAGCGAGGACTTGCCCGAGCCCGAGAGCCCCGTGAAGACGATCAGGCGGTCGCGTGGCAGGTCGAGGTCGATGCCGCGCAGATTGTGGGTGCGGGCGCCGCGGATGCGGATGTACTGCATAACCATCAAGAATACCCCGTCGCGTCGCTCCCGCCGTCCGTCTACACTATGTGGAGACGATATTGCGCACAGGAAGGTCTGCCATGGCACGCGGCATCAACAAGGTCATTCTCATCGGTCATCTGGGTCAGGACCCGGAAGTGCGCGCCCTGCCATCGGGCTCCAGCATTGCGAATCTGCGGATCGCGACCACCGAGAGCTGGAAGGACAAACAGTCCGGGGAATTCAAGGAACAGACCGAATGGCACACCGTGGTGTTGTTCGGCCGCACCGCCGAAGTCGCCGCCGAGTACCTGAAGAAGGGCTCGCAGGTGTTCATCGAGGGCCGTCTGCGCACCCGCAAGTGGCAGGACAAGACCGGCAATGATCGCTATTCCACCGAAATCGTCGGCAATGATATGCAGATGCTCGGCGGTCGCGGCCAGGGCGGCGGTCAGGCAGGCGCCGAGGGTGGTGCCCGCAAGGCCTATGGCGCCAACCGCGGTGAGTCGGGCAAGGGAGCGGCGGCACCCGCGGGGGGCGAACACGGCGGCGAGTTCCAGGACGCGCCGGCGACCAGCACCGAACACGACTTCGACGACGATATTCCGTTTTAGGGCTCGTTCCGGGCCAGCACCGCGTGGATCATGCCCAGGATCTCGCGGGTGCTCGCGAGGTCCCCGGCCACCAGCACCCGCAGCCGATCGCGCGGCTCGTCGTAGGTGGTGGACAGACCCAGCGGCGGCTCATTCGGGCGGGGGACATTCGCGACGGCCATCACCAGGTTGGTGAGGCGGCTGGCGAGCGCCGGCGTCACGCCCGCGACGTTCACGACGCTTGAGACTTCGATCTGACCGCCGCCGCCGTGCTCGCGCTCATCCAGGTGCTCGACGGGACGCCCCGTGAAGGCTTCGAGATCGCCCAGGGTGATCCGGTACTGCTTGCCGATGCGGGTGGCTTTGAGCGTCCCGGCCCGGACGTAGCCGCGCACGGTGCGCACGTGCAGCTTCAGGATCTCGGCAACCTGCTCGACGCTGAGGAGTTGCGGGGTCGCGGGCGTGGTCATGGTCAGCCTCGATCGTATCATTACCTAAACATACGTGTTGGGTAATTATACGGTCGTTTAGGGAGCGATGTAAATCGTCCGCAGTTTCACCCGCCTGGCACCCGTGGCCGGGTAAAATCGCGGCTGTCTCTATGGTTTGCCAAGGTATGTCCGGCCGCTATTTCATCAAGACGTTCGGTTGCCAGATGAACGAGTACGACTCCGCGCGCATGGCGGATGTCCTGCACAGCAGTGCTGGTTTGACTCCCACCGACAATGCGGCCGAAGCCGACGTCCTCATCATGAACACCTGTTCGGTGCGCGAGAAGGCCGAGGACAAGGTGTATTCGCTGCTCGGCGAGTGGCGGGCGCTGAAGGCCGCGCGCCCGCACGTGGTCATCGGCGTGGGTGGCTGTGTCGCGAGCCAGGAGGCCGGCACGATCGTGAAGCGCGCGCCGTGCGTGGATCTGGTGTTCGGACCACAGACCCTGCACCGCCTGCCGCAGATGATCGATGAATTGCGCAGCAGCGGGCGCAGTGTGGTCGATGTCAGTTTCCCGGCCATCGAGAAGTTCGACGAACTGCCGCCGCCGCGCGCCGAGGGCGCGGCCGCGTTCGTGTCGATCATGGAGGGCTGCAGCCGCTACTGCAGTTTCTGCATCGTGCCCTATACCCGCGGTGAGGAGATCAGCCGGCCACTGGCCGACGTGCTCACCGAAGTACGGGTACTGGCGCAACAGGGCGTGAGCGAGGTGACCCTGCTGGGGCAGAACGTCAACGCCTACGCGGGGCCGATGGCCGATGGCGTGCCGGTGGACCTGGCGACCCTCATTCATCATGTCGCAGGCATCCGTGGCATCGAGCGCATCCGCTTCACGACCTCGCATCCGGTGGAGTTCACCGACAGCCTCATCGAGGCCTACGCGAACGTGCCCCAGCTCGCCAATCATCTGCACCTGCCGGTGCAGAGCGGCTCGGACCGGGTGCTGTCGCTGATGAAGCGCGGCTACACGGCCCTTGAATTCAAGGATCGGATCCGCAGATTGCGGGCGGTGCGGAAGGACATCAGCATCTCCTCGGACTTCATCGTCGGTTTTCCGGGTGAGACCGAGCGCGACTTCGCGGCGACCCTGCAGTTGATCCGCGATGTCGGCTTCGATTCCTCGTACAGCTTCCTCTACAGCCGCCGTCCGGGCACGCCGGCCGCCGCGCTCCCGGATGAGGTACCGCAGTCGCTGAAGCAGCAGCGGCTGGAAGAGCTGCAGGCGCTGATCGAGTCCCAGGCGCGCGTCATCAGCGAACAGATGGTCGGCACCGTGCAGCGGGTGCTCGTGGTGCGCCCCGCGCGCCGCGACGCGCGCGAACTCGCCGGCCGCACCGAGAACAACCGCTGGGTCAATTTCGCAGGTCCCCCGTCATATATGAACCGATTCGTCGATGTGACCATCACCGAAGCCCGTGCGCACACCCTGCGCGGACGGCTCGAGGCGCGCGATGCAGCGTGAGTTCGAGCTCGAGCCCGTCGACAACGCGCGGCTGGCCAATCTGTGCGGACCCCTGGATGAGAACCTGCGACTGGTCGAGACCCGGCTGAACGTCGAGGTGCATCGGCGCGGGGAGAGCTTCCGGGTGGTGGGCGAGCGCGCGCCGGAAGCGGAGGACACCCTGCGGGAGCTGTTCCGGCTGTCGAAGGACGAGGACGTGACGCCGCATCGCGTGCATCTGACGCTGCACGAGCGCACCAGCGACGCCGAACATCCGGCCGGTGCCGATGACGAAGACAATCCCTCGATCCGCGTGCAGCGCGGCGCCATCCGCGCCCGCGGCGGCAACCAGCGCGAATACCTGAAGCAGATCAAGGTCAGCGACCTCACCTTCGGCGTGGGTCCCGCGGGCACCGGCAAGACCTATCTGGCGGTGGCTTCGGCGGTCGAGGCCCTGCAGCACGAGCGCGTGCGCCGCATCGTGCTGGTGCGGCCCGCGGTCGAAGCCGGTGAGCGCCTCGGGTTCCTGCCGGGCGACCTCTCGCAGAAAGTGGATCCATACCTGCGCCCGATGTATGACGCGCTCTACGAAATGCTCGGCTTCGACCGGGTCGCGCGCTTCATCGAGCGCAACGTCATCGAGGTCGCACCGCTCGCCTTCATGCGCGGCCGCTCGCTGAACGACTCGTTCATCATTCTCGATGAGGCGCAGAACACGACGCCGGAACAGATGAAGATGTTCCTGACGCGCATCGGCTTCGGGTCCCGGGCGGTCGTGACCGGCGATGTGACGCAGACCGATCTGCCGCACGGCAAACTCTCGGGGCTGCGCCATGGCTTAGGTGTGCTCAAGGGCGTCACGGGCGTGTCATTCACCTTCTTCGATGCGCGCGACGTGGTGCGTCACCCGCTGGTCCAGCGCATCGTGCAGGCCTACGAAGCGCGGGGTGACTCGCAGTGAAGCCGCCGCCCGCGCGCACGCCGCTGCAGGTCGATGTGATGCGTGAGGGTCGCGACTGGGCCCCTACGGCCGCCGATATCCGCGCCTGGGCCAGCGCCGCCCTCGGCCGCCGCGCGGCCGGAGCCGAGCTTGCGGTACGCGTCGTCGCGCCCGCCGAGAGCAGGCGTTTGAATGCCCGCTACCGCGGTCGCGCCAAGCCCACCAACGTGCTGTCGTTTCCGCTCCCGGCGCTGCCGGTCGCCGCGCCGGAGGCCCGGCGCGCGCCGCGGCCGCTCGGGGACCTGGTGATCTGCGCGCGGGTCGTGCGCGAGGAGGCGCGGCAGCAGCGCAAGACCATCAAGGCCCACTGGGCACACCTCGTGATCCACGGCGCGCTGCACCTTTTGGGCTACGACCATGAACGAGATGCCGAAGCGCGGCGCATGGAGCGGCGCGAAGTGGCAGTGCTCAAGCGCTTCGGAATCGCCAATCCCTATCGGAGTGTCTAGTTGGCCAAGGACGTTCACAACACGGGTACCACCGGCCGCTGGTTGCGCCGCATCACCCAGTCACTGGGCGGTGAGCTGCACGATCGCGAGGATCTCGTGGCGCGCATGCACGAGGCACGCGACAACGGTCTCATCGACGGCGAGGCGATGGCGATGCTCGAGGGCGTGCTGGATGTCGCGGACCTGCAGGTGCGCGACATCATGGTGCCGCGCACGCAGATGGCCGTGGTGCGGCGCGAGGAGCCGGCCCCGGAGCTGATCGCGCGCGTCATCGAAAGCGGTCACTCGCGCTTCCCGGTGATGGACGACGATCGCGACGACATCGTCGGCATTCTGCTCGCCAAGGACCTGCTGCGCCTGTGCGCATCGGGTGAGAAGGAGCGTTTCGACATCCGCGAGTTCATGCGCCCGGCGGTGTTCGTGCCGGAGTCCAAGCGCCTCAACATGTTGCTGAAGGAATTCCGCGGCAACCGCAATCACATGGCGATCGTCGTCGATGAATACGGCGGGGTCTCCGGTCTGGTGACCATCGAGGATGTGATCGAGCAGATCGTCGGCGACATCGACGACGAGTTCGACATCGAAGAGGACGATCAGAACATCCGCAAGGAGGCGCAGCAGCAGTACGCGGTGCGTGGCGTCACGCGGCTTGCGGAGTTCAACGAGTACTTCGGCACCCATCTGCAGGATGAGGACTTCGATACCGTGGCCGGCCTTACGATGAAGAGCCTGGGCCGCCTGCCGCGGCGCGGCGAGGCCGTGACCCTCGAGGGCCTGGAGCTGCGCGTGGTGCGCGTCGACCGCCGCCGCATCGATATGCTGAGGGTGACCTGCCCGCACGAGCCGCCTGGCCCGCCGGCGCCCGCGACCGACTGACGCACGCGCCGTGCTGTCGTATCCGCTGCCGCTGCTCGCCGACCGGCGTGTCCGGCTGACGCTGGCCGCCGCGGGCGGTGCGGCGCTCGCCGCGGCCTTCGCGCCGCTGAACCTGTGGCTTCTGGGATTGCTGGCACCCGCACTGCTGATGGCGCTGTGGCAGGACGCCCCACCGCGGCACGCCGCGGCCCTCGGCTTCTGGTTCAACGCCGGTACGTTCAGCGTCGGCACCTACTGGCTCTACATCAGCATCCGCCAGATCGGCGGGGCGCCGCTGTGGATCGCCTTCCTCGCGATGGGCGGCCTGGTGGGCGTCCTGTGCCTGTACGGGACGCTGCTGGGCTGGGCGATCGCGCGCTATCTGCCCACGGGTGGTGCCGTGCGCTGGATGCTGGCGGTGCCGGCCGCCTGGGTGCTCGAGGAATGGTTCCGCGGCTGGTTCCTGACCGGCTTCCCGTGGCTGTCGCTGGGCTATTCGCAAACCAGCACCTGGCTCGCCGGCGCGGCCCCGGTGCTCGGGGTCTATGGGATTTCGGCGCTGTTGCTGATCGGCGCCGGCGCACTGGTGACGCTCATCCTGGGCACGCGGCGCGAACGGGTGCTTGCCGGGGTGGTGCTGGTGCTCAGCTGGGCGCTGCCGGCATTGCTGCTGGGCGTCGCCTGGACGAAACCTGCGGGGCCGCCGATCAGCGTGGCGATCGTGCAGGGGGCCGTGCCGGCGGATGAGAAATGGCAGTTCGAGCACCAGGATGCACAGCTTGATACCTATCGCGACCTCACACGCCAGGCGCTCGGCGCGCAGGTGATCTTCTGGCCCGAGGCCGCGCTTCCGGATACCGCGCAGCGCCTGGGCGACTATCTGTTGGATCGCTATCACGAAGTGCATGCGCAGCATTCGGCCCTGGTCGCGGGGCTGCTGCGCCAGACCAGCAGCGGCGAGTACTACAATTCAATTCTCGCGCTGGGTGAGAGCGCGGGCTGGTACGACAAGATGCATCTCGTGCCGTTCGCCGAAACCTTTCCGGTACCTGGCTTCGCGCGGCATTGGCTGGAAGTGTTGAATCTGCCCTTCGAGGACATCCGCTTCGGCGCCCCCCGCCAGGCGCCGCTCAGCGCCGGTGGTCTGATTCTGCTGCCGGCCATCTGCTATGACGATGCGTACGGCAGTACCAATCTAGCCATGCTGTCCACGGCCAATGCACTTGTGACCGTGACGAATGACGCCTGGTTCGGCCATTCGACGGCCCGTTACCAGCATCTGCAGATCGCCCAGATGCGCTCGATCGAAACCGGTCGCTACCTGGTGCGCGCGGCGAATGACGGCATTTCGGCGATCATCGGACCCGACGGCCGGGTCGTGGCCGAGGCGCCGGGTTATGTCCCGACGGTGCTGCATGGAACGGTGGTGCCGCGCGTAGGCCAACCGCCATATGCGCGCTTTGGAAACTGGTTGATAATTTCGCTTGCTGCCACCACGCTGGCAGCAGTCCTGGCCTGGGGCCTCGTGTTCCGGGGCAGGCGCAACCTTGGCCGCTAATGCTCGGAGTTGTACATGACCCTTTTTCGGATTCGCGGGGCAGTATTTGCAGTAATCGCTACGGTGACCGCAGGCTTGCTGCCGGCAGTGTCGATGGCCCAGGCACCCGCCCCGTCGCGGCCGGCGGAGCCGCTGCCCGCGATCACGATGCCCGACTTCTCGGCCCTCGTGGAACGCTATGGTCCGGCGGTCGTGAACGTGGAGGTCGTCGAGCGCCCGAACGCCAACGGACGCGGTGGTGGTCCGGATGCGGATGACCCGCTGAACGATTTCTTCCGCCGCTTCGGCATTCCGAACCAGGGTGGTGGCCAGCCGCGCAACTCCCCGCCCGCGCATGGCACGGGCTCCGGTTTCATCGTCAGCCCCGATGGCTACATCCTGACCAATGCCCACGTCGTCTCTTCGGCCGAGACCGTGACCGTGCGGCTGACCGACCGGCGTGAGTTCCAGGCGAAGGTCGTCGGCCAGGACGAACGCACCGACGTCGCGGTCATCAAGATCGAAGCCCAGAATCTGCCGGTGGTGAAGATCGGTGATCCGCGGCTGCTGAAGCCCGGGCAGTGGGTCGTCGCGATCGGCTCACCCTTCAACTTCGACAACACCGCGACCGCTGGCATCGTCAGCGCCACCGCGCGCTCGCTGCCGAGCGACAATTTCGTGCCCTTCATCCAGACCGACGTGGCGGTGAACCCCGGCAACTCGGGCGGTCCGCTCTTCAATACCCGCGGTGAAGTGGTCGGCATCAACTCGCAGATCTTCAGCCAGACCGGCAGCTACATGGGTCTGTCGTTCGCGATTCCGATCGACATTGCGGTCAACGTCGAGAACCAGATCATAAAGACCGGCCACGTCGTGCGTGGCCGCATCGGCGTCACCATTCAGGATGTGAATGCCGCCTTCGCCGAGTCCTTCGGTCTCGGCCGCCCGCGCGGCGCCCTGGTGAGCACGGTGGAGGCGGGGGGTCCTGCCGAGAAGGCCGGTATCAAGCCCGGTGATGTGATCCTGGCCGTCAACGGTCAGTCCATCGATCACTATGGTGAGCTGTCGCTGACGATCTCGAACATGCATCCGGGCACTGATGCGCGCCTGTCGGTGTGGCGCGGTGGCAAGGCCCAGGACCTGAGCGTGAAGATCGCCGTGGTCAATGATGACCAGGAGAAGACCGCCGCCAACAAGTCGCCGAAGGGTCCCGCGAGCGGTCAGGCCGAACGCCTGGGGCTCACGGTGCGCTCGCTGACCGCCGATGAGAAGCAGCAGGCGCAGACCGATGGCACGCTGGTGGTCGAGAACGTGACCGGCCCCGCGGCCGCGGCCGGCGTGCAGCCGGGCGACATCATCCTCGGCATCAATGGCAAGAGCATTCACAGCACCCCGGAGCTGGTGGCCGCGGCGAAGACCGCGGGCAAGACCATTGCGCTTCTCATTCAGCGCCAGGACCAGCAGATCTTCGTGCCGTTGCGCCTGAACTGAAGCCGAACTGACGCCTCATGCAGGAATTCTACGACCCGGCGGCCATTGAACGGGCCGCCCAGGAGTATTGGGACGGCTCCGGGGCGTTCGCCGCCACGGAGACCCCCGGCAAGCCCAAGTACTACTGCCTGTTCATGTTTCCGTACCCCTCGGGGCGGCTGCACATGGGCCACGTGCGCAACTACACCATCGGTGATGTGCTCGCGCGGTTCATGCGCATGCGTGGCTACAACGTGATGCAACCGATGGGCTGGGACGCCTTCGGGCTGCCGGCCGAGAACGCGGCCATGCAGAACAGCGTGCCGCCGGCCAAGTGGACCCGCGACAACATCGCCTACATGAAGCGCCAGTTGCGGTCCCTGGGGCTGGGGCTCGACTGGCGACGCGAATTCGCCACCTGCGACCCGGAGTACTACCGCTGGAACCAGTGGCTGTTCCTGCGCATGCTCGAGGCGGGCATTGCCTATCGTCGCACGGGGGTCGTGAACTGGGACCCGGTCGACCAGACCGTGCTCGCCAACGAGCAGGTCATCGACGGCCGGGGCTGGCGCACGGGCGCGCCGATCGAGAAGCGCGAAATCCCGATGTACTACCTGAACATCACGCGCTACGCCCAGGAGCTGCTCGACTCGCTCGAGACGCTCGGGGGCTGGCCCGAGCGCGTGCGCGTGATGCAGGCCAACTGGATCGGCCGCAGCGAAGGCACCGAGATTTCGTTTGGCTACGCCGATGATCTGCAGCACCTGATGGGCGCGGCCGGAGCCCTCAAGGTCTTCACCACCCGTGCCGACACGCTCTTCGGTGCGACCTTCATGGCCATCGCGGCTGAGCACCCGATCGCGACGGCCGTGGCCGCCGGCAACGCCGCGATCGATGCGTTCGTCGCCGAGTGCAAGCGCGGCAGCGTCATGGAAGCGGACCTCGCCGTGCAGGAAAAGAAGGGCGTGCGCACCGGGTTCCATGTGCTGCATCCCTTCACCGGCAAGCCGGTGGAAGTGTGGATCGCCAACTACGTGCTCATGGGCTATGGCGAGGGCGCCGTGATGGGCGTGCCGGCCCACGATGAGCGTGACTTCGAATTTGCGACCCGCTCCGGCATTGCGATCGAGACGGTGGTGAAGTCGGCGACGGGTGCCTACGAGACGGTCACGGCGCCCTGGCAGGACGCCTACGGGGAGCACGGCATCACCGTGAACTCCGGGGAGTTCTCGGGCTTAGGGTTCCAGGCGGCGGTGGCTGCGATCGCCGCCGCACTCGAGGCGCGCGGCATCGGCCGCAAGCGGGTGCAGTTCCGGCTGCGCGACTGGGGCATTTCCCGCCAACGTTACTGGGGCTGCCCGATTCCGCTGATTCATTGCCCGAGCTGCGGCGATGTGCCGGTGCCCGATGCGCAGTTGCCGGTGGTGCTGCCGGAGAACCTCGTGCCGGATGGCAGCGGCAATCCCTTAGGCAAGACACCATCGTTCTACGAGTGCACCTGCCCTAAGTGTGGGGCCGCGGCGCGCCGCGAGACCGACACCATGGATACCTTCGTCGACTCCTCCTGGTACTTCCTGCGCTTCGCGAGCTTCGATGCTGCGCAGGCGATGGTGGATGAGCGGGTCCGTTACTGGCTGCCCGTGGACCAGTACATTGGCGGCATCGAACACGCCATCCTGCACCTTTTGTACTCGCGGTTCTGGACCAAGGTGATGCGGGACCTGAAGCTCCCCAGCGTCGATGAACCCTTCAGCAACCTGCTCACCCAGGGCATGGTGCTGAACCACATCTACTCGCGGCACCCGGCAGAAGGCCGGCGCCAGTATTTCGATCCGGCGCAGGTCACCATCAGCGAGAACGCCGATGGCAGCAAGCACTATGCCGCCACCCTCGCCGATGGCGAAGTCGTCGACGTGCAGTACGACGGCCTTGGCACGATGTCCAAGTCGCGCAACAACGGCGTGGATCCGCAGCAGCTGGTGGAGCGCTACGGCGCCGACACCGTGCGCCTGTTCGCCATGTTCGCGGCGCCCCCCGAGCAGACCATGTTGTGGTCGGACGAGGGCGTGGAGGGCTCCTTCCGCTTCATCCGTCGGCTGTGGACCGCCGTGCATGAGCATCTCAAGGCCGGGCCGGCGCCGGCGCTCGACGTCAGGCAGTTGAACGCTGCCCAGAAGGCGCTGCGCCGCAGCGCGCATCAGACCCTGGCCAAGGTCACCGATGACATCGGCCGCCGTCACACCTTCAATACCGCCATTGCGGCGGTGATGGAGCTGCTCAACACGATCGGCAGGTTCGACGACGCCTCGCCCCAGGGGCGCGCCGTGCGCCAGGAAGCCTTCGGCATCATCACCATGGCCCTCTCGCCGATCGTGCCGCATGTGTGCCACACCCTGTGGCAGGCGCTGGGACACACCGGTGCGCTGATCGATCAACCCTGGCCTGCGGTGGATGCGGCGGCGCTGGTGCAGGAGCAGATCGAAATAAGCGTGCAGGTGAACGGCAAGATGCGGGCGCGGGTCGCCATCGCCGCCGGCGCGGATGAAGCCACGGTGCGCGGCATCGTGCTGAGCGATGAGCAGGTGCAGAAGTTCGTCGGCGGTGCCCCGGCGCGCAAGGTGATCTACGTGCCCGGCAAGCTGGTGAACATCGTTGTTTGAACGCCAGGTCAAAGGCCCGCTCGCTCTCGCGCTCGGGATGATGCTCGCTGCGGGCCTTGCCGGCTGCGGCTTTCACATGCAAGGCCACACGGCGCTGCCGGCGCAGTTCAAAGTGGCCTACGTCGATGCGCACGACCGGCAGAGCGACTTCGTGCAGGGACTGCGCAATGCGCTGCTGGTGAACGGGGTGGTGCTCACCGAGGACCCGACCACGGCCACGGCGACCGTGCACGTTCTGGATGACAAGCACGAGCAACGCATCCTCTCGGTCTCGCCGGACAATCTGCCGCGCGAATACGAACTCGACTACACCGTGCGCTTCTCGGTCACATCGGGCGACAAGGAGCTGCTGGCGTCGCAGGAAGTGTCGACGTCGCGCGAGTACAGCTTCGCGGTGAGCGAGCTTCTGGCCAAGGAAAACGAGGAAGCGATCCTGCAGGCCGCCCTCGCGCACGACCTGGTCGATGTCGTCATGCGCCGCCTCTCGAGTCTCTAGACCCGGATCCGCGCTGTGGGAATGCTCAGGCTTGCCACAACGGACCGTGTCGAGCTGGCACTGGTGCTGCATCACTACGGTCTGATGCTGGATCTCGTCGCTCCCGATGAGGACATTCCCGGTTCCTACTGGGGCGACAGTGAGGCCGGGCTCAAGGGCGACACGCTCTATGCGCGGCTCGATACCCCCGTGCATTCCGTGCTGCATGAAGCCAGCCACTACGTGTGCATGACGCCCGAGCGCCGCATCGGACTGGACCGCGATGCCGGGGGCGATGATCCCGAGGAATCAGCGGTGTGCTACCTGCAGATCCTGCTTGCCGATTCCTTGCCGGGCGTGGGCCGTGAGCGCCTGATGCAGGACATGGATGAGTGGGGTTACAGCTTCCGCCTGGGCAGCACGCGTGCCTGGTTCGAGGCTGATGCGGCGGATGCACGCGAGTGGCTGCGCGTACACGGCGTGATCCGGGCGGATGGAACGCTTACCGGAGAGCTGCGTCTCTGACGGACTCAGCGTCGCGCGAAGCCGTCGGTTGCGTCCACCAGCGCGCGGGTATTGCCGACCTCGAATGCGGAATGCCCGGCATCGCCGATGATGTTCAGTTGCGCCTCGGGCCAGGCGCGATGCAGATCCCAGGCGCTGCGCATCGGACACACGACGTCGTAGCGTCCCTGCACGATCACCGCGGGGATGTGGCGGATGCGCCCGACATCGGCCAGCAGCTGATCATCCTGGCGGAAGAAGCCGCCGTTGATGAAGTAATGACATTCGATGCGGGCGAAGGCGGCCGCGTACTCAGCGTCGGTCACGAACTTGGTCACGTAGTCGGGGTTCTGGCGCAGGTAACTGGTGGCACCTTCCCAGATGGACCAGGCTTTGGCCGCTGCCACCAGCACTTCGGGGTCGGTGCTGGTCAGCCGCCGGTAATAGGCGCGGATCAGGTCGTGACGTTCGGCTTCAGGGATCGGCGCGATGTAGTGTTCCCACAGGTCCGGGTAGATCGCGGCGGCGCCGCCCGGATCCTGATAGAACCATTCGAGCTCCCAGCGTCGCAGCATGAAGATGCCGCGCAACACCAGTTCGCTCACCCGCTGCGGGTGGGCCTGAGCGTAGGCGAGCGCCAGGGTCGAACCCCAGGAGCCGCCGAAGACCAGCCAGCGCTCGATCCCCAGCAGTTCACGGACGCTTTCGATATCGAGGACCAGATGCCAGGTGGTGTTGTCCACCAGGCTCGCGTGCGGCCGGCTGCGACCGCAGCCGCGCTGGTCGAGCAGCACGATGCGATAGCGCTTTGGGTCGAAGAACTGCCGCATGGAGGGGTCCGTGCCGCCGCCAGGGCCGCCGTGCAGGAACACCGCCGGCTTGCCGCGCGGGTTGCCGCTTTCCTCGTAGTAGATCTCGTGGACGGCCGAGACCCGCAGCATGCCGCTGTTATACGGCTCCAGGGGCGGATACAGCCCGCCAGGGGCTGCCCGGGCGGCCGCGGCGGCTGCGCCTGCCAGCGGCTTCGACGGGACCTTGCCGGAGGCTTTGCCGGTACGTTTGCGGGCCAGGCGGGGAGCCGCCCGCACCGCCTTTTTGACAGCCAGGGGCGCTCGTTTTGCCTTCCCCGACAGGCTCTTGGAAGTCTTGCGGGTCTTGGGGCCTTTGACAGAAGCCATGAGTGCAGCTCGTTTTGCTGGATACCCCAATATAGCGCAGGTAGCATTGAGGCCATGATCCAGCCCGCGTGCGCCAGCCGCCTTTGAAGATAAAATCGGAGTCGCTCCCCGCGCACCTGCGAGAGCGGCTGCTTCCCGTGTACCTCATATCCGGTGACGATCCGCTGCTGACCAGCGAGGCGGTGGATGCCGTGCGCGCGCAGGCACGCGAACAGGGTTTCACCGAGCGCGACGTGCATTTCATGGAGCGCGGCGCCGACTGGGATGCGGTGCTGACCTCGGTGGCCTCGATGTCCCTGTTCGCCGAGCGGCGCATCGTCGAGGTGCGGCTGCCCACGGGACGCCCGGGCGTCACCGGGGGACGGGTGTTGAAGCGCGTGATTGAAAGCGCCGGTCCCGACACGCTGGTGCTGATTCTGACCGGCCGCCTGGATCGCGAGGCCGCCGGCAGTGAGTGGGCCCGCGCCGCGGAGGAACGCGGTGCATCGATTGCGCTGTGGCCGATAGCCCGGGCTGCCTTTCCCGATTGGCTGCAGGCGCGCGCGCGCAGCCTCAAACTTACCGTCGCCCCGGATGCGCTGGCGCTGCTCGCGGAGCGCACCGAGGGCAATCTGCTGTCGGCCGCACAGGAACTGCAGAAGCTCGCGCTGCTGGCGACGGATGGCCGGGTCGATGCGGCAGCGGTGCTGGCCAGCTCCTCCGACAGTTCGCATTTCGATGTGGCGGAGCTCGATCGTGCGCTCACCCAGGCCGATGGCGCGCGCGCCCTGCGCGTGCTCGCCGGGCTGCGCGCCGAAGAGGTCGAGCTGCCGCTGGTGCTGTGGGCCGCGGTGAAAGCGCTGCATGCGGTGCTCGCCGCGGAAGCCGGCGTCGCACCGGCACGCAGCTACGGCTACAACAGCGCGCCGCCACGGCGGCGCCGGATGGGCGCGGCGCCCGCGACCCTGGTGGCACGCGCGGCGCGCGCGGATGCGATGGCCAAGGGGCGCCTGCGCGGCGATGGCTGGGATGAGCTGGCGCTGCTCGCCGCCGATCTGTGCGGCAAGGGCGCACTCGCGGCGGTGCCGCGCGCGCTGGGCTGATGATCAGGACAACATGGAACCAATCGGTATTTTCGGCGGTACTTTCGATCCCATCCACGTTGGCCACCTGCGCACGGCGTTCGAACTGTGGCAGGCACTGCATCTCAAGGAGGTCCGCTTCCTGCCGACCGGCAGCCCACCGCATCGCTCCGAGACGCGCGCCAATGCAGAGCTGCGGCTGGCGATGGTGCTGGCAGCGGTCGAGGGCCAGGCGGGCTTCGTGGTCGACGATCGCGAGGTGCGCCGCACGGGACTTTCATATTCGGTGGATACTCTGACCGAGTTGCGTCAGGAGAATCCGGAGCGATCCTTGTGTGTGCTGCTGGGCATGGATGCGTTCCTCGGCCTGCCGAACTGGCATCGGTGGCGCGAAGTGCTGGATCTGGCGCATATCGTCGTCGTGCATCGACCGGGCTGGCGCGCGCCGGCGCAGGGCCCGCTCGGCGAGGTCATGGTGGATCGCGGCACCGGCAGCGTGCGTGATCTGCATACGCGCGCGGCGGGCAACATCTATGTGCATGTTCCGACCCAGCTCGAGATTTCTTCCACGGAACTGCGTCAGCTCATCGAAGCGGGGCGCGATCCGCGGTATCTGGTACCGGACCCGGTGCGCAGGATCATCCTGGAAACCGGGTGTTATGCTCAGCGCAAACGCTGAGCCCATATAAGGAGGCTGCAACCTTTGCCAATGGCTACGACCCGATCCCGTGCCCGTCGAGCGACTGCGTCGCCCCCCGCAACACCTCCGTCACCGGTGCCCGGCCTGGTCCAGGCGGCGCTGGATGACATGAAGGCCATCAACATCAAGGTGCTCGATGTCCGTGGTCTCACCGACATCGCCGATACCATGATCATCGCCTCGGGAAATTCCGATCGTCACGTCCGCAGCATCGCCGAAAAGGTGATCCAGAGCGCGAAGGCCGCGGGCTTCCGGCCCTTCGGCGTCGAAGGCGCGCGCGATGGCGAATGGGCGCTGGTGGATCTGCACGATGTCATCGTGCACGTGATGCTGCCCCGCGTGCGTGAGTTCTACGGCCTCGAGCGGCTGTGGGGCACGCCGGAAGCGCCCGTGACGGAAGCCGTCAAGCGTCCGACCAGCGCGCCACGCAAACGCGCGGTGCGCAGGCCGAAGGCTTAGAAGAAGGAGACGGGCGCGCGAGGTTCTGTGCGATCCTGAAGCATGCGCATTCGGGTCATCGCCGTTGGGGAACGCATGCCGCGCTGGGTGGATGAGGTCGTCGGGGACTACACCCGGCGCCTCATCGGCAGCCTGAAGGTCGCGCTTAGGGAGGTGCCCTCCGGTCAGCGCAGCAGCCGCGGCGATCCCGCCCAGGCCATGCACAGCGAGGGACAGCGCATCCTCGGCCTCATCAGGGCGCAGGAATTCGTGACGGTGCTGGATGAGCGCGGCACCCAGAGCACCACGCGTGAACTTGCCACCTGGCTCGCTGCTCGCATGCAGGATGGGCGCGACCTGGTGCTGGTCATCGGCGGCCCCGACGGCCTCGCCGAGGAGGTGCTGACGCGCGCCGATCACCGGCTCGCGCTGTCGAAGCTGACCCTGCCGCATCCCCTGGTGCGGGTGGTGCTCGCCGAGCAGCTGTATCGTGCTCACACCCTTCTGAGTGGACATCCATATCATCGCGATTGAGACTGACGCCATGACTGCGGTGCTGCGACTGGCCTCTGCATCCCCCCGGCGGCGGGAGCTGCTGGCGCAGATCGGCGTGCCCCATGCCGTCGAGGTCGCCGACGTGGACGAGAGCGCGCGGCGCGGCGAGGTCGTTACCGAATACGTCGAGCGCGTGGCCCGTGCCAAGGCCGAGAGCATCTGGCAGCGGTGCGGCGATCTGCCGGTGCTGGGCGCGGACACCACCGTGGTGCTCGATGGCATGAGCCTCGGCAAGCCGCGCGATCGCGCGCACGCTTTGTCGATGCTCGAATCCCTGGCAGGCCGTGAACACCGGGTGCTGACCGCGGTGGCGCTCGTGACGCGGGCCGGCACCCGCTGCCTGCTCAGTTCGAGCAGCGTGCGCATGCGCGCTTCCACGCCACAGGAGCGCGAGCGCTACTGGGACAGCGGCGAGCCGCGCGACAAGGCTGGCGGCTACGCCATCCAGGGGCTCGGCGCCGTGTTCATCGAAGCGCTCAACGGCAGCTACTCCGGGGTCATGGGGCTGCCGTTGTTTGAAACGGCCCAGCTGCTGGCCGCGGCCGGCGTGCCGTGCTGGAGCGCAGCGTGAGCAGTGAGCTGCTGGTGAACCTCGGGCCGCGTGAGACCCGTGCGGCGCTGGTCGAGAACGGCGCGCTCACCGAGATCCACATCGAGCGCGCCGGCAAGCGCGGCCTGGTGGGCAACATCTACAAGGGAAAAGTGTCGCGGGTGCTGCCGGGCATGCAGGCGGCGTTCATCGACGTGGGCCTCGAGCGCACCGCCTTCCTGCATGTCGCGGACATCGCGCTGGTCAGACCGGATGACACGGTGGTGAACCTGCCCGCGATCGATGACATCCGCCGCCTGGTGACCCAGGGGGATGAGCTGCTGGTGCAGGTGGTGAAGGATCCGATGGGCACGAAGGGTGCGCGCCTCACGACCTTCGTCGCGCTGCCTTCGCGTTACCTGGTTTTCATGCCGCGCGGCGAGGGCATCGGGGTGTCGGCGCGCATCGAGGATGATGCGACCCGGCAGCGCCTCAAGGCCGCAATCGCCGCGGTGCTGCCGCCGCAGGCCGTGGGTGGCTACATCGTGCGCACCGCCGCCCAGACCGCCGATGCGGCCGGACTGCGCGAGGATGTGGCCTACCTCGACAAGCTCTGGCGACACGTACGCGAAGTGTCGGCGCGGGTCGAGGCCGGCAACATCGTGCACGCCGACCTGCCGCTGCCACTGCGCGTACTGCGCGATGAGCTGGTGCCGGAGGTCTCACGGGTGCTGGTGGACTCGGCCACGGAACTGCTCGACATGCAGGCGTTCGCCCGCGCCTTCCTGCCCGACAGCCCGGTGCCGATCGAGCTGTATTCCGGGCAGCGGCCGCTGTTCGATCTGCACGGCGTCGAGGAGGAGCTGTCGCGGGCCCTCGATCGCAAGGTGCCGCTGAAGTCCGGCGGCCACCTGGTCATCGAACAGACCGAGGCGATGACGACCATCGATGTGAATACCGGTGGCTATGTCGGGCATCGCAATCTCGAGGAGACCATCTTCCGCACCAACCTCGAGGCGGCGGTGGCGATCGCCCGGCAGCTGCGGCTGCGCAATCTCGGCGGCATCATCATCATCGATTTCATCGACATGGCCGATGCCGCGCATCGGCGCCAGGTGCTGCAGGCGCTCGAGCGCGCGCTCGCCGCGGATCGCGCGCAGACCCATATCGTGAGTCTCTCGCCGCTGGGGCTGGTCGAGATGACCCGCAAGCGCACCCGTGAGAGCCTCGAGCATCTGCTGTGCAAGGCCTGTCCGGCCTGTGAGGGGCGTGGTTTCGTCAAGACCCCCGAGACTGTCGCGCAGGACGTGTTCCGCGAGATCATGCGCCAGAGCCGCCAGTTCGCCAGCCGCGAACTCTTGATCCTGGCGCATCAGGAAGTGGTGGATCACCTGCTGGAGAGCGAGTCGGCGAGTCTCGCCGAACTTGAACATCAGGTGGGCCGCCCCATACGGTTACAGGTGGAGGCGTTGTACGGCGTGGACCAATTCGACGTGGTGCTGATTTGAAAGTTGCGACCATCCAGATGAATTCGGGGCCCGATGTGCCCCACAACCTGGGCGTGGCCGGGCAGCTGCTCGCCGAGGCCGCCGCTGCCGGGGCCGTGCTGGCAGTGCTGCCGGAAAACTTCGCGATCATGGGGGCGAAGGAGGCCGACCGCCTGGCGGTGGCCGAGGCTTCGGGGTCGGGCCCCATCCAGGACGCCATGGCGGAGCTCGCTCAGAAACTGTCACTGTGGATCGTCGCCGGGACGCTCCCGATCCGCGGCACGACCCCGAAACGGGTGGCGCCGGCATCAATCGTCTTCGACGCGAACGGGCGCCAGGTGGCGCGCTACGACAAGATCCACCTGTTCGACGTGGACATTCCGGAGAAGAAGGAAAGTTACCGCGAATCGGCTACGTTCGAGCCGGGAAAAGAGGCGATCGTCGTCGATACTCCCGTCGGCAAGCTCGGACTGTCGGTGTGCTATGACATGCGCTTCCCGGAGCTCTACCGCCAGCTCTCCGCCCAAGGGGCGCAGCTGCTGACGATGCCGGCAGCGTTCACGGTCCCGACGGGCCTGGCGCACTGGGAAGTGCTGCTGCGGGCCCGGGCCGTCGAGAACCTCTGTTACGTGCTGGCGGCGGCGCAATGGGGCCAGCACGCCAACGGCCGTGAGACCTATGGCGATGCGATGATCGTCGATTACTGGGGCCGGGTGCTGGCCCGCCAGGCCGCGGGGGCGGGCGTGGTGATTGCCGATGTCGACACGGCGGCCCAGGCCGGGGTGCGCGAGGGCTTTCCCGCCCTCAGGCATCGCGTGCTCTAATGTTCGTCAGCGTTCGCAAAGGATAGAAGATGGCAACACCCGCCCGCTCCACCGATCCGATGGTCATTGCCCGTGACTGCATCCTGACCCCCAGTGGCCTGGATGAGTCGCGGCTCGAACGGGTGTTCGGCAACCTGATGTCCCATTCGGTGGATTACGCGGACCTGTACTTCCAGCTGGCGCATGAGGAGTCCTGGGCGCTCGAGGACAGCATCGTCAAGGAAGGCAGCGCCGCCATCGAGCAGGGCGTCGGCGTGCGCGCCCTTTCGGGCGAGAAGACCGGTTTCGCGTACTCCGATGAAATCATCATGCCCGCCCTGGAGGATGCCTCGCGCGCGGCGCGCGCCATCGCCGTGCAGGGCGACGACCGCGCGCCGGCGGTGTGGCAGTCGCGGGCGGGGCACCAGCTGTACCTGCCGGATGATCCGGTTGCGACCCTGAGCGATGCCGACAAGGTCGCCTGGCTGATGCGCGTGGATCGTGAGACGCGGGCCCTCGATCCGCGGGTGAAGCAGGTCATGGCCAGTGTCACGGCGGTACACGAGGTGGTGCTCATCGCCAACAGCGACGGAGACCTCGCGGCCGACGTGCGCCCGCTGGTGCGCTTCAACGTCTCCGTGATCGTCGAACAAAACGGGCGGCGCGAGCAGGGCTACAGCGGCTGCGGCGGCCGCTTCACGCTGGGCGACCTGGTCGCCGAAGACCGGCCCCTGGAGCTGGGACGCGAGGCGGTGCGCCAGGCGCTCGTCAACCTGGAGTCGATCGCGGCCCCGGCCGGACCGATGACGGTGGTGCTCGGACCGGGCTGGCCCGGGATCCTGCTGCACGAGGCCATCGGCCATGGGCTCGAAGGGGATTTCAACCGCAAGGGCACTTCGGCCTTTGCCAATCGCATCGGTGAGCGCGTCGCCACCGAGGCCTGCACGGTCGTCGATGACGGCACCCTGGCGCGGCGCCGCGGCTCGCTGAACATCGATGACGAGGGCACGCAGACCGAATGCACCACGCTCATCGAGAACGGCATCCTCAAGGGCTACATGCAGGACAGGCTGAATGCCCGCCTGATGGGGACGCGTTCGACCGGCAATGGCCGGCGCGAATCCTTCGCGCACGTGACCATGCCGCGGATGACCAATACCTACATGCGCCCGGGCCCGCATGCCCCCGAGGACATCATCAAGTCGGTGCAGCGCGGCGTCTATGCCGTCAATTTCGGCGGTGGCCAGGTCGACATCACCTCCGGCAAATTCGTGTTCTCGGCGAGCGAGGCTTATCTCATCGAGAACGGCAGGATCGGGGCGCCCCTGAAGGGCGCAACCCTGATCGGGAACGGCCCGGACGTACTCACCCGGGTCAGCATGGTCGGCAATGACCTCAAGCTCGACGAAGGGGTAGGCACCTGCGGCAAGGAGGGCCAGAGCGTCCCCGTCGGCGTCGGCCAGCCCACCCTGCGCATCGATGGCCTGACCGTTGGCGGCACCGGATGAGCAAAGCGTGACGTAGCGCACACTTTGCCGCTCTTCATGCCCGTAGGTTAAGCGCGTACCCCTTCCGCCAGGAAATCCCCATGCCCCCGGATTCGCGTGCCCAGTCCGAGCTGACCATCCCGAAGGATCTGCTGTCGGAGATCCAGCGCCAGCTGCCGGACGGCCGCGGCGATCTGAAGGTCGAAGCCTGGAAGCCTTCGCTGGTGTCCTGGGTGTTCGGCTTCCTTGGGCGCGATCGCAGCCGCGAGTGACAGCCGTGCTCGCCCGTCCCGTCTACGAGGGTTTGCCCTGGGCCTACATGCTGGCCGGCACGCTGGCGTTGTTCGGCAGTTATCTCGAATCCTCTGCCGCGCTGAGCGCCTTGCTCGGGCTGCCCGGCCTGCTGGCGGTGCTGGCGGGCGTCGTGGTGTGGCTGCGACGGCGCGGCTATCGGCGCCTGCGTGCCCAATACGGCGCTCCGGATGCGCTGGAAGCGGCCCTCGGGCCGCACGAGGACGCCTAGACCGAACGTTCCTTGCGCTGCACGGAAGGATCGACGACGGTCTCCGTGAAGGCATGCTCCTCGGGCTCCGCGAATGGACTCTCGAGGTGCGAGACCCCCGCTGCGCCATCGCCCGGATGCTGGCGCGCCCGCGCCAGCCGCTCATCCACGTACATCAGCTCGTGCTTGCCCAGGACCACGATGTCACCGTCGTTGAGGTTGTAGCGGCGCACGCGCTTGCCCTGGACGAAGATGCCGTTGGTGCTGTTCAGATCCTCGATCACGCTGCCTTCGGCGCCGGTGATGATCTGGCAGTGATGCCGGCTCACGAAGCGGCTGTCGACCTGCAGATCATTGTCGCTGGTGCGGCCGATGATGACGCGCCCGACGTGCAGCGGCAGATCCTGGGTGGTGCGGCCCTCGGTGGCCACGATGATGCGACCGACGACTTCGCCCTCCATCGTATTGTTGGCGGTGTCCGTGAGCGAACTGCTGTAGGAGCCCTGGCCCGGCGGACGGTGCGGCGCCGGCGGAATGCCTGCCTGGCGGCTGGTGCGGGCCTGCGGACCCTGCCAGCGCAGCTCCTGCACCGAAGTGCGGATGTCATCCATGGTCACCGTGTCGCGCTCCTGGCCGAACGCGCACAACAGGGAGGTATCACACAGGGTATTGACCAGACGCGGCACGCCACCGGTGTAGCGGAAGATCTCCGGGTAGGTGTCATCATCGAAGATCTGCCTATCCGCGGCGCCGGCCACTTCCAGGCGATGATGAATGTAGGCGCGCATTTCGGTGTCCGAGAGCGTGCCCAGATGGAAGCGCAGGCGGATGCGCTGTGCAAGCTGCACCAGCTCCGGCGCATCAAGTTTGGCATCGAGTTCGGGTTGGCCCGCGAGGATGATCCGCAGCACCTTCTCCTTGCTCGACTCCACACCCGAGAGCATGCGGATCTCCTCGAGCACCTTCAGCGACAGGTTCTGCGCCTCGTCGACGATCATCAACACCTTGCGACCGGCGCTGTACTGTTCAATGAGGAAGTCGTTGAGCGTCGCGATCAGTTCGGCCTTCTTCATTTTGAAAGGCGAGAAGCCGAACTGCACCAGTACCGATTGTAGGAAATCGACTACCGAGACCTGCGTCTGGCTGATCTGCGCCACGACCACGTCGCGCGACATTTCCTGCAGGAAGGATTCGATCAGGGTGGTCTTGCCCGAACCGATCTCGCCGGTGATCACGACGAAACCGTCCGTGAACCAGATCGTGGACTCCATGTACGCCTTGGCGCGTGCATGCTGTTTGCTCAAATACAGGAACTGCGGGTCCGGACTAAGGCGGAACGGTAATTCCCGAAGCTTGAACACTTCCAAATACATGCGGTTAGTGACTCACCTTAGGCAACGACTCGATTCTAGGGGATGTGCAACTCTGGGGCCAATTCGGCCAGGAGCCGCCGCGCGCGCCGTTCGCAGCGCGTTGCATCATCTTCTACCACAGTCAGGTGACCCAGTTTGCGGCCCGGCCGGGGTTCCTTTCCGTAGTCATGCAGGTGCACGCCCGGGTGCATCAGCAGCTGCGGACGCCCCGGCATGGTGCCAATCAGATTGATCATCGCGCTGTGACCCAGCGCACGGGTCGCGCCCAGGGGCAGTCCCAGGATCGCGCGCAGGTGGTTCTCAAACTGGCTGGTGACTGCGCCCTCGATGGTCCAGTGCCCCGAGTTATGTACCCTGGGGGCCATCTCGTTTGCGACCAGCCGCCCGGAGCGCACGAAGAACTCGATGGTCAGTACGCCCACGTAGCGCAGGTGCTCCAGCGCCGTCAGCAGGTGCTGGCCGGCGAGTCGGTTCAGGCGCGCATTGCCGTACGGGGCCCGGGTCAGCCTGAGGATACCGCCCGCGTGCAGGTTGTGGTTCAGCGGATAGACCCGGCACTCGCCGCTGCGGCTGCGCACGCCGATCACGGACACCTCCAGGTCGAAGGGCACCAGCTCCTCGTACAACAGCGGTGCCTCCCCTAAGCGGTCCCAGGCGGCGTCCAGGTCCGCGGCGCTGCGGACCACCGCCTGCCCCTTGCCGTCATAGCCCATGCGCCGGGTCTTCACGACCCCGGGCAGGCCGATCGCGCGCGCCGCCTGCTCGAGCTGCCGGCGGCTGTCGACCGCGCGCCAGCGGGTCGTCCGGATGCCGAGCTTTTCAAACAGGCGCTTCTCGCTGACGCGATCCTGCGCGATGGCGATTGCGGCGGGCGGCGGACTCACGCGGGTGTCGCGGCGCAGGCCGCGCAGGGCCGCCACGGAGACGTTTTCCCAGTCGATCGTCACCACCTCGCAGCGGTGCGCCAGGCTCGTGAGCGCTTCAACGTCCGTGAAGGCATGCTTCAATACCGGCGCGAGGCGCGCCGCCGGCGGCCCGTCGGCCGGGTCGAGGAACAGGAAATCCAGTCCCAGGGGGTAGCCGGCGAGGGCCATCATCTGGCCGAGCTGCCCGGCGCCGACGATGCCGACGGTCATGGTTTGGAGATGCGCGGATCCGGATGTTCCAGCACCCGCGCGGTCTGCTGCTCGCGGAACGCTTCGAGCCTCGGCAGGACCTCCGGGTGACGGTTGGCGATGATCGCGGCCGCGAGCAATGCCGCGTTGGTCGCACCCGCATTGCCGATCGCAAAGGTCGCCACCGGAATTCCGGCGGGCATCTGCACGATCGACAGCAGTGAGTCCATGCCATTCAAGGCACGCGACTGAACCGGTACACCCAGTACCGGCAGCGTCGTCTTCGAAGCGGTCATGCCGGGCAGATGGGCCGCGCCACCGGCGCCGGCAATGATGGCCTCCAGTCCGCGCGCGCGCGCACCGGAGGCATATTCGAACAGCAGATCCGGCGTGCGATGGGCCGAAACGACCCGCACCTCGTGGGGCACGCCCAGCGCCTCCAGCACCTCCGCGGCGGGCCGCATCGTCTCCCAATCGGAAGACGAGCCCATGATGATGCCGACCCACACTGACACTGGCCTACTCCTTCGCTCGCGCAATCGACCATTGTAGCCGAGTTGCCTAGGCCAGCAGTTCGCGCAGCGCGCGGAACAGTTCGCGGGCGGCCGGGCCGCTGCTGCCGGCGCGTTCCCGCTCGCTGCGGGCCGCTGCCACGCGCTGCTGCCACTCGGCCCCGGGCAGGCCCGGATGCGCCTCGTGCAGGGCCGCCAGGGCCGTGGGACCGCCTTCTATGAGGCGTGCGCGCCAGTTCTCGATGCGCTGGAAGCGCTGTGCCTCGAGGGCGGACTTGGCGGCCTTTGCGCCCAGGAGCTCGCGTACCCGGCTCAGATCAATGTCACGCATCAGCTTGCCGATGTACTGGCGCTGGCGCGCGCCGCCGCCGCGGCTGCCGATGCTGCGTGCCGCGACGATGGCGTCGTGGAGCGCCTCGGGCAGCTCCAGGGCGTCGAGTTCTGCATCCCTGAGCGCAATCAGCTGCTCACCGAGCTCCTGGGCCCGGTGGGCATCGCGCTTGAGGACACTCTTGCTCGGCCCGTCAAAAACGGGGGGTTCGGGTAATCGCTTCACGTGGGTACCATGCTCCTTGGGCTACAATTCTGCACCAACGTAGCGGCAGGGCATATGCAGCAGGAAGTCGACGCCTCCCGGATCCCCGAACTCACTCAGGTCATCGAGCTGGTGCTGGCGGAAGCCAGGCGTGCCGGGGCTTCCCAGTGCGAGGCCGACGCGAGCCTGCAGCGCGGTCTCACCGCCACCGTGCGCCTGGGGGAGGTCGACACGGTCGAATACCAGCGCGATCGGGGCCTCGGGCTGACCGTCTACTTCGGTAAGCGCAAGGGCTCGGCGAGCACCGGGGATCTGAGCGCGGCCGCCGTGCGTGCGACGGTCGAGAAGGCCTGTGCCATTGCCCGCTACACGGCCGAAGATGAATGCTCGGGGCTCGCGGACGAGGCGGATCTCGCCCGTGAAGTACCGGACCTCGATCTCTACCACCGCTGGGACCTGGAGCCGGATCAGGCGGTCGAGCTGGCCCGCGGCTGCGAGGCCGCCGGGATGGCCATCGACAAGCGCCTGACGAACTCCGAAGGCGCCTCGGTCGGCAATCAGCGTGGCGTGCGGGTGTACGGTAACTCGCATGGCTTCCTCGCCGGGCTCGCCAGCAGCTCGCACTCGATCAGCTGCGTGCTGCTCGCGCAGGTCGGGGAGGACATGCAGCGCGACTTCTGGTATTCGAGCGCGCGCGATCCCAAGGACCTCGAGGATGCGGCCGCGATCGGCCGGCGCGCCGGCGAGAACGCGGTCGCGCGCCTGGGTGCGCAGCGCCTGAGCACGCGCCGCGCCCCGGTGATGTTCGTACCGGAAATGGCGCGCGGCCTGTTCCGCAGCTTCATCGGCGCGATCCGCGGCGGCAGCCAGTACCGCAAGACCACCTTCCTGCTCGACTCGGCCGGGCAGAGCGTGTTCCCCGATTTCGTGACGATCGAGGAGCGGCCGCACATCCGCAAGGGCCTCGCCAGCAGTCCGTTCGATGGCGAGGGTGTTGCGACGCGCGACCGCCAGCTCGTCGTCGATGGGGTAGTGCAGGGCTACGTGCTCGACAGTTATTCGGCCCGCAAGCTCGGCTTGAAGACCACCGGCAATGCCGATGGCGTCCACAATCTCTTCATCCGCTCGACCCAGGCCGCGCCGACGCGCGCCGAATTGCTGCGCACGATGGGCACCGGGCTGCTGGTCACCGAACTGATGGGCCAGGGCGTGAATCCAGTCACCGGCGATTACTCACGCGGCGCGAGCGGCTTCTGGGTCGAGAACGGCGCGCTCGCCTATCCGGTGCACGAGATCACGATCGCCGGCAACCTGCGCGACATGCTCAAGGGCATCGCGGCCATCGGTGGCGATGTCGACAATCGCGGCGCGCTGCACACCGGCTCAGTGCTCATTGGCGATCTGACGATAGCCGGGGAGTAGCGTTCAGGGCCGCGGCGTTCGGCATTTCGTATTCGCCGGTGAGTTCGCTCGTGACCTTCAGCGGATTGCTGTCGAGAATGTCGCGCAGGGTGTGCCCGGCGCAGCTCGCACGCCGTGCCGCATCCACCTGCGACACCACCCGGCTCACTCCCGGTATCAAAAGCGCGCGGCTCACGGGCTTGCCGCTGTGCTGGTGGCGGGCGGCCTCCACGATGTCGATGATGCCGAGATTCGCCGGATCGCGCGCCAGCTCCAGCTCCTCGCCTCCGGTCGGCCGTAGCACCCGCGCCTTCTCGAGCGCCACGATCAGCGGACTCAACGACAGCCCGGTGACGCCCAGATCGGTGGCGAGCTGATCCAGCGTGTAGCGCGGTCGGTTGGTGCCCGCGTTGTGGGCGATCAGGAAGGTGATGGTCAGCGCCAGCTGCTCGAGTTCGGCGGCCGACAGCTGCAGTTCGCGCAGGCCGAAGCGCAGGTAACTGGGTTTTTGGATGTAGAACGACAGCTGCGCGCCCGAGAGCAGGATCAGCCAGCCGAAATAGGTCCACATCACGACGCCGATGACAGCCGCGAACCCGGCGTAGACCAGCGTCAGGCGCGAGCTGTATTCGACGAAGCGGGTGAAGACGCTGCCCACCGCGGCCCAGATCACGCCGGCCACGACCGCGCCGATGAGCGCCGGCAGCAGCTTCACCTTCGTGTTCGGAATGAACATGTAGAGGAACGTGAACAGGATCGTCACCAGCACGTAGGGCGCGAGCTGCAGGCCGATCGTCAGCAGGTGGTTCACGAATGGCAGCGAGTTCGCCACCTGCAGGGGGCCGGCGATGATCGCGGTGTGCGAGAGTGCGATGAAGCCGCCGAGCAGCAGCGGACCGATCACCAGCAGGCTCAGGAACTCGCCGACCCGACGCGCGAGGCTGCGCGCCTCGGGTACCCGCCAGACGTAGTTGAAGTTGGCCTCGACCTTCTGGATGGTGCCGATGAGCGACCAGGCGAGCAGCGCGATGCCGACGGTGCCGACGACGCCGCGGCGCAGCCGGCCCGCGAACTGCAGGACTTCGCGCGTCAGATCGTTGGCCTGCGACCCGACCGGGCGGAAGAACTCGAGCACGATCGGCTGCAGATCCTGGCCGGCATGGCCGCCGAGCTGGCGGATGATGATGAAACTGAAGGCCAGCAGCGGCACCAGCGACAGCACTGTCGTGAACACCAGTGCGGTGGCCCGCATGTTGATCTCGCCGCAGGCCACATCGCGGACCACGGCATAGGGATAGCGACCGATGCGCGCGAGGGTGCGTATGGTGCCCGGTCGTCCGGAAGCCCGGCTGAAAACCGCGGCATCCAGGCGATCCCATAGCCAGTTGGACATGCGCTTCAGCCGGTCAGCCGCTGCAGGGCTTCGCGGTACTTCTCACTGGTGCGCGCGATGACGTGTGCCGGCAGTGCAGGTCCCGGTGCGCGTTTGTCCCAGTCGAGGGTTTCCAGGTAGTCACGCAGGTACTGCTTGTCGAAACTCGGCGGGCTGGTGCCCACCTGGTAGGTGTCCGCCGGCCAGAAGCGTGAGGAATCCGGCGTCAGCACCTCATCCATCAGCGTCAGTTTGCCGGCCGCATCGAGCCCGAATTCGAACTTGGTATCGGCGATGATGATGCCGCGCGTAGCCGCGTGAGCGACGGCGAACCGGTACAGGGCCAACGCGGTCGTGCGCACCTGGTCCGCAAGTTCCGGCCCGATCAGCGTACTGACTGCGGCGAAGGAGATGTTCTCATCGTGCGAGCCGGGCGGAGCCTTGCTTGCGGGCGTGAAGATGGGTTCGGGCAGCCGCTGGGCCTGCCTGAGCCCGGCCGGCAGCCCGATACCGCAGATGCCGCCGCTGCGCTGGTAGTCCTTCCAGCCCGAGCCGATCAGGTAGCCGCGCACCACGGCCTCCAGTGGCAGGGGCTTGAGAAGCTTGACTATGATCGCCCGATCCGCGAGCGTCGCGAACTCCGGCGCGGGCAGCGGCAACTGTGAAAGCGGCCGTCCGGTCAGGTGATTCGGTACGATGTGCTGCGTCTTTTCGAACCAGAAGTTCGAAACCCGGGTGAGCACCCGGCCCTTGTCGGGAATCGGGTCCGGCATCACCACATCGAAGGCCGAGATGCGGTCCGTCGTCACGATGAGCATGCTCGCGGCGTCCACCGCATAGTTGTCCCGCACCTTGCCCGCGTGCAGGAGCTTCATGCCGGTCAGGGCGGTTCGGAAGACGGTGCCGGAAGTCATTGGTCCTGAAAGGAGGTTTGCAGCAAAGCGGCGAGCGCCGCGGTTGCTAATATATCAGCGTATGCAATGGATCGGAAAAACGCTCGGTGGTGTGATCGGACTGGTGGCCGGCGGCCCAATCGGGGCGCTGGTCGGCCTCGTCATTGGTCATCAGTTCGACGCCAACTCCGGACCGCGCCTGGTGCGCCGCCCGGGCCAGGGCGGCATGAGCGCCGCGCAGATCGGCGACTGGTTCTTCCGCACCACCTTTCGCGTCATGGGGAATGTTGCGAAGGCCGACGGCCGGGTGTCGGAGCAGGAGATCCAGGCCGCGCGCGGCGTGATGTCGGACCTGCGGCTGACGCCTGAGCAGATCCAGGTTGCGATCGCCTGTTTCACCGAGGGCAAGTCGACGGGCTTCGCGCTCGGGGAGGCACTTGATTCGCTGTTCCGCGCCTGTGGCGGGCGGCCGGACCTGATGCGCGCCTTCGTCGAAATCCAGATGCGCGCGGCGCTCGCGGGCAACGATCTGCAACCCGTGGCCCGCAGCCTGCTGCAGAACATCGCCTCGCGCCTCGGGCTCAACGAACTGGAATTCGCGCACATCGAGACGGTGCTGCGCCTGCGCCGCAACGGTTACACGGGCGCTGGCGCCGGCGGCGGCCGCACGGCCCCGCAGAACGAGGAGGCGCGGCTCGCAGAAGCCTACAAGGTGCTCGAGTGCACGCCCCAGACCAGCAACGAGGAGCTGTCGCTGGCCTATCGGCGCCAGCTCAGCCGTCATCATCCCGACAAGCTCAAAGCCAACGGCCTGCCGGAGTCGATGGTCGAGCATGCCAAGCAGCGCACCCAGCAGATCATCGAGGCCTGGGACCTGGTGCGTACCCGCCGCGGTATTTGATGCCGGTGTATCCTAGGGCGCATGGAAACCACCTGGATCGCCCCCTCCATCCTGTCCGCCGACTTCGCCCGCCTGGGGGAAGAGGTCGATGCCGTGATGCATGCCGGCGCGGATCTCATCCACTTCGATGTGATGGACAATCACTACGTGCCGAATCTGACGATCGGCCCGGCGGTGTGTGAGGCGCTGCACCGGCATTCCCCGGATACGATCATCGACGTGCATCTGATGGTGACGCCGGTGGATCGCATCGTGGCGGACTTCGCGCGCGCCGGTGCCTCGAACATCAGCTTTCATCCCGAAGCCACCGAGCATGTGGATCGGACCATCGAACTGATCCACGACCAGGGCTGCACCGCGGGCCTGGTGCTGAATCCGGCCACCCCGCTGTCGTGGCTGGATTACACGCTGGCCAAACTCGACCTGGTGCTGATCATGTCCGTGAACCCGGGTTTCGGCGGCCAGAAGTTCATCGCCCAATCACTGGAGAAGCTCAAGGCGGTACGGGCGCGCATCGATGCCCAGTCCCGGCCGGTGCGGCTGGAGATCGATGGTGGTGTGAAGGTCGAGAACATCGGCCTGGTCGCGGCGGCCGGTGCGGACACTTTCGTCGCCGGGTCCGCCGTATTCGAGAGCCCGGATTACGCCGCCACGCTCAAGGCGATGCGCGCGGCCATCACGGCCGCACGCTGACGGCTTACGACGCTACTCGTCGTCGTCTTCATCCTCGTCATCGTCCTGTTCCACGCGCACCGCGCGGGCCGCGACGGGTTTCGGGTGGGCCGGAACGATGACCGGGCGGGTCTTGGTCTTGGGACGGGCGTTGAAGACCACGATGGTCTTGCCGGTGGCGCGCAACAGGCCCTGATCCTCGAGCACCTTGAGCACCCGACCCGCCATTTCGCGTGAGCAGCCGACCAGGCGCGACAACTCCTGCCGGCTGACCTTGATCTGCATGCCCTCGGGATGCGTCATCGCATCCGGTTCGCCGCACAGGTCCATGATGGCGTGCGCGACCCGACCGGTGACATCGACGAAGGCGAGGTCGCCGAGCTTGCGGTTGGTGCGATCGAGGCGGGTCGCCAGCTGCGTCGCGAGTTCGAAGATCAGGCCCGGACTTTCGGCGGCGATCTGCCGGAAGCGCGGGTAGGTCATTTCGGCCAGTTCGCACTGGTTGCGGGTGCGGACCCAGGCACTGCGCGTGGGCTGCTCGTAGAACAGGCCCATTTCGCCGAAGAACTGACCCTTGTTGAGGTAGGCGAGAACCATCTCGTTGCCTTCCTCGTCCTCGATCATGACTTCGACCGAGCCGCTGATGATGTAGTACAGAACGTCCGGCAGATCTCCCGCATGAATCACGACGGTCTTCGACGGCACCGTGCGAATGCGGCAATAGCTCAGGAAGCGATTGATCGCTGGAATGTCGCTGAGCGGTTTGACGTTCTCATCCATATCGAATCCCTCGAGCGCGTGCGCTCCGGTCAAGTTTTTATACATAAGTTCAAAGAACTGCAAGCCGACAGTGCTTCGAAAGGTGAAGTCAGATCCAGTAGGCGGTTCGCGTCATGACCTTTGCAGTTGCGCGCATCAGTCCCCGAACGATTCCCGGCAACTCGATGGCACCGGCATTACGTGCCGTGTGCGCATGCGCAATCTCATCGCTGCGCATGGCATCCACGATCGCACGGCTGCCCGCATCCGCGGCCGGCAGGCGCTGCAGGTGTTCATCGAGATGTCCCTCCACCTGCCGTTCCGTCTCGGCGACGAAGCCAAGGCTCACGCCATCCCCCAGCGCCGCCGCCGCCGCGCCGATCGCAAACGAGCCGGCGTACCACAGCGGGTTCAGCCGGCTCGGCCGCGATCCCAGTTCCCGCAATCGCTGTTCACACCAGCCCAGGTGATCGGCCTCTTCCGCGGCCGCCTTGAGCAGCAGCTCGCGCGTAGCCGGCGAACGGGCAGCCAGGGCCTGGCCGTGGTAGAGGGCCTGGGCGGCTACCTCCCCGGCATGGTTCACGCGCATGAGGGCCGCCGACTCCCGCCGTTGGGCGTCATCGAGGGCTGGGGTCGGGGCGGGGGCGGCCGATGCCGCGTTCGCGGGATAGGCGCGGGAAGCGTGAGCTGGGGCGGCGATTGCCCGCAAAGCCCGGTCGGCTGCGGCGATCAGAGGATCGAGGAGGCGCTCAGAACCCATCGGGAGGCCGCAACCCTGTAAGCATCCGTGCACTATAGCAGCCGTACGCCCCATAATCCCGGCCGTTGCTCGTCATGCGGTGCAGCAAAGCTGGTGGCGGGGCTCGATACACGGACCCTTATTATATAGGTCCGCGCACAGTGCTTCCGGCAGGCTCAAGGGTGCTTTGCATTGCCAGGCCCGCTTGAGTACACTTGCCGGCCTTTTTTGGCTCGGCCCCAAAGACCTTTGGGACCGGTGGCGGAGTAGAGAAAATGCTTACTACATCAACGGTGTTCGCCAAGGCCGACCAGGTCCGGGGCGACTGGTATCTGGTGGATGCCAGCAACAAGACCCTCGGCCGGCTGTCCTCGCAGATCGCCCATCGCCTGAAGGGCAAGCACAAGGCGATCTATTCGCCCCACATGGACACGGGCGACCATATCGTCGTGATCAACGCCGAGAAGGTCCGCGTCACCGGCCGTAAGCTCTCGGACAAGATCTACTACCATCACACCGGCGCCATCGGCGGCATCAAGTCCATCGCCCTGGACAAGCTGCTGAAGGAGCACCCGGAACGCGCGATCGAGTTCGCCGTGAAGGGTATGCTGCCGAAGAACCCGCTGGGCCGCCGTATGTACAAGAAGCTGCATGTGTTCGCCGGGAACCAGCACCCCCATAGCGCGCAGCAGCCGAAACCCCTCGAGATTCAGGAAGCTTAATACTCATGGCCATCAGTCAGAACTACGGCACCGGCCGCCGCAAGACCGCCACCGCCCGGGTCTACATGACCCCCGGCACCGGTAACATCACCGTCAACGGTCGCGCGCTGGATGAATTCTTCGGCCGCGTCACCGGCCGCATGATCGTCCGCCAGCCGTTGGAGACCACCGAACTGCTCGGCCGCTTCGATTTCACGGTGCACGTTGCCGGCGGTGGCATCACCGGCCAGGCCGGCGCCATCCGTCACGGCATCACCCGTGCGCTCATCCAGTATGATGAGACCCTGCGCAAGCCGCTGCGTGTCGCCGGGTTCGTGACCCGCGATGCCCGCGAGGTCGAGCGTAAGAAGGTCGGCCATCGCAAGGCCCGCCGCGGCACTCAGTACTCGAAGCGTTAAGGCTGACGCCGCAAGAGGTCCTTTTTGGGGGATCGTCTAGTGGTAGGACAACGGACTCTGACTCCGTTTACCTAGGTTCGAATCCTAGTCCCCCAGCCAAAAAACAAGGGCTCGCCGCAAGGCGGGCCCTTTTTCTATGCGGCGCTGACACAAGGTCTTCATTGCGTATAGGGAACTGGTTGTTGTATATACACAATAGCCGTCACGCTGTTCAAAACCATGGTCTTCAACCGCATCGCTGTCCTGCGCGCTGAGCGGGCCGTCTCCCGCAAGGAACTCGCGGCAGCGGTCGGCGTGAACTTCCAGACCATCGGCTA